>Ga0172379_10005082_pt1 | contig 18711 bp, 21 predicted proteins | sample GrowelOW334metaG_FD_119756 | JGI IMG/M metagenome (GOLD analysis project Ga0172379, IMG submission 119756) | Groundwater microbial communities from an aquifer near a municipal landfill in Southern Ontario, Canada - Groundwater well OW334 metaG | ecosystem: Environmental > Aquatic > Deep...
CACCTTAAAATAAATGCTTTCTGAGGGTACAAGAACAAACATGTTCCCTTTGTTTTTCATCACCCGATAAATTTCATGCAAACACATCTCCGGTTTTTCTAAATGCTCGATCACCTCCAACAGATACACTGCATCAAAATAATTATCCTCAAACGGCAAACTTTGCGCATCTGCCCTTACAAACGAAAATAGTCCCGAGTCGTAACGCTTTCGTGCATACGCCAAAGATCCATCCAAGACATCAGTCCCGACAATTTTTGTCGGGACTGTTGCCTTAGCAATGCAATTCGTCAAATACCCGTCAGCACACCCAATATCCAATATCTTTCCAGATATGCCCTTAGAATAGTTTTCAACCATCGCCATCCGTCTTTGGTGCCAAAAGCGCTGAAAAATGTTGTTTTTTACTGAAGCTTCGTACCAGTCCGCCATCACCTTCTCGTGCCTCTCCGCAGCCCGTATTAAATCTTCATTTGTGACATTATCCTGCTTCATTATCAAATTCTACATCATTTTTGATCAAGAAAAAACATTAGGGCAAGGCCAATTTGACAACCCTATAATAATGGTGTTAGAATAATAAGAACAACTTAACAAAAGCGTTGACGGAGATGAAGTAGGGGATAGAGAGTGACAAAAGAGAGGAAGCGGCTGGTGCAAGCTTCCCGCATCTTTCTTCCCGAAATACCCTCCCGAGCTGTTTTACTGAATCCGCCAACTCGCGGAACTAAGCAGAACCGGTTGCTCCCGTAACAGAGCTAGAGTATCACTGCAAGGTCAAGTACTCAAACAACAAGGTAAAATCCTTGAACTTGAGTCCCGCAGTAGCGGGATTTTTTAATGGATTTTACGAAATAGGGTGGTACCGCGCTTGTCCGCCTCTGGTGGAACAATACGCCCCTATCTTTCGATATTTTATCGAGAGGTCGGGGCTTTTTTAGTGCTATAGCCCCGAGCAAGGTCGAAGGGCATGGGTGGCAGAGTGGTCAAATGCAGCAGTCTGTAAAACTGCCGTCTTAACAGACTACGGAGGTTCGATCCCTCCCCCATGCACAGGAAATTTATATGACTGAACGACATATCGATCATGCACAAAACGATGATGTAAAATCGCCTCTCAAAGCGATTTTGTCACCGTGGGAAAATTTACCCCCAACCGATATCGTGTCATTGGTCCCTTCATTAGCAATTCCTCTATTGGAGCTGTCAAGAAGAAGTGGCTTTTCAACAGCCGCCGTATTAGACCACCTTCCCACATTTATCGAGCTAGGCGACCAGCCGTTTCGTGTTTTAAGGGCTTCCAGAATAGCAAACGATGAGGACAAGCAAACTAGGAATATAGGAATAAAAAAATTAATCAGGGGGTCAGTTCAGGAACCCCCCATAAGAGGTGTCCGAAACGGAAAACGGCGGCTTAATGAAAAAGTATTAGCTACTCACGTTGCACAAGCAAAAATTGAGCGCGATTGCTTAATCTTCCGGCCAGCAGAAATTCCTGACCGAGCAGTTATAAGGCAGCGCCGCCGTGACTCAATAAATCAAAGAAGAGGTGAGCGGTGCCTTGCTAAATTCGGGCAAGGAAAACAGCGGGTTGAGTTCGGCCATCAAAGTAGATTTTCTCCCGAAGACATCAGTCGCCGTAAAGACGGTGAATTATTTAATCCCAATATGGTGTCGTTCTTGGCAAGATTCGACAAAGTACGACAATTAATCAACCCCAGGGCCTTGTTTCCGGACACAAAAGGAAGATCGGTCGAAGATATTCTAAGAGCCTCTTCTCAAAAGGCTCCGGACCCGGTATTACTACGACAGATTGACACAATTACTCAGACCACAAGGCAAATCTCTTTTGGAATTATGTGCTTACCCTGCCTTAACCCAAATCCCTTTGTTACCGACCAACCCTCGACTGCCATAAATATCCCAACGGTTCTTTTTTTAGAAAGACTAGAATTTTTTGCACAATTACTCGAAAACGCAACCGGCTGTACCGTCAAATTTAACTTGGCAAGAGAACTGGAGCATATGGCTAATATTTTTACTTTTAGCAATGAACAGATTAGATTGGGAATCTCTGGTTTGTATGATTTATTGAGAGCCAGGGGATTAACTCATATAAATATCTGTGCTTTTCCTGCCGCAACACAAGCTTCATCAATTCCCACGGCTCAAGAAATTAAAAAATTCTTTCCTGCCTTTAAAAGAAGTCAGCGCGATGACTCTATTGACCCCCTTGCCCAAATGGCGTGGTTGGGGGTAATCAACAAGAACGATACTGCTAAAACTGCTCGAAAAAAAGGATTAGATCTTAACTCCGAACTAAGAAAAACCTCTGCCCTTGATAGGTTAGCTTGGATCCAAGCTAAAAAATGGGCGAGACTCAGACAATCACCTTGGCAAGAAACAGAGGGAATATGTGGTTCTATTATTATTTCAATTAGACCGGGAAGTCGCAATTTTACCATCATACCTATCACAACAAATTCTTCAGACAAGCTACCCATGCTTCCACAACATTGCTCTGTAGGAATAGACCCGAACAGTGACCTATTAACCATGAAGCGGATTGACTTTCTTCTCCACCCCGATAAGTGGGTTGAGATAATTACCGAGTTTGGAGTAATATTTATTAGCACTACACTTGTATGAAAATGGTAACACCAATTGAGGACTTACTCTTTAGTCTCAAGAATCAGAAAAAAAACTGTTTTGTTTCTAAACACGTCGATTGGAATGAATTTGATAAACCAGTAAGTATTGTTAGAAAGCCCGTAAATAAAGCTCAATTACAAAAAATTATATACGTTCTTAAAAAACATGAACATAACTTTTTACTTTCTGTCGTTAATAAGCATAAAAATGTCATTTCATTCTTACTTGACCCCCTTGTTAATCCGTGTCCAAAACTGTCGCCTATCACGAATAATTTCTCAAACAAACAGAAATTATCATTCACAGTTGAGTGCCTACCCGTTAAAAGTCAAAACCGGCTCAAAACTCACGATGACCTACCCGACTTAGCAGAAGTAGCCTGTTTGATACATTTTGAAGAATTAGCTTGTCTAGTTTCCGAAGTTTTCAGACTAGATTGTAATTTCAAACTACTTGTTGAGTCTCAAGCCTATGGAAAATTATTTGGCATGCCAAAAATAACGATTGACAATTTCAACAACCGTTTAAATACTTTATCAAAATCTCTAATAAAAAATAAACGTGTGAATTTAATCGACTGGGACAGGGAACTCTGTAAGCTTCCAAACTTTTGGCAAGAAGTTAAGCAAGAAAAAGAGAATTTAATCAAATTTATTGATACAAATGATCAGGAAGTTATTAATGAACTCAAATCAATTTTCCCAACAATTTTCATGTCAATAAAATCCAAAGATAACGACACCAAACTGTATATGGACACTTTATCTATGTCTCAGGCGCTTAAATTGCACGCTGAAAGAGCAAAGAAAATAACCATTAATATCATGGCTTTTAATCGAACCAGAAAAAGACTAGAAGACCGTTTAAATTTATTTCCTAACGATCAACGGGGAACACTCACCCCCGCCCAAGATAAATGGGCTTTCTTTGCAATTGGCCCCTGGAACAAATTATATCCACATCATGGAGTTGGAGTATTAAATACCAAAAATAATCAAGTCAGTATTCATTACTGGAAAAATCTGTCCCAAATAAGTAATAACATGAGCACCAAATATCTATATTATTCAACAATAAACATATGAAGGCAGTTGAATCTGGCGTCATTGGTGCTAAAATGGAAACCATGGATCAAATTGAAGAATTGCTAACCAGGGGAGTCGAGAAGATTTATCCTTCAAAAGGGGAACTGGAAAAAGTTTTGCGCAGTGGTAAAAAATTAAGACTTTATCAGGGTTTTGATCCCTCAATGCCATCTTTACATCTTGGTAACTTTGTCGGTTTAATGAAACTCCGCCAGTGGCAAAAACTCGGCCACGAAGTCATTTTTTTGGTCGGGGATTTTACCGGCCGCATCGGTGACCCCACCGATAAACTCGCCACCCGCAAACAATTAACCGCACAAGAAACGCGTAAAAATTCCGACACTTGGCAACAACAAGCCGCCCGGGTTTTGGACTTTGCTGGCAGTAATCCGGTCAAAATCCGCTACAACTCCGAATGGAGCGATAAGATGACCTTCAAAGACGTCATCGAAATTTCTGCCAACCTCACCGTCCAACAAATGTTGGAACGCGATATGTTTCAGGAACGTCTCAAAGAGGGCAAACCTATTCATTTACACGAATTTTTGTATCCCGTTGCTCAAGGCTATGACAGCGTCGCTATGGACGTCGACCTTGAGGTAGGTGGTAACGACCAGACCTTCAACATGCTGGCCGGCAGGACGCTTATGAAGGCCCTCAAAAACAAAGAAAAATATGTGATGACCACCAAACTCTTGGTTGATAAAGAAGGTAAAAAAGTTGGCAAAACGACCGGCAACGCCTTATTTTTGGATTCCACCCCGGGTAATTTTTTTGGCGGTATCATGTCTTTCCCCGACGAAGTAATTTTGTTAGCCTTTGAATTGCTTACCGAAGTTCCCCTGGAAGGCTTAGCCGCAAAAATTAGCCAAAATCCCATGGCTCAAAAAAAACAATTGGCTTTTGAAATTGTCAAACTACTTTGGGGTCAACAATCTGCAACCCAAGCCCAAACCGACTTTGAAAACACCTTCCAAAATCGGGAAATTCCCGAAAATATTCCCACCTATACAACTTCGCTAAACTCTTTGCCAACAATTAGTCTTCTTGTAGACTCAAATCTCGCCGGCACAAGAAGCGAAGCTAAACGATTAATCGAACAAGGCGCAGTTGAGATAAATAACGTTAAGGTCGGGGATGTAAATAGCTCAACCAACACCCAAAATAATCCAATTATCAAGGTTGGCAAAAAAAGATTTGTTAAAATCATTAAATCAAGCTAAAATATTTAACTAGTAATTTGTAACTAGTAATTAGTAACTATTTTTATGATTCCCAGTAAACGCCAAAAGAAATTTTATACTTTTTTAGTCATCATCGCCTCTTTGGCCCTAATCGCCACCTCAATGATTCCCGTTTTCTCGGCTTTGTTAAAGTAATATGGATCTTAACGATTTGGTCAGTAAACTCCCCTTAGTTGGCCCTTCGTACGCCAAACGTCTGGCCAAGCTCAACATCAATACCATCGATGATCTTTTGTATCATTTTCCTTTTCGTTATGATGATTATTCGTTAATCTCAGATATCGCCCGTGTCCATCCAGGCGAAATTGTCTCCATCAAAGGTCAAATTACCAGCTCAACCAACGCTTACACCAAAACCCATAAACAAATCCAAAAAGTTGTCCTTTCTGATTCAACCGGCTCCATCGAAGCCGCTTGGTTTAACCAACCGTATCTTACCCGGACACTCACCACGGGCATTTTTGTCTATCTTTCCGGCAAAGTTGATTTTTTCGGCCGCAAACTCACTCTCTTTGCCCCCGAGTACGAACTTGTCAGAAATACTCCCGCCTTGCACACCGGGCGTTTAGTCCCGGTTTACCACGAAACTGCCGGTGTTTCTTCCAAATGGATCCGCTCGCGGATTAATTTAATTTTACAAACTTTTACTTCTAGTGAATTTTTACCGGCAGAAGTTGTCCAACAAAACCAACTTCTAGACTACACTACCTCATTACATCAAATCCACTTTCCTGATAATTTAGAGCAAGCCGCCAAAGCCAGAGAGCGGCTTTCGTTTGAAGAATTATTTATGCTCCATCTGACCGCCCTTGAACGCAAAGCTACTTGGCACAAACGCCAACTATCGCACCGTTTCAAGATAAACCAAAAACTCATTAATAAGTTTATTAAACAGCTTCCTTTTGTTTTGACCAACGCCCAGTACAAAGCAGTCAATGAAATATTAGCCGACTTAGGCAAAGACCAACCGATGAACCGTTTACTGGAAGGGGATGTCGGTAGCGGCAAGACCATTGTTGCCGCTTGTGCAATTTTGACTGCTTTTGACAATCACACCCAATCAGTCATTATGACCCCCACCGAAATTCTTGCCGAACAACATTATGCAAATCTCAGTCGATTGTTTTCTCCGTTCGGGCTAAAAGTCGGCTTATTAACCGGCAGTCACAAAAAAGTTGCTTCTGATTTTGACCTAATTATCGGCACCCACGCCATCCTCTTTAAAAATAATCTATTCGATGAACTCGGTTTACTCATCATCGACGAGCAGCACCGTCTCGGGGTGGAGCAACGCAGTCAATTACTAGCGCAAAATCAAACACCCCACCTGCTGATTATGACCGCTACTCCAATTCCCCGGACAATCGCTCTTACAATATACAGCGAGCTAGATTTGTCAGTCTTGGATGAACTGCCAACTGGCCGGCAAACTATCAAAACCTGGCTGGTCCCCCCGGAAAAACGTGATTCTGCTTATCAGTGGATTGCCAAACAAATTTCCGCAACCAAAAGCCAGGCTTTTATTATCTGCCCCCTAATCGAGGAATCCGCTTCCGAAACAATGCTTTCTGTCAGGGCAGTCACCACTGAATTTACCAAACTTAAACAAATCTTTCCCGATTTTAAATTGGCCCTCTTGCACGGTCGCCTCAAAAGTCCCGAAAAAAATCTTATTCTCGACAAATTTAAAAACGGCCAAATCGACATTTTAGTCTCGACCCCGGTGGTAGAAGTGGGGATTGATATTCCCGGGGCCACCATTATGCTAATTGAAGCCGCCGAACGTTTTGGTTTAGCTCAGCTCCACCAACTCCGCGGCCGTATTGGTCGGAACGACAAACCGGCATATTGTTTACTTTTTAGCGACAAACATGCAAATCCCACCACCTACAAACGCCTCAAATCGTTGGAAACCATTAATATTGGTATGAAACTAGCCGAACTAGACCTCAGATTGCGCGGCTCCGGTGATCTTTATGGCTCTCAACAACACGGCTTTGTCAATCTCAAAATCGCTTCTTTTGAAAACACCCCCCTTGTCAAAGCCAGCCGCCTGGCCGCCGAGGCTACTTTTGAGAATCTTGAAAGCCACCCACTCTTGCAAGATCAGCTCAAAAAGTATAAAATACTCGAAATCAAGCCCAATTGAAAATTTATAATTTAAAATTTAGAATTAGTCTATATGACCCCCTTACCCAAAAGACGACATTCAACCGGCCGGCAAGGCAAACGCCGTGCCGCCATTAAACAAAAATTGCCCTCTTTAGTTACCTGCACTAAATGCGGGCAACCACGATTCTCCCATCAAGCCTGTCCCGTTTGCGGTACCTACAAAACGTCCAATGAAAAACCCGCTTGATCCCAGACACAAAAAACGCGAAACCGCGATCAGGTACCTTTTTTGTCACTCGTTCCAAAAGAAACCCACTACCAGCCCTGTGGCCAAAAGTGTCCTTGATAATTTAAGAAAAATCGACAATGCCATTAAAAAGGCTGCTCCCGAATGGCCGTTGCCCCAAATTAACCGGATTGACTTGGCTATTTTACGCTTGGCAGTTTATGAATTATTAATCGACAAACACGAGCCAACCAAGGTCGTTATTGACGAAGCGATTGAGTTAGCCAAAAAATACGGAAGCGAAAAAAGCCCGGCCTTTATCAACGGTGCCCTCGGGGCAATTTTAAAAAAATACCATGGACTCTGATCTAAAAAATCTTCAACAAAAACTTAAAGTCACATTTACAAATATCACCCTCCTCGAACAAGCCTTGGTTCATCGCTCTTTCTTAAACGAAAATAGCAAACATAGCGAGTCCAACGAACGCCTGGAATTTTTGGGTGACGCCGTCCTCTCTTTTGTAATCTCTGAGTGGTTATACCACAAGTTTCCTCGTTTTCCGGAAGGAAAACTAACCAATCTTCGTTCGCTGTTGGTCAAAACTGATACTCTTGCAATCATTGGAATGGAAATTGGTCTTGGGCAGTATCTTCTTATGAGCCACGGTGAAAAGGGTTCAGGCGGCCAAAATAACCCCTCCTTAATCGCCAATACCGTTGAAAGTATTATTGGGGCAATTTATCTTGATCAGGGAATCCCGCAAACGCGCGACTTTATCACCAACCATTTCAAAAACACTCTTAACAAGATTATCAACAAAGGGGAGCTCAAGGATGCCAAAAGCTTGCTGCAAGAAAGGTTCCAAGCCCAGCACCAAAGCGCAACCTACAAAACCCTCAAAGAAGAGGGTCCGGATCACCACAAAATCTTCACCATCGGCGTCTTTTTGAAACACCGCCAAATCGCCGTTGCTACGGGAAAAAGTAAACAGGCCGCCCAAGAGGCCGCCGCCAAACTTGCCCTTGAAAAAATCGTGCCGAAAAAGTAAAATAAGCCACATGATAAAAATCCGTCTTGCCAGATCCGGTACCAAACAAAAGCCAGCGTATCGACTAATTGCCCTCGATTCACACAAAAAAAATCAGACCAGAATTTTGGACGTCGTCGGTTTTTACGATCCCAAAACCAAACCCACCACTCTCAAAATCGACAAAGAAAAGCTCGCTTATTGGCAAAAACAGGGCGCCCAGCTTGCTACCGGCGTCCAAAAAATTATCAACAGTGAAAAAACTTCTTGAATATTTGGTCAGCTCAATTGTTGAAAAACCTGACGAGGTCACCGTTGAGGAGCTCGTCCGCGACGGACAAACGGATCTTATTATTCATGCCAACCAAGACGATCTTAAAATTATAATCGGTAAAAACGGGAAAACAATCAAAGCTCTCCGCGAACTTGTTAAGGTTAAGGCAATACTCGAAAAGAAACGGGTCAACATCCAGGTTGCTGAAGACTAATTGATCTTATTGAGGCGTAAAGGGGTTTGGCTTTCCACTTTGGAACATAGGCAGCTCGGTCACACTCTGGTTTATCATCTGATACGCCGTTAAACTCTCATACGCCCGCTCTTCATCTTTTGTAATCACCGAAATCGGCCGGTCGACATTCCCCAAGACTTCAGGCAAGTAAATTGAATAAAATTTTAAAACAAGGCTCGCCTTTACCGTATCGCTATCTTGCAAACCCAAAGTCTCAAGTTCAAGTGAGTCTACCGACATCAGTGGCAAAGAAGTTGCTACATCACGCAAATAATCTTTTATCCCCGACAACTTACCCTCGATACTTATTTTAAAGGACAGCGGGGAAATGACCTCTTTTTTCTGAACCGCTACCTTCGCAGATCCGGAAGACATTTCCACCGAATCAATCGCCAAATCGGTCAACGCCAAATCGTAATTTTTAACCATATTCTTCAGAGTGACAATAAAATAGGGGACATCTTTTTCGGCCGGTACCACCTTCATCAACCAATCGTTCTTTTCTATTAAACCACCCTGATCCAGGCCCTCCAAGCTCGCAACTTTCGCCGTCAATTGCACCAGGTTCTTCGAACTCTTGGCTATACTTTCCCTCTGTGTCGTAATTTCTGCGATTTTTGGCCGCAAAAAAACAACTGTCGCCAAAACTATTAATAGGATTGTCCCCAATGGGGCAACCAGCATTTTATTTCTTGGATTTGTCACTGGTCACAATCTCCGTACTAAACTGATAGTTTCCGTTGATATTCCGGCTTAAACCCGCCAACTTAATTTCGGAAAACACTGTCTCGCTCTTATTTTCCCCCAGCAAACCACCCAAGAAATCGCTCAACCTTACCGCATCAGGTGCTTTTCCCGTAAATGTCACTGATCCCTTCCCGTCAAAAACAAAACGGTCCAAAACTATCGTCCCCTGGGCATCTTCTTCTAAGTTTTCTATCACTTGAGTATACGGATAAGCTGGTTTATTCAAATAGTCTTCCAACGCCGAAAGTCTCTGCTTTAGTAATAATTGCTGTAGCTCCACTTTTTTCAACTCTGTAATCCGCATCTTTCTTGCTGAAATACTATTATTCAAATTTTTGAGTTGTACTCCCAAACTATAGTTGTAACCAACAACCACCATCACAACTAGACAATATGCCCCCAAAACAATCAAGCTGGCAATTTGCAACTTCCTAAACTGCCTTGTCAGTTTTAATTTTCTTTCTCTTTCTTCTCCGAGGAGATTAATCTCGCGCCGCATTTTTAGCTGGTCTCCTTCATTGCCAATCCGCACGCAACAGCATAAAACGGATAGCTTTCCGCCGGAATCGTTTTCGTGGCATCTTTCATAGTCACGTCCCTAAACGGATTACCAACTATCACTTCAACATTCATTTTTTCGGTAATCCGATTGGTAACCTCTACCAACAGAGCCGAACCACCGGACAAGACAATCTGGCCGATCTGTCCACCTTCCTTATCAGACATAAAAAACTCCAGTGTCTTTTCCATTTCCTTCAAAACTACCTCCAAAACCGGTGACAAAGCCGCGACAACTTTTCCCTCAAGTTTTGTCTTGTCCAAACCATATGCTTTTTTATAAGCTTCAGCCTGATTCTCTTCCAAGCCCAGTTCGTAAGACACCGCTCTGGTCAAAGCCGTACCTCCGGTCGGTATTGAGCGGGTCAACACCACTTGGCCCGACCTTACAATCGCAATATCGGTTGCCGATGCTCCCATATCCACAACTAGAGCACTTTTTATTGTCTCCGGAACAAGACTTCTTGCCAAAGAAATCATCTCCGTCTCCAAACTTACCGGATTCAAGCCTGCTTTCTGGATAACTTTTACAGTTTTATCCACAAGCCTGTTTGGAGCCGCTACCAACAACACGCTTAATTTTTCTTTACCCTGATCTACGGTTGCCCCCAAAATCTGATGTGCCAAAGTCACCTCGTCAATTGGGAAGGGGACATATTGTTCAGCCTCCCACCTCAATGCCGAAGACAATTCATCTTCAGATAACTTTGGTAACGTAATCACACTCGTGTACACCTTATCCTGTGGTAAGGCCGTATTTACATTCTTGGTATTTACCCGGCAGTCAAGACAAAGTTTTTTAATTATTTGTGCCAAATTATCCAAATCCGCCTCTGCTTCCGAAGCCATGATATTTGTTCCCAAAAGCGCCGATCCTAAAGCAAGAAGTTCATATTTTCCCGCCTTACCCTCACCAAGCTGGACCAGCTTTACGCTTTCCGTCCCGATATCTAAACCAAGCACATTCATGGGCAGACCTCCTCTATTAATAACTTCACTTTACCAGATTTCCTCCGGAATACAAAACGTAATCAAAAATTCCCGGCGGCGCTTTGTAAAACCGGCATTGTCTTATTTTTCTTGTCACTCCCGAAGCCGATACCTCAGCCGTCGAGTCACAACAGGTACCCTGAGAGGGAAGCGCGTCTTCACCTCGCACCGCCATCCCGCTCGTACTATTGTTGTAAAGTAATTTCAGCCTTAGTGCATAATACGAATTTCCCGTCGGCATATCAAACGACGCTGAATTATAATAGGTCACGCCATTGATACCAAAATTACCCCCGGTTACCGCACCGAAATTATTCTGATTTGCGGCCGCATTCGCATCATACGCCGCCCGTTTCACCTTAATCACCACCCCGTCTTTGTAATACAAAGTTGCTTCAAGTGCCGGATGTTGCTCATTTGCATCCGTCCCCCAATACAAATCCAATTGACCACTCCCATATCCGCCCGTTGTAATCTCGCCGTTAGTATCATGGTTTACCAGCCAAACCGTTTGGATCTTTCCTTGCTCAAAACGTTCTTTACCAAAATCAAACACAACATCTCCGCCCTGATCAGTACACGCCACGGTGTAATCTACCCCGTTTATGGTACCACTACTGTCTCCACTTCCCCCCAACGCCACCGCATTTTCAATCCCGGCTTCCGCCGCCGAAAACGCCCGCGACGATTCTTCATCTTGACGCGAAACCCGCAAGTCCGTCACTGAACGCGAGATTACCGCCATACTGATTGTCAGCACCACCGCCATCAATAACAAGATAATTAGTAATGCTTGTCCTGCTTGTTTATTTGCCATCTTCTTTTATTGTAAATATACCTTGCCCCAAAAGTCAATTAATAATTACGTGTTATGACTGTCGTTTTGAAAGTAAGGTTTATTTTTTCTTCTTCTCTGTAATTACCCACCGTCGTTAACTGAAAGTTTATGATTATTGTGTCCGGGTACCCATCAACGTGATTAGAGGGCAAAATTGAGGGGATACACTCAAAACTGGCCGTCCCCGCTGGAATTGTCACTTTTGAGCTGGTCAGATATTCCCGTACCCCAGCCGAACTTGAAGCTACCCGGACGTTATCAACCAATGGATCTGTCACAAACTCAAAAGTCGTTGAATTAAAATCAGGATTCAAAATTGTAATTTCGCTCGCCGTCCCGGAACTGGAATCACAAGTCACTGTTTTAGCATTCCGGATCATTTTCGACATCACCGCCAATGCGTATTCCCCATTCTGTTTTGCATCTGTCGTCAAGCGGCTTTTATTTGCCGATCTCACAATTGTAAATAAAATTTCCGTTACCAGAACAACGATTACCCCCAAAACAGTCACCACAACCAACATTTCAATCAAGGTAAAACCGTCTTTATCTTTTTTTATTCTCATTTTTCACTAAATACCGTTTGTAAATCTGATTTATGAGTTCCAACTGCATCCGTCCAGGTCACAGTGACTGTTACACCCACCGCAAGCGAACTATTAATCGTCATCGTTGTACATTTTTGGGTTACGGTAAAGTTTGTCCCAACCGTGTCGGTTGTAAATCCACACGAAGAATTAACCGCTGTAAAAAAATCATCCTGAGTAAATCGTTTGTTACGGATATTTTCTATTCTTTCTTGCGCATATTTGGTCGCGGACGCTTGATTTTTAGCAAAAATAGAATTGTTGTTGGATTTGGAAGTTGTTCCGATCAGGGCAATCACCACCACAGCCAGCACCGCCACAGCGACCACAATTTCAATTAACGATTGTCCGTCTTCCTTTTGTTTTTTGTTTAGGTTTTTCACTCGATATTTCCACTTGGCTCAACTTTTAACGTCACACTTCCCACACCCGTCCAGGCCAACGTAATCTTTACTAGATTATCGACTCCCGCAAACGGCTTAAACCAAACCTTGTTACCACCAACGGTTGTAATGTTAATATCTGAAGCGACATTTGTCGTTTGCCGCAAACATGCCGCCGGATTACCATCACACCGGCAATAAATTTGATAATCATGAGCGTTTAATTCCACATACCAACCGTTATAACCGGAAGGACAATTTGCATCTTTTTCACCCGTCAGCGCCTGAGTCCTGGCCAAGATCAAAGTACTCCGCAAATTTTTGGCTGTCTCTTGAAGCGTCCGGGTCCGGTTAAAACGTATATATTGGACCATTCCCAAACCCGCCAATACCCCGATTATCACCATCACAATCATCAATTCTATGAGGGTAAAACCATTCTTGCCAAAAACTGCTTTTTGCCGGGGCATACTTTTATTATGGCTGGTGGACACCGTAATTACAAGTATATGATGTCGCCCCCGAAGCACAACTGACTGTCCCGGGACACGGTGTACCCGCCGACACGTTTTCCAGCGTTGCACACAAATTATAAGTAGTAAACGGATCCGCCGATAAATAATAATAAATCTTATCCGTGTCCGGATCACTCATTGCTTCTAAATATGTTTGTCCACCAGGACCGATAATACCCCCACTGATGGTACCCGGATATGCTCCGACATCAGACCGATACATTTCCAAAGCGCTCCGGATCTGCTCCAAATCTGATTTTCTTTGCGTATCACGGGCCGCCCGCCGGGCGCTCGAAAATGAGGTTAGGGTCAGGGCTGCCAATATTCCCAGGATGGCCATTACGACCAGCAACTCAACCAATGTAAACCCTTTAGACATTTTACGGGCAGGTAACATCTTTTCCGGCCTTTCCGCTTGAACAAATCACCCAATTACCCCCAGTCTCAAGTGCTGCCGTCAATTTATATCCTAATAAATCCGCATCCACAGTGTAGGTGTACTTATATGTAGTAGTATTTGCCGGATCCTCAATTTGTGCCGGTAAATATTCAGTTACAAGTAGGGTCGTTGTTCCCTCAAAAATACCAGTATTGAGATTCGAATCACCGGTTTCATTCAGATACTTACCACTGTTATTTGACGCGTAAGCTTCAAGCGCCGTCCGGTATTGCCCCAAATCAGACCTTCTGGTGGCATCCCGCGCTTGTTTCCGCGCCGCCCCAAAACCCGTCAGTGTCAACCCCGCCAAAATGCCAATGATGGCAATCACAACTAGTAACTCGATCAAGGTAAAACCTGCTCTTATTTTTTTCATTTTATAATCCCGCCGCAGCGGAACCTCCTATATTTATAATATAACAATTAATCTTGACATACAACATAGTTCCCCAAAGCCGAGGCGCCGCACTTTGCCACCGAATCGGCAATCCCCGGATCGTCTGTTCTTTCAAGCGTTGCCGCAATACTATAATCCTCCCCGGACCGGCTATAAGCATAATCACCGCCACCAGGATCACTTGGCAAAATCTTCATATAATTTTCTGTCCCTCTTGTCCACGGGTTTCCCCCGGTACACACTACCGGACCCGGATTGCCGCAACCCAAAATTCTGTTGTTCGCATCGCTATCTGGGTATTGCCCCCACACGTTATAGTAAAGAGCCAAAGAGGTTTTGATTGACTTCAGATCTGACTTCCTTTGAATATCTCGTGCCTTGGACATTTGTGAAGTTATTCCGCTTATCGCCATCGCAATTAAGACACCCAAAATTGCAACCACAACCACCAATTCAATTAGTGTAAATCCCTTTTCTTTTCCTTTTATAAGCCGGGCCATATTTTTATAATTTTTTCCCCAAAGTACATTGCTATATATGTACATATTACCAAAAACGGTCCAAAGGGCACGGTTTGCCCAAACCTTTTTTTACCTACCAAAATCAGTATGACACCCACAATTGCCCCTGTCAAGAAAGATAAATACAGCGCCGCAATTCCTTTTTGCCACCCCAACAACAATCCGATTAAAAAAGCCAATTTAACATCACCCCAACCCATCCCTTTTCCTTTTGTTATCCAAACCAGCAGCCCAAAAAACCCTAATCCCCCCAATCCCGCCAAGATAAACGGTAACAACGCTTGCCTTTCAAACAACAACTTCACGAGTGCCACAACCACCCCAAAAACAACCACTTCATCCGGAATAATTCCGTATCGTAGATCCGACACAAAAATCACCAAAAAGCAATATGCAATTAATAAATTGAAAATTGAAAATTGATTGTAAATTGTAAATTGTAAATTGAAAATTAATAATGTTATGATCCCAGTCGCCAACTCCACCAACGGGTATTGCCGCGAGATAGGGGATTGGCAGTACCGGCATTTGCCACGCAGCACTACAAAAGAGAGTAGGGGGATATTATCAAACCAAGCAAGTTGGTGTTTACATTTCGGGCAAAACGATCGCCCTTTCAAAGGAGAAAAGCCATTATTCAGCCGGTATATCACCACATTCAAAAAACTACCAACACAAACACCAAAGATAAACAAAATCGAAAGAAGGACAACAATCATTAGAGAGTCAATTATGGCAAACAGCTTAAGTAAATAGACGCATCAACATTACAAACCACCGCCGCTTGGCTAATCAAATCCGGCGGCAAGCCATTTTCACACCGAGTCTTTGCTTCCTGGGTAAAAGACGCTGACTGTGGCAAAAAACAGACATAATGATTGTCATTCGAATCGCCTGAAAAGTACAACCAAAGGTAGTGATATGTCGGTTTTAGCATCCGGTCGATCAAGGGCTGCCTCACTTCCGAAGTCCCCCCCATGGATGAAATCTTCGTTAAGATACTCACTTCATTGGTATCGGCAATCGTTCCAAGCGCCTGTATCTCCGTAATTGGTGTCACTGCCGCATGGGCAACATCTTTATCATCCACTTGCCAGGGATAAAATTTTTGCATTGTATAAAATCTTTCCACCGCGCTCAAAAACTGTTCCGCATCCGACCTGTTTCCTGTATCTCTACCTCTATTAATCTGTTCAATTGGGTTAATTGCAGATAACACTGCAGTAGCCAACACCCCCAAAACCGCAATCACAATTAACAACTCAATCATTGTAAAACCTGCTTTTTTCATCATGATTACTAGTATTTGACAAAACTTTATTTTTGTCAAGTCTTAACTCCCAACACCAAAATCGTCCCGCAGTTGCAGGACGATTTTATTCATCACCTCAAATCAAAATCTTACGGTAAACAAGAAAAAGGCGTATCCTCATTACAAAGCACATCGGCCGCAGCCGCAGACGCTAAATCCTCCGGCAAACCAGAACTATCAGCCGCAACCCCACCACACCTAGTTATTGCCTCTGTCTTAAAACTTGAAGACTGTGGCTGAAAGCAGATGTAGGTTGAATCACCTTGGGTTCCACGATTGTACTTCCACATCGGGTTATAACCCGTAGCTGTAATTCTAGTCACAAAAGATTGCTTTATTTCCGCCGTACCCCCCGAAGATAACTTCGACAAAACGGTCACCGTACCCCCGCTATCCACCCAGGTATCATCTACCGCCGCCCAAGCCGTGGGCTGAGTAGCAGCAAGCGGTACTGTCTGCCACGGATAAAAACCCGCTGACGTATAATTACGGTCAATTGCTGAAAGCAATTGCTCTGCATCAGACCTCGTACCGGTATCTCTGCCTCTATTAATCTGTTCAATTGGATTAATGGCTGACAAAACAGCGACAGCTAAGACCCCCAAAACCGCAATCACAATTAACAACTCAATCATTGTAAAACCACGTTGAAATTTTCGCATTTTGTCACCCCCCTTCTTTATCAACATATTCTTAAAATTGGCTAGTAAGTTGATAAATCGGCATAATCACAGCCATCATCAAAAACCCAACTCCTAGTCCCAATACAATCATGATAAGCGGCTCCAAAGCGCTTGTCAATCCCTTGACCGCCTCATCCGCTTCCTGCTCAAAATAATTGGAAACCTTCCCCAACACATCATCAATTTTCCCTGTTTCTTCACCAACCGCCACCATCTGGGGTAAGATCGGCGGGAACAAGCCGCTCCGCGCCAGAGCCGTTGCAAACGGCAACCCTTTTTCCACTTCTTTACCCGCTTTTTGAATTGCTTCGTTATAGGTAATACTCGTGAGTGATCCGCGGCCAATTTCAATCGCCTCAACAATCAAAATACCGGCCCCGACCAACAAACTCATCGTCCGGGTAAACTCCGTCAACATAATTTGTTTTCTTAGTTTCCCAATTATTGGAATCTTGAACATGAAGTCATCAATCATTCTTCGGACATTCGGCTGGGCTGACATTAACTTAATCCCAACCACGCAACCGGCAACCAAAATTATCGCCAGCCACCAATAATTCGTCGCAAAATGAGAGACCCCGATTAAAATTTTGGTCGGTATCGGCAAATCTGCTTTAAATTCCTCATAAATCGAGGTCATTTTGGGAATCACAAAAATAATCATGATTATAAAAACCACAATCATCCCCCCAACCACAATGATCGGGTAAATCATCGCGCTCTTTACTTTCGAGGTAAACTCTCTCTGCTTTTCCAAATTATCCGCTAATCTTGTTAAAACCTTATCCAAAACTCCTGCCGCTTCTCCGGAACGGATCAAAGAGACATAGATTTTATCAAAAACCTCAGAGTGCTTCTCCATTGCCGTCGCCAGATTCCCACCGCCTTCAACTTCCCTCAAGATATCACCGATTATCTTTGCCATTGTCGGGCTCGCTTGCAGCTCCAAAATATTCAGTGCATCGGTAATGGGCAAACCTGCCGTAATCATCGTCGCAAACTGTCTTGTAAAATTTACCCTATCGCTTTCACTTACCCGCGTAAAAACACCACCCTTTACCCCATCAACAATACCCGGCGTCTTTGTGTGTAAAGATATAATCAAAAAACCCCGCTCATGCAGTATTTTTACTGCCTGGTGCTGGTTGAGCGCCTCAACGATCCCTTTACGTTCATTTCCTTCTTTATCTTTGACCCGGTATTTAAACTTTTCCATCTATCGCTACTTTCTGATTAGACGCATCAGGTCCTCCGGCCTTAACGCGTATGATTTAGCAACCTCTAAACTAATCTTACCTTGACGGACTAACCGCGCCAAATCCATTTCCAGTGTCTGCATTCCTAATTCAGCCGATGTCTGGATCACATTATCAATCAAGTGGCTTTTTCCCTCCCGGATTGAGGTCCTGACCGCATTGGTTGCCACCAGAATCTCCACGGCCGGCAACAAACTCCCTGAAGTACTTGGTATTAACCTTTGGGATAATATTGCTTCCAACGTGTTTGCCAGCTGCATCCTGACTTGCGCCTGTTGATTTTCAGGAAAGACATCAACAACCCTATCTATCGTTTGTGAAGCCGAATTTGTGTGTAAAGTTGCAAACACCAAATGGCCTGTTTCCGCAATTGTTAATGCCGCTGCAATTGTTTCATAATCCCGCATCTCTCCAATCAGCACCACATCCGGGTCCTCGCGCAAACATGAACGCAAGGCAATTTGCCACGAATGAGTATCTGATCTAATCTCCCGTTGTGACAAAATTGATTTCTTTGGCGTGTGCAAATATTCAAGCGGATCTTCAATCGTCACAATATGCAATGCACGGTGGTCATTTATTTCCCCAATAATCGCCGCCAAACTGGTCGATTTTCCATGACCGGTCGG
>Ga0172379_10005083_pt1 | contig 18708 bp, 15 predicted proteins | sample GrowelOW334metaG_FD_119756 | JGI IMG/M metagenome (GOLD analysis project Ga0172379, IMG submission 119756) | Groundwater microbial communities from an aquifer near a municipal landfill in Southern Ontario, Canada - Groundwater well OW334 metaG | ecosystem: Environmental > Aquatic > Deep...
AGCCGCGCCGGGAAAATGCAATCTGTTCGCGTCCGGTTTTTGCATGTTGAACAGACGGGAATTGGTAGATTGGACCGCAACTCTCAATCCGTCGATTTCTTTTGTGAGCAGAATGCGAATGTCTTCGTTTAAAGCCTCTGCTCTATTGCGTTTACTGGAAGGTGCAATCGGTATTTCTTCCGGCAAGCCGGCTTTTTTACGAGCCTCGGCAATTTGCTCTTTGGTTAGCGCGGGGAATCGTTCGGCCATATTTGCGTTCGATGACTATTACGGCACATTGTAACACAAAAGCCCCGACTAGTGTCGAGGCTTTTTGTTTTTCGTCCGATGTTACATGTTATGTGTTACATGCTACATGACGTTGGTTATTGTACGTTGATCGTTCCCACCATCGACGGGTGAAGTCCGCAGTTGTATTGGAACGAGCCGGTTGCGTTAAAGGTATGCGAGTATGACTGATTGTAAGACAGATTTTCGGATTGGAAGCCGTCGCTCTTGACGCTGTGAGTGGCGCTGTCTTGATTGGTCCATGTTACGGTCGTACCTTTTTTGACAGTCATGCTGGAAGGAACGAAACCGGTCATCGTGTTGCCGATTGATACTGCGGCCATTAATTCGTCAAAACCTTTGTCCTTCGAGATTGTGGTTGTGTTGGTCATGACGTTGGCTGGGCTGTATTCCGCAGCCGTTGTGATGGCGTTCCCTGTTTTATAATTGGTGAAAAATGCATCAGGCACGTCGTCAACCTGGTTCTTCCAGTTTATATTGTAAAACGTCTGAGCAAGCTGTTCAGTCGTCACATGACGAAGATAACCGCCTTCGTCAACTACATAAACTTTGGGATCGGTTGTGATTTTTACCATCTTTTTGCCCGGGCGATACGTGACGTTGCCGCCGATCGGAATCGCGTATAAAAGAGTGTCCGGAATTTGCACGACTTTGCTGAAATCGTTGTACCAGGTGAAATAAGTTTTTTCGTTCTGGAAAACGTAGCGTTTTCCGTTTTCAGCAAAATAATAAACCGCCTGACCAGAGCCCTTGATTAATGTGCCCGGATTAAATGAACTGGTGGTTGCCGCGAAGGTTGAGACCGGCATAAAAGTACCGGCCAGCATGGCGATCGCTGCAATCAGAGAAGTGATGCGCTTAAACATATGTTGAAAAATATGAATAAAGAATTAATTGATTAGTTATTTCTGACTTCGACTGTCACGGATTTCTCATCGCTCGCGCCGAGTAGATCTGTGGCTTTGCCGTGAAAAGTGTAAGTTCCGATTTGCGACCAAGGGCCTGCGGTGTAGGTGCAAGGTACTGCACCAGAACATGTTTTTAGGATGGCATGGTCAGCATCCATGACCGCCGTAGATTGCACGCCGTTATCGTCTGCGCCGGATGCGGTGACATCCACCGTTTCGCCGACGTATATCCAAGGCTTCGCTGATAAGACTGTCGCCACCGGAGAATCATTGTCAGCCAGCGTAATAACTTTGTCTGCCGTACGGTACGTTCTGCCGTTGATGTCGGTGATTATGCCATGGACATTAAAAGTTTTTCCAATATCACCGATAAACGGCTGGCTCCACTGGCAGGTTCTGCCGGAATAATCGCAGCCTTTAACGGTATCTGCGGCAACGTAGATTGTAATGTTTTTTACATTTACGGTTTCGTCCGCTGTAACGGTTATGCCGACATACTGCCCTGTTTTAACCGTGGATCTGTCTACTGCGATTGATGCTTCGGGAGCGACGTCGGAGGCGCTCGCGAGCGGCAAGTCTATGACCTTGCTGGCAGTTTTTAAATCAATGGTTTGTACCGTTACGCTGGCTTCGTACATGTCTTTTTGATAATAAGCCGGCATGTGGTAATCGGCTGTGCAGATAGTAGCATAATTGCAGCTGTTAACGAGCTGGCCGTCAAAATAAACGTCTATTTTACTGATGCCCTTGGAATAACTGGCGTTAGCCGTAAGAGGCACGACGTCATTCAAATGCAATTGCGTTTTGTTGCTGTTTAAAGTTACAACAGGTGTTTCTGCTTCGGTGTTCGTCGTTTGGTTGTTATCTGTTGTCGTTGGAGTTGTAGTGTTGTTATTCGTCGGAGTTTGATTTGTCGTGCGCGCCAGCTTATCCGCATCGATGCTCGTCGCGAGCGCGGTAATTGCGGATGGACTAAAGTCGCTCGTCGAAGTTATTTCGGAACCGACATTGTAGTTTGTAAAAAATGCATCCGGTACATCGTCAACTTTTGTACTCCAGTCCGGTCCGTAAAGAGAGATGGCTAATGTTTCGCTGGCAATGTGTCTCAAAACCCCGCCGGCGGCAACGGCATACACGCTCGGGTCGGTCGTGATTTTTACGAGTTTAACGCCGGGCTTGTAAGTCACGTTTCCTCCAAGCGGAATCGCCGCAAGTTCCGCGTCGGTGACGGTAGTGACGTTGGAAAAATCGGCAAACCAAGTTTTAAAAGTTTTTTCCGTCGGAAAGACAAGCCTTTTACCCGTATCAGAATAATAATAGACTGCAGGCCCCGATGCTTTGATTAAAGTTCCCGCGTTCAAAGTCGTTGCATTCGCTGCATTGGATGATAGCGTTAATGCGGCCATCAAAATCAGGCCAATAATTGAAGTGCGTTTCATATCGTTCAAGTATAACATGTAAGCTCATAAAGTCCATGAGTTGATTCCCCCAATTCAACGCTGCGCGTCAAATGTCCCCCTTTGCAAAAAGAGGGAACGGACTTCCGAAGTCCCTTTGCTAAGGGGACAGCTTAAATGCGAAGCGTAAAAGCAGGGGATTAGCTCAATTGTTTTACGCGCCTCGCGTGCCTTGCCTCTTTTGATTTTTTTGTTTTCAAAAATATTTCTATCATCTTTATCGCATCATTGATTTTTGTGAGCCGTCCGGACAAGCATAAAATATTAATGTCGTTGTGCTCGCGTGCAAGTTTAACTTCTTTTGCATCATGTCCGACGGCGGCGCGAATGCCTTTGTGTCGATTGGATGCAATGCAAACGCCGATACCGCTGCCGCAAATCAACAAACCCTTCGTACCACGTACCACGTGTCTCGTACCACGTTTCTGATCACGCTGTACGTCGTACGCAGTACGTTGTACGTAGGACGACAGTTCTTTTGCGACAAGCGGATAATCATCTCCCGCGTGAAAAGTCGGCGTCACGTCAAAAATCTCGTATCCTTGTTTCGCAAGGCGAGTTTTAAGTTTTTCTTTGAGTGCAAAACCTGCGTGGTCAGCGGCGAGATAGAGTTGCATATGTGACATAAAGTACCACGTGCAACGTACTGCGTCATGTATGATCGGCCGGACCCTCTATCCGACGCTCATTTTGATTATATTGCGGGGGAGCCTTTCCCCCGTCGAACAGGGGAAAGGCGGTTATTAGGTTAATAAGTTAGACGCAAGATTTTGCGTCTCTACAGAATAACTCATTAACACCTTTCCCTCGTCTGACGGGGGAAAGGTGTCCCGAGCATAAGTTAATAGAGAAGGACGGATAGAGGGAGGAGCTCGTTTGACCGTTGACGTTTTTTAAGTCAATATAATGCGCGTATGACAAAGCCAGAACAAACGCCGTCCGCGCGTCCCGACTTTCCGAAAATGGAGGAGGAGATCCTCGAATTTTGGGACAAACATAAAATTTTTGAGCGTTCGATTGAGGAACGCCCGGAGAATAAACTTTTTGTTTTTTACGACGGTCCACCTTTTGCGACGGGTCTTCCGCACCATGGTCATCTTTTGCAGAGCGCGTTAAAAGACGCTGTGCCGCGATATTGGACCATGAACGGTTATCGCGTGGATCGCGTTTGGGGTTGGGACTGCCACGGAATTCCGATCGAAAACATGATAGAAAAAGATTTGGGTCTAAATTCGCGCCGCGAAATTTTGGAATACGGCATCGACAAATTTAATGCCGCCTGCCGTTCTACTGTTTTGATGTACGACAAAGAGTGGCGCAAATACATCCGCCGCTTCGGGCGTTGGGTGGATATGGACCATGCCTACAAGACGATGGACGACGCTTACATAGAATCGGTTTGGTGGGCTTTTTCCGAACTCTACAAAAAAGGTTTGGTCTACAAAGATTTTCGCGTGTCTCTTTATTGTCCGCGCTGTTCAACTCCGCTTTCAAACTCCGAAGTGACGATGGGCCATTCGTATCGCGACGAGGAAGATCCGGCAATTACCGTCAAGTTTAAAGTCATTGGTCAGGATAAAACTTATTTGCTGGCGTGGACCACGACTCCGTGGACATTGCCCGCCAACACGGCAATCGCAATCAACCCGGATTTGGCATATCTCAAAATTCACATTCCCGAAAAAGATGAATATTGGATTATTGCGGAATCGCGCAAATCAGAAATCCTCAAAGATTATATTCGCGAGGATTTGAGCGATGATCATCCTGAATCTAAAGCTATTCAAGTGGAGCGACGTTTTGAGGGCAAGGAGATGGTCGGGTGGAAATATGAACCTCTCTACGAATCGTCCTACGTAGCACGTCCTACGTCGCACGTCGGGGAAATGGATAGAGTGGACGCGGGACGATTGGGACGCGGGACGAGCGACGATCGTTTGGAGGGTTATCGCGTTGTCGATATGCCATATGTGAGCGCGGAAGATGGAACCGGCTTGGTACACACGGCGCCTGCTTTTGGCGAAGATGATTTTAACGCATCAAAAATTCACAAACTTCCTGTCTTGCTTACTGTGGACGATGAAGGAAAGATGATGCTGGAAACAGGTCCTTTTGCGGGGCTTCCGATCAAACAAGCTGATCCGCTCGTAATTTCAGATTTGGAAAAACGCGGATTGCTCGTCACCAATCAAAGAATCACACACAGCGTTCCGGAATGCTATCGTTGCAAAACGTTGCTCATCTACAAAGCGCAGACAGCTTGGTTTGTGAGCATCGACAAACTTCGCCCTAAGATGTTGGATGCTGCAAAAAAAATTCACTGGGTGCCCGAATCTTTTAAGGAAGGACGTTTTGGAAACGGTTTAAGTTCCGCTCCCGAATGGAATATTTCACGTACAAGATATTGGGGCGCGCCGATGCCTGTTTGGGAGTGTGAGTCATGCACTGAACGAAAAGTTATCGGTTCGATGGCGGAACTTAAAGAAGCGGCCGGCGGTCGTCTGCCGAAAGATTGGGACATGCATCGTCCGGGAATTGATTTGGTGGAGTTTAAATGCGAATGCGGCGGCGCGATGAAGCGCACGACTTTTACTTTTGACTGCTGGCTCGAATCCGGCAGCATGCCGTATGCGTCAGTGCATTATCCTTTTGAGAATCGCGAAAAATTTGAAGCGCATTTTCCGGCGGATTTTGTGGGCGAGGCGCAGGATCAAACCCGCGGTTGGTTTTATAACATGCATGTCATGTCGTCCGGCCTGTTCGGCAAACCTGCCGCAAAAAATATTGTGGCAACCGGCATGATACTTGCGGCAGACGGCAAAAAAATGTCTAAGTCGCTGAAAAATTACACGGATCCTTACGAGATAATGGATAAATACGGTGCGGACGCTTTGCGTATGTATCTGCTTTCATCGAATGTCATGGCAGCGGAAGCGATTAATTTTTCTGACGAAGAGTGTGCGCAGTTACAGCGTTCGGTGCTTGGTATTTTGTGGAACGTGCGTCAGTTTTATCTGACTTACGCAGAGGGCAAGCGTATCGAAATACAAAAACCGCACAGCATGCAGGTTTTGGATCGATGGATTTTTTCGCGCATGCAAGGTTTGGCAAAAAATGTTACGGAAAAGATGAACGGTTATGATTTGGCGGGCGCGCTTCGCCCGGTTCGTCCTTTTGTCGACGACCTTTCAACCTGGTGGCTGCGCCGCTCGCGCGAACGCATGAAGCAGACGCTCGATGCGGATGATTCATACGATGCATTGCGCACTTTACGCGAGGTGCTGCTTGAATTGGCAAAATTGCTCGCGCCGTTTACGCCGTTTTTTGCCGAGCGTCTTTATCAGGATTTGGAAGGCGGCAAAATGTCAGTACACTTGGATCGTTGGCCAAAGATTGACGAAGGCACGATCGATGAACGTTTGGAGTCAGACATGGAATGGGTGCGCAATGTTGTCACAGCCGGTCTCGAAGCTCGAGTTGCGGCTAAACTTCCGGTCAGACAGGCTTTGGCATCCATCTCTGTGGGTTTTAAAGCGTCGGCGGAACAAATCAGACTGTCGCAAAGAACAGATTTGCTGGCCTTGATTCGAGACGAGCTGAATGTTGAAAGAGTTTTGCTCACGGTCAGCGATCCAAATCAACCGCAAGATTGGATGATTGAACTTGATACCGTTTTGACGCCGGAGCTCAAAAAGAAAGGTTTTTACCGCGAGATGACGCGCAACATCATGCAACTGCGCAAACAGTCCGGTTTAACGCCCGGCGACACGGTCAAGCTCAAAATTGCATCGGACGATGCGGAGCTTACGGCTTGGATTAAAGATTTGCAGGATGATTTGGCCAAAGAGAGCAAAGCCGAGTCAATCGAAGTCGTTTAGATAGCGGAAGATTTTGAGGGAGAGGATATGAAATGGGATGGCAAAAAGGTCAAAATTTCGCTAAAATAACGCAAAAACAATTATACATTGTTTTGTAGAGACGCCCTCGGAGGGCGTCTCTACTTTTTAACAAATCAACTCATAAACCCATATTTTGGCGTTATTACGGTTGACAAATGCAACAAAATCCGCTAGATTAACGTATTCCTTTTGTCTGCCAAATGGGTTGGCGGCAAAGGGTGCAGATTGGACAATTTACGGACATTGGAGGTCCTCATGTTCCATCCGGGTGCAAAGCTGAACAACCGTTACGTGATTTCGCCGGACGCCCCGATGGACGGGGGTCAGGCCAGGGTATTCCACGCATGGGACGAAGTCGCTGGCCGCGACGTCGCCATTAAGCAGCCGCTTGTGGGCAGCAATGCTCACATTCGTGCACGATTCAAGCAAGAGGCGGAGGTGCACGCCATGCTCGAACACCCCAACATCCTCAAGATGTACGGTGTCGAGAGTGTGACCTCCCACAAACAGCACAACGGGGTTGAAATTATTCCCCCGGATGCATCCAGCACGGAAGAGATCGTGGTGCTCGAATGGGTGCCTGGAGGCTTTAACCTCTGGCACTTGATCGAGATGCATCGCACGGCATCCGTGTTGCACAAGGGGCTCTACCGCGGGTCGTGCGTGCCGATGGCAACGGCCTTGGACATCTTGGTTCAGGTCGCAAATGCGTTGGTCTACATTCACGACAGGGGAGTGATTCATCGCGATCTCAAGCCGAGCAACATCTTGCTCGTCGAGCAGGGCGACGGATCGTTTCGGGCCAAGGTCTCGGATTTTGGCACGGCCAAAGATTCGGACAGTAACAGGTTGCGCAAGCTGACCAGCACAGGCCAGACGCTCGGATCGCTGGGTTACATGTCGTGGGAGCAAGGATTCGGCAAAGCTGTTTCTGCGAGCGACGTATGGAGCCTGATCGTGACCGCTTATGAGGCGGTTACGGGTTGCTTGCCGTATTCCTCGCATCGTCTCGACACAGCGCAGGACTGCGTCGACCTTTGGCAGTTGATCAAGGCCGGACAGGTGGAGATCGACCCGGTGGAGCGGTATTGCGCCGGTACGCCACCCTCGTTTATCAACGCCATTAAGCTCGGCTTGAATCCGGACCCGATACTTCGTCCATCCGCAGCCGAAGTGCTGCGGATTCTGACAGCCTTACGCGACGATGTTCAGAGGTTGGAGTTGGCCGAGACGCAACTCTCGTTCACGCCCATCTCCTCGCGCCCGCCGCTGGTCGACAAGCTTGCGGAAACGCAAGATGCGCCGGCGGCACGGCAAGCGTCTTCACCGACCGAGCAGTTCTTCGCACGGACGTTTGAATTGCCGGCTCAACCTGCGCCGGTCAAGCGGGCCAAGGTGATCATCGCGCAGGAAGTAGATTCTCCGCCGGCTAGCCGTCCTTCGGACGCTGTGCATATTCCATATCGCGAGCCGAGAACGGTTGGCGTCGCTCAAGTGCCGGAAGTAATGGTCGTGCGTGAGACTTACCCATCTACTCCGCATGCGATCATGTCCTGCGAGCAGCCTCCAGTTTCGCAGCCTGATCCGCTGCCTCCGCCGGTGGTGAGCGCTGTTCAACAAGTGCCGTCTGGGTACGTGCCTCAGTCGCAGATTGCGACGCAGCCTCCGGCTTCAGAGCTTGGAGGACGCCCGTCTGCCGGCTTGATCATGCTGTTGGCACTGCTTTGTGCCGTCGCCATAGCTATGGCCTTGACGGTCAACACTTGGCTGCCATACGTCGTAGGTCAAGACGAAGCGGCGGCTAATACGGTTAACGAGCCGGCGCCCGCTGCAACGCCAGTGCCTGCGACAGCGCAACCCACAGTGTATGCAACTGCTGCGCCTACGCCGCCCGCCTACGTTCCGCCTACCTACACAATCCCCGCACAGCCCGCAAGGACTGCGCGTCCCTCCGCACCTTCCGTCACTCCCGCCAGAACTCGCCCCGCCACAAACGGGGCGGACACCTGGATAGGAGGCGACGGCCTGCCTCCGGGCGCTCCGCCGCCCATCAATCAATGACTCCCAGCTGATGTCCTTTCAGCTCGGGAGTCTCTTTTTTTACAGTAACTGGTAACGAGTAACTGGTAGCGGGTAGGGTATTGTAACTCGTTACCAGTTACTCGTTACTCGTTACAATTTTCCGTTGTACGTGGTACGATATTGCCGTTATGATAGTCACTTTGCGAGGTCATATTTCAGAAATTTTTTTGGATTTTTTTATTTTGGAAGTCAGTGGAATCGGTTATCGTCTGCGTGCGCACACCGGAACTTTGTCCGCGTTGACGGTCGGAGTCGAAAGACGAGTTTATATACACGAACATATTCGCGAAGATGCAGATGATCTTTATGCGTTTTTGACAATGGATGAAATGGATTTTTTTGAACAGTTACTTTGTGTCTCCGGCGTCGGTCCAAAAGTCGCGCTCGCAGTTTGTGCTGCCGCGCCGCTCGAAAGTCTGCGTTCGCGTCTGGCACAAGGTGATGCGGACTGGTTGGCGTCGTTGCAAGGTATCGGCAAAAAGACGGCGCAAAAAATTGTGCTTGAACTCAAAGGCAAGTTAGTGGAAGTTGGCGTCGTTGCGGACACTGATCGTGAATTGATAGAGACGCTCACCAACTTGGGTTACACGGCTTATCAAGCTCGGGAGGCCGCCAAGCATGTCGCTCCCGACGAAAAATCCTCCTCCAACCGCGTCCGCGCCGCACTTAAACTTTTGAGCAAATAACTCTCCCTCTGTCATTGCGAGCGTAGTCCGACGGAGCGCGGCAATCTCCTGTCCGACTAACGCCTCACTAGCTGTCTCTATCAGAAGATTGCTTGGCTTCGACTGAGCTCAGCCGAATGTCCGTCACTCCGATTTCCCTCGCAATGACAAATAACTCTTTCTAGTTTCCAGTTTCTGGTTTCCAGTCCTATGCATCTTTTAGAAGTCAACGATCCTACAACTTGGGAGATATTCCAACTTCGCCAACCTTGGACGCAGTTTACGCAATCCTGGGCATGGGGCGAATTTCGCAAACATTTAGGTTATTCCGTACGGCGTTTTGCATTGGTGGATGAAAATGACGATTGGCTTTGTGCAATGCAAGGCGAATATCGCCGCAAGGCATTGGGTTTGGGTTTTTGGTATGCGGCCCGCGGCCCGGTCATTTCACATAAAGTCGATAAAGATAAATATCGCGCCGTCATATCTCATCTCGTAAGCTTGATGGCGGAAAAGTCCAAATTGCCGCGCAGTTTATTTTGGCGCATAGAGCCGCCGATTAAAGTCGAATCGCAGCAAAGACATTTGCCGCCGCGTTTTTTGCGCAGTTTGGCAGTCAGCCCTGCAAGTACGCGTCTTTTGGATTTGACGAAAACGGAGGATGAGTTGCTGCGCGACATGCATGAGAAAACGCGCTACAACATCAAGGTCGCGGCACGCCACGAAGTGAAAACTCGTGTCACTGCACATCCCGCAGACATCGATCATTTTTTGCAATTGATGACAGAGACGGAAAAACGCGCCGGCTTTGTGCAACACTCTTCGGATTATGTTTACAAGACTTTGCAGACGCTCGCGGCAGCCAAGATGGCACGATTGCGCGTCGCGGAATTAAACGGCGCAATGCTGGCCGCGAACGTCGAGATTTCATATGGTCAAACCGTGACTTATCTTTACGGCGCCTCTTCTCACTTGATGCGCCAGGCAATGGCGCCGTATGCCTTGCAATGGGACGCTATAAAGGCGGCCAAACAAGAAGGCGCAAAAAAATATGATTTTTGGGGAGTTAATCCGCAAAATGTTTCTTCGGTACTGTATAAAAAATCTTGGGAGGGAATTTCGCGTTTTAAAGCGGGCTGGGGAGGGGAGGAGGTTGATTTGATTGGCACATGGGATTTGCCGCTTAATATGGCTTTGTATAATTTGATTTTCATGCGCCGCATTTTGTCCGGCAAAGTTTGATCATCTTTTTTTGCGCGACATTAAACTGCGCAGCATCTGAAAAATATTTTTATCGGAAGTCACGCCGTTCAATTCCAAAAAGCCGTGGCCTTCCACTGCCGTTTGTCCGATTTCGCCGTGCGCCCAAAGCGGACCTTCCCAATATCTGAACGGTCCGTGAATCATTTCTTGATTTTGCAGTTTCGGTCCGCATGTAAGTTTGATTTTTGCTTTCGGGATTTCTATCTTCCATTCCAATGGATATTTGGCGCCGGATTTTTTGCTGTGCCAAGCGTCTCCGAACGGCGTTAAACGCACGTCTTTATAAACTTTTTGTCTGCCGTTTGGCATGGAGATCGTTGCCATACGCACGCGCTTGGTGCGGCCGTAATCAAAGCACTGTAAATCGGTGCCATCGGATAGTTGGAATGAAAACCATGTCCAGGCGTGTTCCGGTTTGATGTTTAACGGGCTCCATTGTTGGTCGGTCCAGCCTAAGCCGTTAAAACTCAAATTTTTTTCTTTGATCAAAATCTTGCCTTTAACCTCAAGGCGCGGAATCGTGTAATAATGGGTCGTCGCAGTTTTTAAATCAACAAAACCCGTGCCGCCGACGAGCATGATCGGCTTGGTTTGAGTGAAGCGCAAATCGAATTGTTTCGTTTTTAAACGAAACGAACCGTGCCGCTCTTTGGTCATTAAAAAATCTTTATCTTCCTTGGCTTGCAATTTATGATGGCGCAGACCATTCTCTTCCAAGCCTTTCCAAAAGACTTTAAAGTGCGGGATGAACTTTTTCTTTTCGACGTCTGTCACAAACCAATGAGCAAAATAAACCTCCGCCAATCCAAGCAACCCGAACTTAAACAGCGCAAACATGATTGCGTATGATTTGCCTTTGGAATCAGTGCCTTGCGCAGTCCAATACCACCATTCAATCGGATCGTCGTGCGCGCCTTCGTCGTGTGGAAGATGAATCGCGGACTTTTTCATGCCGATAGAATATCACGCTGTACGCAAGTTGGATATTTGACAGACGGCTTGGACAAGAGCAATATCGAGCCACGCAACCTGCAAGGAGGGTTTCTCATGTCAAAGTCGTCGTACGTTTTCAGTAAGAGCCAGAGACGCGCCGTGCGTACGCTGTTGAGCCGGGTAAGGCGCAAGTGTTCGCTTGCGGCTTCAAGTAACGCGCTGCGGGCAAAGCTGCGCAACGAAGTTGCTGCGGCGGTGGCGGATGGCGAAAGAGCGGCGAGCATCCTCGATGGCTTGATGGCAAGATACGAACCCAAACGCGGTTCAAGCTCTGTCGCGCAGATACGTTGCAACGTATGCGGTCGTTACACGCAACACAAGAACGACGTCTGTACCGCCCACGAATTCGTGTTTTGCAACATTTGTACGAAGTCCACCCTGCGGCTTAACGGAGATCCGTGCAAAAATCATTCAGAGAAATATTGCCAAAAGTGTGATGCAACGACATATCATGTCGACGGCGCATGCATCCGCGGGCATGCGCTGCCGGCCCTCAGCAGCTTCAGCTCTTGGCGGCATTACTACTAAGCCCGTACGGCTTCAACCTTGACGCATTCTCGCGTCTCTTTTTTATTTATTGTCTTGCAAAGCTTGAATCGCCGCTTCTAGTTCGTTTTGATTGATGGTGCCGGAAAGACGATCATTCAAAAGTTGTCCGTCGCGGAAAAAGAGAACGGAAGGCGAGCTCATGACAAAATACATTTGCGCCAGTTCGCGATTTTCTTGGCGCATAATTTTAATAAATTTAATGTCAGGATATTTTTCGGCCATAGCTTCGTATATGGGCGCGAGATTGGCGCAGGGCGGACAGTCGGTGGAATAAAAATCCGCGACGACGAGTTTATCGTCTCGAAGTGTCTGTTCAAAATCTTGTTGATTGGCGATGTTGGTGATGGGCATATGCAATATCTATATCACGGTCGCCGTTAGGCTGCTAATACTTTTTTGCCTGAGCCGTCAGGGGAGTCTAGCATGAACTTAGGAATTGCGATGCTGCTCAGATGCCCGTGCAATTCCGCTATCAGTTTTTTTCCGTGATTTATGGGCACGCGAAAATGATTGATACCTTGCGCTTTATCAAGTTGATGCACGTAATAGGGAACGATACGTATGGCGATCAATCGTTTGAGCAGTTTGGTCATTACGTTAAGGTCGTCTTTAACATCTTTCAGTAGCACGCTTTGGTTGCGTACCACGATGCCGGCATTGACCAACCGGGCGATGGCCTTGACGTTATCCGCGGCTATTTCTTGCGGATGGTTGAAGTGCGTCACGAGGTAGATGGGAAATTCGGTTTTTTGGAAGCGCTTGAGCGTGCGCACCAGTGACGGTGTAACGCGCGAAGGCAGGGTCACGGGCAAACGCGTGTGAATGCGGATGCGCTGCAAGGTCGGCACTGAGCTGAGCGCCTTGAGCCAGACGGCCAGCTCTTGATCGGTGAGCATTAACGGATCGCCGCCAGAGAGGATGGCTTCTTCTATGCCGGGATGGTCCGCGATATATTTTATGATCATAGCCCGATCTTGGGCCGACGGGCCAGGGTTGGCATGGCCTGTTTTGGTACGACGAAAACAGAAGCGGCAGTATTGGGCGCAAACGTACGTTGCATGGATCAAGGCGCGATCAGGATAACGGTGTACTAAAAAGGGGAGTGGAGATTTTTTGTCGTCGCCTATCGGATCATGTGTTTCGCCTGCCGCGGATGCCAGCTCTTGTGCTTGCGGCAAACACATTCGTAGCAAGGGATCGTGCGGATTTTTAAAGTCAATCAGTTTGAGCGTGTGCGGCGTGATCGACAGTCGCATGCGGCTGATAGTTTTTCGCAGCAGTTCTTTGTCTTTGATGGCGATGTAACTCTCTAATTCATCAATGTTCCGTACGCAATGGCGCAGGTCTTTTTGCCAATTTTATAGAGGCATAGGGTTGATTGTTTAGAATAAAAAAACCGTTCAGTCGGAACTAAACGGCGGACGGGAAACGCCTGACGAAAAATCACTCATCCCGTCATAGGGGTCTTGGGTGGATTGAAAACTTCGTTATTAACCATAGATAAAGATTAAAAGACGTACGTAGTTTTGTCAATCTGCGTGACTTTAAAGCCGCCACAATTCTTCAAAATAGTCGTTATAACTTTGGTGCAGTTGTTTGTTTTCGGATACAAAAATAACGGGAGTATCGCCGCTCCAATTTGAGATGGCGATTTTGTTGCCGTAGATCCAGACTACGTTGGGATTTTTTGGAGCATTCAAACTGTACTTTGTTTGAGACCATTTGTATTTGGTGATTGCATGGCCGCGTACCCCATTATCTACTACATTTTTCCAGACTACGCCGTGCGTTTTTTCTGCGAGTTTTTTGATTTCCTCAAAAAGTTTTGGATATCTATCTATAAAGTAGCCGCGTGCGCCGATAAACTTAAGCTCGCGTGCTTCGACCGCTTCCAACCAGATGCGTTGCAGTGCTTCCGGTCCTTCCAGTACGTATGATTCCTGAAGCCACAAAGTATCGAAATACGTTTTGAAGTTATCATAAACCTCTTTCTGCTCAAAGCGCATGATCGTTGGTTCCTGACCCATAATCACTACCCAAGTCTTATCATGGAAAAGATAAACCTGCATGGGATTCGGCGTGGTCGAATTCAGTGTTTTGATTTGACTAAGTTTAAAGTTCGGGTCGCCGGCTTGGCGAAACAAGTTTTTTATCGACGATACTGATTCGCTGAAAGCCAGCATGTTGATTTTAACACCTTTTGAAATGCGCCTCTTGTGGTACTGTCCGTAAAAATCAATCATTTCCTGACGGTTGTATTGTCCAAAGCTGGCACCGAGCACGCAATATTCTTCGCCTGATTTAAGTTCGTCCAACATGCCGTTGATTGCTTCTTTTAAAGCATTACGTCCGTTTTCGACCATGACGTTTTGATTACAGAGATATTCGAAGAAGTTTTTTAACGCAGAGGAAGCCTCTGGACTGTTTATGCTAAACAGTATCGGCTCTTGGGCGGGTATGCCAATCGCAAAGGTTTGTCCGTACGTTTCGAACCATGCTGGCATGTCTTGTTTAAATGGCAAGTATTTCGCTTGTGTTAATGGCCATGTGTTTCTATCGGCTAGCACTTCAGGTGATATCGCTCGATCGAACATCACTTTGTTTTTAATGCCTTTTTTAATCCTTTTTTTGTGATAAGGAATCCATATGTTTTTTTCGTATGCTTGTGTAGTACTTAATTGAGGTCCTCCCAATACGTAGATCGTCTCATCGGCTGGTAGATTCAAACTGCGTTCCCTGGCGTTGATGATACCTTCCGATCCTTCAAACACTCGAATGTCGCGAGGTACCTCATTTATCAACTTAAGCAAATCGCTTGCCGCCGATTCGGCTGTCTTGCGTTTTACGTCCATCATCTCAACCAGATTTTTAGGATCTGTTGCTTCGAAGACAGCAACTCCGTTTTGACTCAACTTACTGGCCAGGCCTTTTGCAATCAAGTCGTCTAAACATGTGTAAACAATGCTTCGATGTAATTTAGTTTGCTCAATAATCGCGCTGGCGCGGCATTTTTTTGCTTTTATCAACTCCAGATACACGGTCGTCTGGTTCGATGTGAGGCCTATTTCGGTCAGTTTTTCAGAAATTTGATTGATTGTCATAAAAATATTGACAATAAAATAGCATCAATATAGCCAAAAGTCAAGAAATATGAATATTTATGTCGTACATATATCGACAATATTTGGCTAAAATTAGCCTAAAACTCTTGACAAATCTGTAAAAAAGTGATAACGTGCCAATACTGTGTTTCAAGCGGTGTGCACCTCGAAAGGAGAAGAAGTATGAAGATTCTAGTCATCGATGACGATCCTCGGAGTATTGAGCTCGCTGAAGAGTGGCTCACTGCATTGGGACACCAAATCGTCAAAATCTTGGTTGCTGTACCTGACAGCTACATGAAACGGACGTTGCCTGACGAGGTTGCGATTGAAATGGAGACGGCGGATTTGCTTCTGGTGGACAAGTACTTTGGTCAGATAACGTCTTCACGCTTTATAGCGGCCGTGCGGATGATTTATTCTAAGATTCCTATCATTCGTTGGTCTAGCGCGGCCGAAAGTAGAATAGAAGTGGACGTGCTGAGAGCTGCCAAGCTGTTGAAGCCCGATGATAGGGATTTCAACGAATGGACACCAGAAGAGAGAGGCGCGCTATTCTCGAAAAAGCTGGAAGAGGCCACGAAGCAGCTGCGGCTCGATGCTCCTGATGCAGCTTTGGTTTTTGATCGACTGGAATCGGATGCGAACAGCCGAACTAAGAACTGGTGAAGGAGAATGAAATCGTGATGAAACTCAAATTCGTAGTGTGCACTATTGTATCTTTCTGCCTCATTGTTTTGTTGTCGCGACAGGCTGTCGCACAGACCAAGGTGAAGTTCGCGATCATGCCCTCGGAGGGTTTTTCCTACCAAGATGGCGAAACCCACCCCATCGCTCCGTCGCTGACGCAAGGATTCATGCTGGCGCACAAGTGGGGGAGCTACGGCTGGGCAACCGAGTTGGATGCGGTCTCCGCATTCACCGTTGCGAATCCGTCTCCGCAACTTGTATTTGGGCCAGCCTTCTTTGTCAGCGATAGGCATTACATCTTGGTTAATGCCGTGGTTCGCTACAATCCCGAGCAAAAGGGTAAGGATGACAGCCTCATGCTGGGAGGCGGACTGGTTATGGGGTTCGTGATCAGCAAGGAGGTTGCATTGGGCACCGGAATCGGCTTTGGCAAAGTCGTCTCTGGAGAACCCGGACCGTTGTGCTTCGTCGCCGGCCCGAAATTAAGCTTCTCACTGCCTCTCTAAGCGCTCGACCCGAGCAAGTCATTAAACTGCTCTTTTGTATTTGCTGAAAAACAAAGAGACCTCTATGGAAGTCTTGTTTGCATGGTGCGCCCGAGTGGATTTGAACCACTGACCCCTTCCTTCGGAGGGAAGTACTCTATCCAGCTGAGCTACGGGCGCTTATTTGCGTTGGCATAATATGCGATAACGCCATCAATGACAAGATGCTATAATGTTTTTACGGTTTAACAAGGAGGTCGGTTAAATGCCGCTGCCAAGTCCGAAATCAAATGTTGACGCGCTGAAGGTCGTCGACGAATCAGAAACAACGCCGTTGTGTATCGGTCTTAAGGACGTTTTGCGTGATCACTGGCGGAATCTGGCCAGGGATTACGGTGCGTTCTTTGCCAGAATCGGAGCTGCCGGTCGGATGCCATGCGATTACTCTGTTCCGCAGAGTGCCGGAAGGTTTATGCAGAATGTATTCCGCGATAACCGAAGGGTCTGCTGGTGTCCGTCGGGGATTAATCTCTTCACCGATCTGTACCCGTACTTCGATGTCCAGGGCATTGCCATAGAGTACGAGCCGTTCATGGTCGATGACCCAAAGATCAGACGCTGCGAATCCGATGCGTGGATCGCATACCGCGCGCATTGCTACAACCGAGAGGCTGACTACCGCAATGATTTCAAACGAGGACACTATCCTCGGCCAAGCAGCGGAGTCCAGCTCGCGATTCCGCTGCCCAGCGTCGTGCAGTTGTCATATCTTATCGCTTGGCTCATCGAGACCGAAGACATCTCGGCGCTCAAACTCGTCTCGAGCGCGGACGAGCGGTTACTGACGTTCTTTCGCACTTCCACTCGTCCAACGAACGACGTGATCGTCGCTGTGGCCTATCTTCCCGGCAGACGACTCATCTTGCGCACGTTCCGGGCGCGCTCCGCCCCCGATCTCAAAACCATGGATGCCTTTATCCTGGTGTGAGGTTGGGGGTCTTTTTTGTGGAAATATTTTTGCTATCGTGATACAAATTAACGACGTTTTTCGCAAGGAGGAATGCCGTGCCAGATGTAAGAAGCGCAGCGGAAGCAGAAACTTTTGCGTCGGACGAAGTGCCGACGCCGGTATGCAATTTGTTTAAGTTCACCCGGGAACACTGGGAAGCTCAACAACAGTCGTACGATATGCTCAGGCGACATCTTCACATGCCCGCCATGAGAGCGCCGCGGTTTTCGGTGGACGCTGGTTCTGCAAGGCTCTTTAGAGAGATTCAAACAGGCACTCGCCAGCTGTGCTGGTGCCCTAAGGGAGTGGATCTGTTCGCCGGTCTTTTCCCGTTCTTTGCCAAGCGCAGAATCGGCCTTATGCTCCCCGCGGCAATCGGCCCATATTTGCTCAGCTTGAGCGCTACCGCTCACGGAGCATGGATTGCTTGGTCTCATAACACTCTGCCTAGTGAGAACTCCTCGAATGGCGGCAGCGGTATCTTTTCATCTTTGCCGAGCGCCGTTCATCTAGTCTATCTTCTCGCTCGCTCGATTGCCTTGCGGGAGGATGGCTTTGATCGCGACGGATGCCAAGCAAACTTCGCCTCTCCTGACACGGGGAATCGTCTTTTTCTCAGAACTTCAAGCGTCACAGACAAGACGACCCTTGGCGTGGCGTATTCGCCCGGTGAAGCCATTCGCTTCCAGCCCTTTTCGGCAGGCGCTCAGCCTCCCAACCTTGTCACGCCGAATGCTTTTCTGCTCTAGTCCCGCTCGGGGGCTTCTTTTTTATCTTGACGTTTATCGCATAGTTTCGTATTATAGCGACGCAAATAGAAATATTTGCGACGGTAGCTCAGCTGGTAGAGCAGGGGCCTCTTAAGCCCAAGGTCCCGGGTTCAAACCCCGGCCGTCGCACCAACAAAAATCCCGTGAGGGATTTTTGATTTGTCCACTTCCTCGATCCTCATATCTTGTTAAGCTTAAATCAGGCTAATTCCTAATCTCACCAATATGCGCATCACAAGTTCTGCATTTGGCCAAAATGAGAGAATACCAAGCAAATACACATGTGATGGTGAAAACATGAGTCCGCCTTTGGAGTTTTTAGACGTGCCGGAAAATGCAAAAAGTCTGGTTTTGTTGATGGATGATCCGGATGTGCCAAAATCAGTTCGTCCGGACGGCGTGTGGGATCATTGGGTTGTGTTCAACATTCCTCCGCACGTCAGAGTCGTTTCAGAAAATGAAAATCCACCCGGCGTTGTAGGTAAAAATACGAGAGGTCATTTGGCCTACGGAGGACCTTGTCCGCCTATCGGTCAACATCGTTATTTC
>Ga0172379_10005084_pt1 | contig 18703 bp, 15 predicted proteins | sample GrowelOW334metaG_FD_119756 | JGI IMG/M metagenome (GOLD analysis project Ga0172379, IMG submission 119756) | Groundwater microbial communities from an aquifer near a municipal landfill in Southern Ontario, Canada - Groundwater well OW334 metaG | ecosystem: Environmental > Aquatic > Deep...
ACGCCTACCACATCACTTCCCCCGATCCGTCGGGAGAGGGCGGCGCTCGGGCCATCAGTCTGGCGCTCAAGGACGCGGGCGTGAAGAAGGAAGACGTGCAGTACTACAACGCGCACGGCACTTCCACCGAAATCAACGACCCGACCGAGACCAGAATGGTCAAGATCGCCTTCGGCGACCATGCCTTCAAGATGAAGGTGTCGTCAACCAAGGGAATGACAGGCCATTGCATCGGCGCCGCCGGAGCGATTGAAGCCATCGCCTGCATCCAGGCCATCCGCGAAGGGTTCTACCCGCCGACGATCAACCTGGACAACCCCGACCCCGAATGCGACCTGGACTACGTGCCTAACAAGGCCGTTCCCGGTACAATCGACGTAGCGGCGTCCGGATCCTTAGGCTTCGGCGGCCATAACGGCGTTGTCGTGTTTAGGAAATATAAGTAGGATTGAACATAATTAACCACGAAAACACGAATACACGAAAAAGAGATAAAAACGGGATAGAACAATCCGTCGTTTTCCCTTCGTGCTTTCGTGTTTTCGTGGTTGAAACAGTACATTGTGCCGTCGTGGTTGATCCGTATATAAGGAGCTAAGTTTTGAACGAGATTGAGAAGCTTATTCCCCATCGTGACCCGTTCCTGTTTGTCGATGTGATTGATGAGGCGACGAAGGAACGCGTTGTGGCGCGTCGGAAGTTCACCGAGAAGGACTTTTTCTTCAAGGGTCATTTCCCCCAATATCCTGTGGTGCCCGGCGTCATATTGATTGAAACTATGGCTCAGGCCGGCGGCGCGGGCATGCGGAAGATCGGCATCATGGGTGACGACGCCTTGTTTTTTCTCGGTACTGTGGACAAGGTGAAATTCCGCCGCCAGGTGCGGCCCGGCGACGAAGTTCGGCTGGTGATAGAAAACCTCCGCATTTCCCCGCGCATGCTCAAACAAGCGGGAAAAGCCTACGTCGGCGAAGAACTCTGCGCCGAAGCCGAATGGATGTGCTTGGTAGGGAAGGCTGAATAATTCGAATGAATGAAGAGATATTTACCACAGATTAACACAGATAGGCACAGATAAGAAAATGCGAGAGGGAAAAGGAGAGATATTAGATTGTTCTGCTCCCCTTTTCTTCCTTCCTCATCTGTGTGCATCTGTGAAATCTGTGGTTGATTATTCTTTTTCTTAATTAACAGGAAACCGGAGAAAACAAATGCAAATCAAACCGATGATTCGGAACAACATCTGCCTCAACAGCCATCCGCAAGGATGCGTCAAGCAGGTGCGGACGCAGATAGCTCAAGTAAAGAAGGAAATGGCCGGAGAGGCTTCCGTAAAAGGAGCCCCCAAACTCGTGCTCATAGTGGGCTGCTCCACCGGTTACGGCCTTTCCAGCCGCATCGGCGCGGCATTCGGCTACGGCGCGGCGACCGTCGGCGTTTCCTTTGAGAAACCCGGCAGCGATACGAAACCAGGCACCCCCGGATGGTACAACAACCTTTCTTTCGACGCGGAAGCCGAAAAAGCGGGTCTTGCCTCAAAAACCTTGGACGGGGACGCGTTCTCCGACCAGATGAAAGCGGACGCCATCGCGGCTATCAAGGAAGTCGCCGTGAAAGCCGGCATTCCCGCGAAAATCGACCTTGTCGTGTATTCCCTGGCTTCGCCGGTTCGCGTCGACCCGAAGACCGGCGCCATGTACCGTTCGGTGATCAAGCCGATAGGGAAAAGCTACTCAGGCCAAGCCATGGACGTCGTTACCGGAAAGCTAACCGTCGCGTCGGCGGAACCGGCAACCGAAGGGGAAATCGCCGGAACCGAGAAGGTCATGGGCGGCGAGGACTGGGCGCTCTGGATTGAGGCCTTGGACAAGGCGGGGCTGCTCGCTCCGACCGCGCGGACGGTCGCCTATTCGTACCTCGGGCCGGAAATCTCCTGGGGCATATATACGCACGGTACCATCGGCCGCGCCAAGGAACACCTGGAAAAGACCGCTAAGGAACTGACCGCGAAAATGAACAAAACGGGCGGCCACGCCTGGGTGAGCATCAACAAAGCGGTGGTCACACGTTCCAGCGCCGTCATCCCGGTCATATCCCTCTACATCTCCAGCCTTTTCCGCGTAATGAAGAACATGAAGCTCCACGAAGGCTGTCAGGAGCAGCTCATCCGCCTCTATAAAGAAAAACTTTACTCCGCGAAAAACGCCCTTGATGCCGCGAAGGTACCGGTGGACGCCGTCGGCCGCATCCGTGTGGACGACTGGGAAATGCGTGACGACGTGCAGAAAGCCGTCGCCGAACTTATGAGCAAGATCACCGAAGAGAACATAGCAAAGCTCGCTGATGTCGCGGGTTTCCGTCACGATTTCATGGAGGTCCATGGCTTCGATGTCGCGGGTATCGATTACGACGCCGACGTAGATCCGTCGCGCATTTAAGAAGGAGAAAAAGCTATGGACGACAAGACCCTCATAACCCTCGTGGAAAAATTCGGCGCAAGCGACCTGACCGAACTCGAACTCGTGGACGGATCGACGCGCCTATCGCTCAAGAAAGCGAATGCCGGTTTCACCGGAAGCGCTGCCGGCGCCCCAGAAGCGAAACCCGTACACCTAGGCCTCCCCGCGCGCGCGGAAGACGCTGAAAAAGCCGCAGCCGCCGGACACTCCGTCCCGGCCCCCGGCACCGAGGCGATCACCAGCCCCATCGTCGCGACCTTCTACAAGGCTTCCGGCCCCGATGTGCCTGCCTTCGCCGAAGTCGGCAAGAAAATCAAAGCCGGTCAAACGCTCTGCATCCTTGAAGCGATGAAGATGATGAACCACTTGGAAGCCGAATTCGACTGCGAAATCGTCGCGGTCAAAGCAGCCAACGGCGACCTCGTGGAATACGGTCAGACCTTGTTTGAAGTAAAGCGGCTCTAGGAGAATTGTAAGTGATTAAACGGCTACTCATCGCCAACCGCGGAGAGATCGCGGTTCGCGTGATCCGAACCTGCCGGGAACTCGGCATAGAAACCGTCGCGGTCTATTCCACCGCCGACAAAGAGAACCTCCACGTACGCCTTGCCGATAAGTCCGTGTGCATCGGTCCGCCCGCTTCCGCCAAGAGCTATCTGGTCCGAGAAAACCTGATCAAAGCGGCGCTCGGCACCGGCTGCGAGGCCATACACCCCGGCGTCGGATTCCTCTCGGAAAACGCCGACTTCGCCCGCGCCGTACAGAAAGAGGGGCTGATCTTCATCGGTCCCGATCCCGACGTCATCGACCTCTTGGGCGATAAGGTTCAGGCGCGCGATACGGCCAAAAAGTTCGGTCTCCCGATAACCCCGGGAACCGACGGCCCCGTTTCCGAACCGAAAGCGGCGATTGCCCAAGCCGAAAAACTCGGCTATCCGATCATCATCAAGGCGGCTTCGGGCGGCGGCGGCAAGGGCATGCGCATCGTGGAGAAATCCGCGGACATGGCGGAAAACATCGCCATCGCCAGCCGCGAGGCGGAAGCCAACTTCGCCGACGGCACGGTATTCATTGAAAAGTACATCATCGATCCGCGCCACGTGGAACTCCAGATCCTCGCGGACGGCAACGGCAACGTCGCGGTCCTCGGCGAGCGCGACTGCTCCGTGCAGAAACGCCACCAGAAACTGATCGAGGAAAGCCCCTCCCCCGGCGTCGACGACGCGATGCGCAAACGCATGAAAGAAGGCGCCGTCCGCATGTTCAAGGAACTGAAGTACCGCGGCGCGGGCACCATCGAGTTTCTCGTGTCGGGCAAAAACTTCTACTTCATGGAAGTCAACGCGCGCGTCCAGGTGGAGCATCCCGTTTCCGAGTTCGTTTCCGGCGTGGACATCATCCGCCAGCAAATACTGGCCTGCGTCGAAGGAAAGATGGAAATCGACCCGAGCAAGGTCGAGCTGAAAGGCTGGGCGGTGGAATGCCGCATCAACGCCCTCACGCCCGGAAAGATCAGTGCTCTGGACATCCCCGGCGGACCCGGCGTGCGCTGGGATTCCTTCCTCTATACCGGCTATGCCGTTCCCTCGCACTACGATTCGATGGTCGCAAAGCTCATCGTCTACGCGCCCACCCGAGACCTCGCCCTGGACCGCATGAACCGCGCGCTCCTGGAACTCAACATCGAGGGCATCAAAACCAACGCTCTGCAGCAGCGCTGGATCGTCAATCACCCGAAGTTCCGCTCCGGTATATTCGGCACGTCCTATTATGCCGAAATCGAAAAGGAAGTCGAGAATGTCCGATAAGCCTACCGTCGGCCCCATACCCTGCCCCGTTTGCGCCGCCGAGCACGACGCCGCATCGATCGCAGTCGCTCTTCGAACATGCCCCTCGTGCGGCCACCATTACCGCATGGAGCCGGTGGACCGCATCGCCTATATCGCCGATAAAGGCACCTTCGTTGAGTTCTCGGCGAACCTCCGATCGCTCAACCCAATCGACCTGGCCGGCTACGAAGAAAAACTTTCCGAAGCCGAAGCCAAGGCGCGCATGAAAGAAGCGGTCATCACCGGCACCTGCGAGATCGACGGACGCCCTGTGGTACTCGCCGTCATGTCGTTCAACTTCATGGGCGGCTCCATGGGCTCGGTCGTCGGTGAAAAAATCTCCCGCGCGCTTTTGAAAGGCGCCGATGAGGGACTCCCCGTCATCGCGTATGCCACATCGGGCGGAGCGCGCATGCAGGAAGGCATCTTCTCCCTCCTGCAGATGGCCAAGACTTCCAGCGCCGCGGCTGAACTGGAAAAAGCGGGCCTCCCCTTCTTCGTGGTCCTCTGCGACCCGACCACCGGCGGCGTCACGGCTTCCTTCGCGATGCTCGGCGACGTGCACATCGCGGAACCCCGCGCTCTCATCGGCTTCGCCGGTCCGCGCGTCATTGAAGGTACCATCCGCCAAAAACTCCCCGAGGGCTTCCAGAAAGCGGAGTTTCAGCTGGAGAAAGGCTTCGTGGACATCATATCGCCGCGCAAGGAACAAAAAGCGCTTCTGGCGCGCTTGATCGACTTGCACAAGCTCGGATGCAGCATCGTCTCCAAGGACGAGGAGTAAGCATGCCCAACACAAACGATCTGAACACCAAGCTCGATGAGCTGAAAAAACTTGCCGACGCGTCCGGAATCGATATGGACGAGGAACTTACCACGCTTGAAGAAAAGGTTAAATTCGCCTCAAAGACGGAACAGACCTGGAAACGCGTAGAGCTCGCCCGGCACCCCGAGCGCCCGTATTCGCTGGACTATATTGAACGAATCTTCGACGGCTTCGTCGAACTCCACGGCGACCGCTGTTACGGCGACGACCCGGCCATCGTCGGCGGCATCGGATTCCTGGCCGGCCGCCCTGTGACGATCCTGGCCAACCAGAAAGGACGAACGCTCAAAGAGAACATGGTGCGCAACTACGGCATGGCGAACCCCGAAGGCTACCGCAAGGCTCTTCGCCTAGCCAAGCAGGCTGAAAAGTTCCATCGACCCATCGTCACCTTCGTGGACACCTCGGGCGCGTACCCGGGACTCGGCGCCGAGGAACGCGGCATCGGCGAAGCCATCGCGCGCAATCTCCGCGACTTCAGCCAGCTCAAGACTCCCATCATCTGCGTCATCATCGGCGAAGGCGGTTCGGGCGGCGCGCTCGGCATCTGCGTCGGCGACAAGATCTACATGCTGGAAAACGCCGTCTACTCGGTGATCAGCCCCGAAGGTTGCGCCTCCATCCTGCTCCGCGATGCGACCAAGGCCAAGGACGCCGCCGCGATGCTCCGCATCACGAGCGCAGACCTCTTGGACTTCAAAGTCGTCAACGGCGTCATTCCCGAACCCAACGAAGGCGCTCACTCCGACCCCGATGCCGCCGCGGCATCCATCAAGGAAGTGCTCATCCGAGAACTGGATGACCTGTGCACGCGCAACCCGTCGGTCCTGGTCCGCTACCGCAATCAGAAGATCCGGAAAGTGGGACATTGGAACGAAGGGGAAGCGGAATAACACGCGGACCTACGATGTAAGCACGGGGCGCGCAAGAAAAAAGGCGAGTTCGCTAGTCCTCACCAGTAGGTTGCGGATTCGCTCACTCGCCTTTTTTCTTGCGCGCCCCGCCTTTTCGGTACATGTCCGCGCGTTTTCCGCAATGCGGTAAGGGTGTCGCCGGGGGTGGGGGCGCTATGTATCTGGCCGGCGTTGACGCATGACGGCTCCTATCTTTTCATTTCTGGAATCTATAACTGAGTGGAGGGATACCGGTGACTTTCTTGAACTGAGTTGAAAAGTATTTGACATCGGGATACCCAACCATCTTGGCGATCTCGTATATTTTTAGATGCTGTCCCTTCCGGATCAGTTCCTTCGCCTTGCCGATCCGGAACTGGATCAGGTAGTCCGCGAACCCCAGACCGGTCTCTTTGGCGAAAATGCGGCTGAGGTACGGCGGCGAGATTCCGATCTCGTCGGCGATGGAGGTCAGGCTGATCGGTTTGTCGTAGCGCTGCTCTATCCGCTTGATGGCCATCAGTACAGGCTTTGAGACGTCGAGATCGGGCGGCGGGAGCGCGCCTTCGTCCTTTGCCCTCTCGTCCAAGACCCGGACACAGCGGTCCAGCTGGTCGAATATGGTTTGGGGATCTATCGGCTTGAGAATGTAATCTCGGACGCCCAATTGGACGGCTTTCTGGGCATACTTGAAGTCGGCGTAGCCGGTAAGGAGAAGAACCTCCGCCCGGCAATCTCCGTCTTTTAATTCCTGGAGCATCTCAAGACCGCTCATTATCGGCATGCGTATGTCGGTGATGATGATGTGCGGTTTGAACTCGGGCGCCTCCCGAAGTCCTTCCTTTCCGTTCTTCACGGCCCGAACCTCGTAGCGATCTATCCTCTTGGCGAGTAAGTCCCGCAACCCTTCCCGCGCGTTCGTCTCATCTTCGACGATCAAGACTCTATACATACCGCGTCGATCCTTTCCTGGGGAATATTCAAAACAAAGCGCGTCTCCCCAGGCGCGGAAGTGAACCAGACTGTGGAAGAACTGCCGTAGTAACCGATCAGCCGGAGGATCATGTTCTGGATGCCGACGGCGTTCGGACACTCTGTTTGGGGATTATTCAGCAGTTTCTTGATGAGCTCGGCCTTCTCATCCGGGATGCCTACGCCGTTGTCCCTGATGTCGATAGCGAGATACTTCATGTCGTCTATCGTCTTGGTTGATAGACGCAACCGAAGGAATCCCAGGTAATCGATATTCTCAAAACCGTGGATGATTGAATTCTCAAGAAACGGCTGTAGGATCAACTTGTGTATCCGACAATCGAGGGTTTCGGGTGAGGCGTCGATGGCGTACTCGAAATTAAAACTGAATCGATTCTGCTGAAGCTCCAAGTACTTGGTCATCCACTGTAGTTCCTGGTTGACCGTGACCACCCCATTTACGTCGTAGACCGTGTACCGTAGTATCTGCGCGAGATTGGTCAGCTGCTTGCTGATTTCGTATTCGTCCTTCCGTATTGCCATCCAATTAATGGTGTCGATGGTATTGAAGAGGAAATGCGGATTTATCTGCAACTCCAAGGAACGCAGCTCCGCCTCTTTCGACGCTTCGGTTGCCGTTACGATACGACGGTATTGTTGCTCGTTCTCGAACAGCAAGCGTTCTATGCGGTGCACCATCTCTTCGAAAGATCGCTCAATCGTTTGGATCTCGTTTGAGTTTACGGGAAGCGCGGGAGAGGGCTTGTCGCCATCGGGCGCCAGGCTGTTCATGAGTTGGGTGATGTGATTGATAGAATGGTTGGTCTTACGCGTGGCGAAGTAAACGATCAGAAGCGAAATAATGGTGGATACCAGGATCGCGCACGAAGTGTACAGCCAAAGTGTCCAGATGCCGGACATTAAACGTTTTTTGTCAACAATTTCCAACAAGTGCAGATCGTATCCGTCTATCTCGGCGCGGTATACAATCGTTTTTCCGTCCTCGTAGAAATTTTTTTTATCACCCTCGTGCGTTAGGTAGGTCCGAGCCTCAGGGATTGCCGTCAACATGCCACCGATGAGGTTGCGCTTGGAGCAGAGGATCAAATTGTCTTTCGTGAGGATCACTTTTTCTGAAAATTGATAAACCGCCTGGCCCTTGTTGTTGATGGCTTCGTTGAGCGAGGTCGGCCGGAAAAAAAGGATGACGCTCCCGAGGAATTTCATCGTCTCGTGGTTGTAAACCCGGTGCGATACGTAGAAGAATCCTTCTTCTTCGGGGGATCGGGAGGCATCGCTCGGTACAACCTCGAGCATGGGGAAGGTCCGGTTGATGGCCTGCGCGTGAATAGTCTCCGCGTTTGCCTGGAAAAAGGAGATCATTCCCTGATCTTGCACTCGGCCTTGGCTGAACATCAATGTCCGGCTGTTGATATCTACGAGCCCGACGCTGCGGACATCGGGAGAAAGAAGAATGTTGGTGAGCATTCTCTGCTGCAGTCGATCGAAGACGCGCGCGTACTGCGCGGTTTCAAGCGAGGTTTCGCCGATATTCTCAAAGTAGGTCAGAAAAGCGTCGTCCGTGACGATTTGATAGAGTGCTTTCTTGTAATTATTGATCACCGAATTCGCGTTGATTCGGGAGAGCATGAGATTGTCATTCAGCATCGCGTCGTTTTTGTCCATGATGATCTTGGCGCCTAGTATGTAATTCACGACCAGCGCGACCACGATGGGGGCAAGGGACGCGAACACCAGGGTCAAAACCAATTGCACATGGAAACGTCTAAAATAGTCGCCGGCCTGTCTCCAGAAAATGCGCAACATGGGGGGTCGCCTCGGTCCGAAGTATATCGGCGGCAACCCGAAATCACAAGGACTGAAGGTATTCCAGGACAAAAAAGAAAACCTTTCACAAAAGAATCATCCTTTACGTTCGGAAAAATCAGGGAGACACTTGGTTGTTCGCAACTATAAGGAGGAAAGAATGAAGAAGCTAATAACGTCATTAGCGATTATCGTATTCGGTCTTGTCGCGTTCGCCTCAGGGACGTCCGAAACGAAAACCGCCGCACAGGCATCGAATGCACCCACGACGATACAGATGTGGTATCACATCTCCCCCGATCAAGCGAAGGTGCTACTCACGATGCTTGACGAATTCCAAACCCAGAATCCCAAGATCAAGGTGGAGACGCAGAGCATTCCGTTCGCCGAGCTCAAGCGCCAACTTTCCGTCGGCGTCGCGGCGAATCAACTCCCTGATATCACGCTCTGCGACACGGTTGACAACGCGGCGTTCGCGGCGATGGGTGTGGCAATCGACATCACTTCCGAGGTCAAGGCTTGGGGAGAAATCGACAAATACTTCGACGGTCCTCGAAATTCCGTTATCTACAAGGACCGGTACTACGGTGTTCCCTATTACAGCAATTGTCTGGCCATCATGTACAACAAGGATATATTCGACCGGCTTGGCATCGCGTATCCAACCAACGATTGGACCTGGAAGGAGTTCAGGGATCTGGTGAAGCGAACCACGACGAAAGAAAACTATGGCCTTACGATGAGCCTCTTCAAATCTGAAGAAGGGACCTTCAACGTCCTCCCGTTCATCTGGCAGGCGGGTGCCGACTACGACAAGCTGGACTCGACTGAAGCCATCGAAGCGGTCTCCATGATCGACGATTTCTACCAGAAGGGCTACATGAGCAGGGAGCTCGTCTCTATGACCCAGGCCGACATGTGCGCGGCGCACTTCGCCACCGGAAAATCGGCAATGATGGTCGCCGGCAGCTGGCTCACGCGAAATATCAAAAACGAGAACCCCAAGCTTAATTACGGCGTCGTGACTTTCGCGAAAAACAAGAACGGAGCCTCTCCGATCGGCGGCGGTAATCTCTTGATGCTCCGCGACACTAACAAAGCGGCCGCCTGGGAGCTTATGAAGTTTTTGAGCTCCAAAAAGAATCAACTCAGGTATTGCGAGGCGACCGGCTACATTCCGCCGCGCAAGGATTCCGCCGACGAGGGCGCGGCTTGGAACAACGACCCCATCATGAAAGTCTACAAACAGCAACTGGAAGTCGCCAGGGCCCGCGGGCCTCACTCCAAGTGGCCCCAAATTTCCGGCGCCATCCAGGTTGCCGTACAGGAAACCCTGGCGAAGGTCAAGACTCCCGCGAACGCGATGCAGGACGCGGCCGCCGCGGTGGCCAAGATCAAGCAGTAGAACGGCCGGTGAAATAGTCGAGGCAGGCCTTTCGCGCCGAGCCTCGACTCCAGCGAATACTGATCCCGAGGTGAAAGATGGCAGTCTCATATATGGCAAAAAGGCGATGGGGAAAATACGCCTTTTCCCTTCCAGGAGTTTTGTTTATTGCAAGCTTGATCGTCATCCCCATCGCGTACAACGTGGTCATGAGCTTCCAGAATGTAGACCTCATGAACTTCGCGCGGGGAGAGCGTCTTTTCGTTGGATTCGGTAACTACAGTAATATTTTCCGAACGGACGTTTTTGGGACGGCCCTGAGGAATACGCTCGTTTTCACGTTCTGGTGTCTCATCTTCCAGTTTCCACTAGGCTTCGCTATGGCCCTCTATTTCGGGAAGTCTTTTCCCGGGTCCGGCTTCATGCGGGGAATCTGCCTGATCGCCTGGATGCTGCCGATGGTGTCGGTTGCCGGAGTCTTCAAGTTCATGTTCAACGGCGATGTGGGTATCATCAATAATATTCTGCTTCGCTTGCACCTCGTGGGGGAGACTATACCCTGGCTTTCTAAGCAGGACACCGCAATGACGGCCATCGTCGTCGCGAACATTTGGAAGGGTATTCCCTTCAACATGATTCTCCTCGCGACCGCGCTCACGACGCTCCCCGCGGATATCTACGAAGCCGCGAGCATCGACGGGGCTAGCCCCGTCCAGAAATTTTTTTTGATCACCGTACCCCTGCTGAAGCCGGCAATTTTATCCGTCCTGACTCTCGGTTTCATCTACACTTTCAAAGTGTTCGATCTCGTCTATGTCATGACGGGCGGAGGGCCAGGTTCGTCAACGGAGATGCTCTCAACCCTCGCTTATCGGTACTCGTTCAACGAGTACAACTTTTCGGAGGGAGCCGCCGTCTCCAACGTCCTCTTCGTAATCCTGATGTGCGTCGGGATCTTCTATATCAACCTCGTGCAACGAGAAGATCGGTAAAGGTGGCCTCTCCAATGGAACGTATCGCGCCGAAACGCTTTTTTTTGCAATTCGAGAAACCGTTTCTTACCGTGCTGGGGATCGCCCTCACGGCACTCTTTCTGTTCCCGCTGTATTGGATGATCATCACGGCGATCCAACCGCCGGGGAGCGCGTTCCACGAACCCGTTCTGTTCCCACGAACGCTTTCCGTGAACGCCTTTATCGTTGAAAATGCGCATGGAATATCCCTGGCGACCTATTTCAAGAATAGCGTTTTGATCAGCCTCGGGACGACGCTGCTCACGATATTCCTGGGCATCCCGGCGTCCTACAGCATCGCGCGCATCAAGAGTAAATTCACCGGGACTTTGCTCCTGGTATTCCTCATAGCGCAGATGCTGCCGAGCTCTCTTATCCTCACGCCTCTTTTTATCATCTTCAACAAGCTTGGCCTCATCAATTCCTATTTTTCGGCGATCATCGCCGATACTACCACCACGATTCCGTTTACCGTCGTCGTGCTCAGAACTTTCTTCAAGGACGTCCCCGAGAGTCTGGAAGAGGCCGCGATCATCGATGGGTGCGGAACCATCGGCGTGTTCACGAAGATAATGATTCCGATCTGCTATCCTGGCATTATCGTCGCCTCCATCATGTCGCTTTTTATGTCGTGGGGAGATATGGTTTTCTCGCTTACCTTTATTAATAAAGAAAAAATGAAACCATTGGCGCTGATCCTCTACAACGCCATGGGCGAATTGGGTGTCCGTTGGGAAATTCTGATGGCGTACGCGACGATCGTAGTCGCGCCCATCGTCATCCTGTTCGTATTTGCCCAAAGATACATGGTCGCCGGTCTCACGACGGGCGCGGTCAAAGGCTGACGGGAGAAACATCATGAACAAAGACCAGAACCCTGATATCGAGAACATCATGCACGGCCTTTCCGAAAAGGTCACAGAGCGGGACACGGACAAGATCTACCAGAACTTCGCGAGCTTCCCCCGACTGAGCCGCTGCAAGAAAGCGACGCTGCTCCTCCCGGAATCGGTGAAGTCGGTCCGCGTCCACGAGGATCACGTGGACATCCTCGCGCTGGCCCGTTACGTAGAAGAGAAATACACATACCGATATTTCGATTACCGTCCGGTCTTCCCCGTCAAGGTCAACACCGCGACCATCTGCGTCCGCATCGGCTTCTGCGGCGACTCCGTCGCGCGCATCACTGCCGCACCCGGCTTCTCGCTGCCCTCCGCCGATGAGCACCTTCTGGAGCCGGGCGCGGCGGCCTTCACGCGCATCGACGCCACAGACGGCGACGACCGACTGGTAATCACGAACGGCACCATCGACGTGGTCGTGGAAAAGAAAAAGTGGAACCTCTCCCTACGCGACAAGGACGGAAAGACCTTCTACCGCCAATTCAGCTTCGACGCGCACTCCTTCGTGGGCTACGAAGTCGCGCCATTCGGTTTTCTCTTCGACGGTGAGACAGGCGAGACTTTCGCCTGCGAGGCGATCGAAAAAGACGTGTACGAGCATGTCTACGGCCTGGGCGAAAACTTCTCAGCCTTGGACAGGACCGGACGCGGCTTCGATCTCTGGAACACGAACGCCCTGGGCGTCAACACAGAGCGATGCTACAAGAACATCCCGTTCTACATCAGCAGCCAAGGCTACGCGGCCTTCTTCAACAGCACCCGAAAGATCCGTTTCGACATGGGGCAGACGCTCTCCAAGGCGAACGCGGTGCTCGTGGAGGGGCCGCGGCTGGACTTTTTCATCATGAAGGGCGATTCACCCGCGGAACTCCTGCCTCAGTACACCCGGCTCACCGGTATTCCCACCCTGCCGCCGGCTTGGTCCTTCGGTATCTGGATCAGCAAAATCAGCTACGGAACCCAGGATGAGGTGGAGACCGTGACGGACCGCATGCGTACCCAGCGGCTGCCCTGCGATGTCGTCCATATCGATACCGACTGGTTCACGGAGAATTGGGTATGCGACTGGCGCTTCGATCTGAATAAATTTCCTGACGTTGAGAAGCTCGTTGAAAAGCTGCATACGGCGGGTTTCAGGATATCACTCTGGCAGCTGCCTTACATCGAGCGCGGATCTTTCTCTACGGAGGTGTATGACTACGGATTGTCGCACGGCTATTTCGCCTCTTGCCGGGACGGCGACCTGCGCTTCCCGCACGGTCTCATCGACTTCTCCAATCCGGAGGCGGTGTCCTGGTATCAGAACGACCTGCTGAAGCCGCTCCTTAAGCTGGGCATCGACGTCATTAAGGTGGACTTCGGCGAATCGGCGCCGCCCTTTTTTCAATACGCCGGCGTCGAGGGCGCGCAGATGCATAACCTGTACGCCCTCCTCTACAACAAAGCCGTCTACGAGATCACCGAAGAGGTGCGCGGAAAGGGCGACGCGATGATATGGGCCAGGAGCGCCTGGGCCGGCTCGCAGAAGTACCCTGTGCACTGGGGCGGCGACGCCGGCACGGACTTCGACAGCCTTGCGGCGTCTGTCCGGAGCTCTCTCAGCATCGGGCTTTCCGGCTTCCCCTTCTGGTCCAGCGACGTCGGCGGTTTCTGGTTCGACACCGATCCGACCCTCTACATTCGCTGGGTCCAGTACGGCATGTTATGTTCCCACGTGCGCCTGCACGGTTTCTATACCCGTGAGCCTTGGGATTTCGGAGAGGACGCCCTGCGCATCTACAGGCGATACGCCGAGCTCCGCTATCGCCTCCTGCCCTACATTCTCGCGGAAGCGGATGAGTGCGTGGTCACTTCGCTCCCGATGCACCGGGCGCTGGTCATCGACTACCAAGATGATCCAACAGTAGCGGCTCTGGACACAGAGTACCTCTTCGGCCGCTCACTCCTGGTATGTCCCGTCCTGCGCAGGGACGGCTTTGTCCGCGCCTACCTTCCCGCAGGGACCTGGACTGACTTCCATACGAACGAGCGTCTCGAAGGAAAACGGTGGCTCGAACTCGTCGTCTCACTGGACGAAATGCCGGTTTTCGTACGGGAGAACGCGATCATCCCCATGGGACCGGTGAAGCAGTACGTAGAGGAGCCTGTGGACGGCCCGCTCGCGGTGTCGCTGTATCCGGGAATCGGCACTAACTCACTGCGTCTCCACGGGGTGAAGTCAACGATTACCATGAAAGCGGATCGGTCATCGGTCATCGTGACCGTCGATCCCATTGACGCGGAGATGGAACTGCGCTTCGTCAATTTTCCAGGAAGACTCGAACGGGCGATCGGCTACGCGGCGAACATCGCGGACGGGCACACCACGGTGCAGGTCCCGCGCGACCAGGCGCGTAGCGGGTTCTCAATCAAGCTTACCGGAAATACGAAATAGCGAAGTGGAATATTCCGCTCCCGATTTCTACGGACCACGCACAAGGAAAACGCGCGGACATCTGACGTAGATTCGGGGCTGCAGACGAAAAAAGGCGAGTTCGCTAGTCCTCGCAGTAGCTGCGGGTTCGCTCACTCGCCTTTTTTCTTGCGCGCCCCGCCTTTCCGGTATATGTCCGCGCATTTTTCGCAAAGCAGTTTTCCGCGCGGACGGACAATTTGCGGTATAATTCCCGTATCCAACGGCAAGGTCGCCGCAACAGGGTGCGCAAATGGCAAATCAGATTCTACGTTCTTTTCGCGTTCGCGTTTTCATCGCCAATATCGTCATCCCGTTCGCGATCGGAGCCGCGCGCGAATTGTTCATCGCGCTGTTCAACCCGCGGCTCGCGGGCGGTCCCGCCCAGCGTTTAGCGTTCGGCATGAAACCCCTCGTCTACGCGCTCATGCTTGTGTTCGGAGTGTGCGGATACGCGGCGGTAATGGGGACCATTCGTCCGCTACTTCGCCGAGTAACGGGAGAGGGCGATGAGCGGAAAGCCCGCACGGCCTCGATCGCGCTCCCGTGGATACTGATCGCCATTCACGGCGGCCTTTGGATAGTCGGCACGACGGCGTTCTACGCCATGTACGGCTTCAAATCGCCCGGAGGGCTATCGTATTATATGTCCCTCGCTTTGAGTGTCTCCTGGGGTATGGCCGCCGGCGTGTTTTCGGCGCTCGTTGTAGAGGACGCCCTCGTACCGCTCAAAAAAAGTTTGGCTATTCGGGATATCCGGAAAGGCGAAGTCGACTTTTTCGCCCGGATGAAGGACCCGATCGGCGCGGGCGCGACAGCCGCGGCTCTCGCGGCCTCATTGATCCACATTTCGGATTACTACTTAGCCAGGACTGCCGCCGGAACCGCGATAGACCCGACAGCCAAAGCGTTCGGTTTTATGGGAACGACCGTGATCTGTATCCTCTATGGGACCGTGCTGCTTGTGATTTCGCGACACAGCCTTCGGGAACGGTTGACTTCTCTGCGACACCAGATAGGTCAGTTCGCCGACGGACAAGGAGATCTCACGGGACGCGTGGATTTGGTTTCATTCGACGGCGCGGGCAGGGTCGGAGCCAGCGTTAACGCGTTCGTCGATCGGCTCGCGGCCATGATCGCTCGCATCAAGACCGCGGCCGAGGAGGAATCGGCTTCGGCGGCGCTGCTCCGCTCCTCGGTGGCCGAAAGTGAGCGGTTCCTGCGCGAATTCGCCTCCGCGATGACCGAGGCCCTCAACGCTTTTTCAGCCGAGAAGGAGCGGATCGATGACGCGGACCGAAGCGCCGCGAATATCGACGCCGGAACCGATAGAAACCTTTCCGCGTCGTTGAGCCAGGAACAGGTCCTCTCGGAAGCGCGGGGAGCGGTAGAGACGATGATAGGCGGCGTACGGGAAGTATCCTCCGCCGCGCATCGCATACGGGAGAGAACCGATGAATTCTCGCTGACGATGGGAAAACTCTCTTCAACAATAAAAGAACTCTACTCGTTCATGAACGAGTTCTCCGATCGAACGAAGGCCATGAAAGAAGGCGCCGACGGCATTACGGACATCGCGGACCGTATCAATCTCCTCTCCTTGAACGCGTCCATTGAGGCGGCTCACGCGGGGGATCGCGGCAAGGGTTTCGCTGTTGTCGCCGGGGAAGTCCGCAGTTTGGCGGCAAGGACCGCTGAAGGCGCGAGCGGCATTTTCGATCGCATCGTGGACGTCGAACGCGTCTCGGCCTCATGCTTGAACGCGATAGAACGGATCAAATCCTCATTGACGCTGCTTGAACCGGCGGTTGCGGATATAGAGCAAAATCTTGCCGGGCTCGCCGCCGCGGGAGACGCCGAACGGCTCGGCGCGGACCGTATTTCCGCCGCCATGCGTACCGGCATAGAGTCGGCCGCCGCGGTCCGCGCTCTTTCGGAAGAACAAAAAGAACGCGCCAAAGCCATCGTGGCTGGAATGGCGGAGTTGGAACGGGTGGCGCGCGGAACCGAAGGGCTCGGAACCGAACTGCGTTCCCGAGTCGAAAAGATGTCCGAGTCGAACCGCGCGCTGTCGGAAATCGCGACGCGCCAGCAATCCTTGGCCGAGGAACTTCGCAAAATGACGGCGCAGTTCAAGACGTGAAGAGAGGTTGGGGCGACAGGGTACAAAGATCGGCAAGGAGTTCGTTCTGGAACTAGGAAACGGAGCGAACCCGGCCCCTCAGTACTCCCACCCTTCCGGGTGTATGGTGCCTTCCGCGACAAAGCGGGCGCCGCCGCCTAAAAATACGCGGCTGAACTCAGCACCCTGCCGTTCAAAAGAAACCGTCAAATCGCCGCCGAGAACGCGGACCGTCACCGGCGAATCGGCGAGGCCGAGGAAACCGCTGACCACGGCGGAGGCGGTGGCGCCGGTGCCGCAGGCGTAGGTCTCGCCTTCGACGCCGCGTTCGTAGGTACGTTGCAAGATCAAATTACGGTTCTTCAATTCGATAAAGTTGACGTTGGTGCCCTTCGGGAAATAGGGGTGGTAGCGGAAGGCGGCGCCGAGTTTATGGATGAGATCGCCCGGTGCCTCGAAGGCGTTTTCAAAATAAATGACGGCTTGGGGAGCGCCCGAAATCTCAGCCGTGTGGACGGTGTATTTTTTCCCTTCCGCCTCAAGTTTGATATCGCGCACGGGACCGGAGGTCACCTGCAAGCCGACCCGGATCTCGTCCTTGCCGACGAAGGCCTCGACCTTGCCGCCCAGGGTATCGATCATTTGGTGCTCTCCGGCGATGCCGTGGACGAACGCGTAGCGGGCGACGCAGCGGGAAGCGTTGCCGCACATCTTCACTTCGTTGCCGTCGGGGTTGATCGTCCGCATGGTGTAGTCCCCGCCCGCGGTGGGAGAGTCGATCACCATGAGTTCATCGCCGCCCACGGAATAGCGGGCCTTGCAGACTTTTTGCGCGAACTCAAGCACGCCGTACTCGTTCAGGATTCCGGAGCGGTTATCCACGACGATGAAGTCGTTGCCGAGGCCGGACATTTTCGTGAAGGGTACGGGTTTCATGTATTCTTCTCCATCAGTTGATCCGCGTAGGCGAACAGGGCCGCCGAGCCGCCGGTATGCCAGAAAAGCACGGTCTCGTCCTTGCCGATCTCTTTCTTGCGGATAAGGTCGATGAGACCCGCCATGGCCCGACCGGTATAGACGGGATCAAGAAGAAGTCCTTCAGTACGCCCGACAAGCTCGATGGCTTCCTTTTCCACCTTGCCCATCACCGCGTAGCCGCCGCCTAAATACCCGTCAAAGCCGATGATCTTATCCGGGTCGAACTGCATACCGAGACCGAGCCGCGCGGCAACTTTATCGGCTATTTCCGCGACGCCCTTCTGCAGATTCCTCATCGGACTGTCGATGGCGATGGCGCTGATATCGCTCTTGAAGCCGAGCGCTTTGGCACCGACGACCATTCCGGCCTGGGTGCCGAAAGAACTCGACGCGAATACGACTCGATCTACCGTAAGTTTGCGTTCTTTCAATTGAACGTCAAGTTCCTCAATAGCGGCCACGTATCCCACTGAGCCGAACTCGTCCGAGGCGCCGATTGGAATGAGAAACGGCTTTCTGCCCGCCCGCAGTTCCGACTCAAATACTTCTTCGGCCGTTTTTTCCCGAGATTTATCGTGCGAGAAAACGACTTCAGCGCCGAGCAGTTTGTCTAAGAGAAGGTTTCCGTTCCAGGAGACGGGAGGATATCCGCGCAAAACCAGGATGCAGCGGAGACCTATCTTGGCCGCCGCCGCCGCGGTCTGGCGGCAATGGTTGGACTGGACGCCGCCCAGGGTAATAAGGGTATCGCTGCCCCGACGCATCGCTTCGGCCACGCTGAACTCGAGTTTTCTCGTCTTATTACCGCCGCCGGCAAGACCGGTTTGATCGTCGCGTTTCACGAAAAGGCGCGGCCCGCCCAAGGCCTCCGACAAACGAGGCATCTCTTCAATCGGCGTGGGGAATTGTCCCAACGATACGCGGGGTAATTTGTCCGTAAGCATGAATGCCTCCGTTCCTACTCGGCCAACAAGGTCTCGGTGTGCTGACTGACGCCGAGATAGGCGGCCCTGACGGCCGGATTTTTGATCAGATCCCGACCGGAG
>Ga0172379_10005085_pt1 | contig 18700 bp, 15 predicted proteins | sample GrowelOW334metaG_FD_119756 | JGI IMG/M metagenome (GOLD analysis project Ga0172379, IMG submission 119756) | Groundwater microbial communities from an aquifer near a municipal landfill in Southern Ontario, Canada - Groundwater well OW334 metaG | ecosystem: Environmental > Aquatic > Deep...
CCCCCTTATTCACCACAACTCAATATCATTGAAATGCTTTGGCGCTTTATCAAATACCATTGGATGGAGATGTCAGCCTATGGAAGTTATGCGGCTATGAAAAGCTTTGTTTTAAAAACACTGAACGAATACGGATCAAAACGAAAAATTGACTTCTCACTCTTTCAAGTTAAAAAATATCTGCCTGTCGTTTGTGTATGAAGTTGTTGTCTGATTCGATTTGCTACTTACTCTTACAGAGAATTTAAATTCAAAATTGCAGCAATTCAAGTCGTAATATAGCAATTTTATAAATCTATCCCATATTGTTTGATTTTATACCCTATTTGGCGTGCCGTCATCCCCAGCAGTCGTGCAGCTTTGGTTTGAATCCCATGTGAATCCATTAATGCTTGCACAATTGACTCTTTTTCCAATTCCAAAAGACTTTTTTTGGTCATGGGTGTACCACTTTCTTGAGAGGATTGCGGTGCAGGAGTTGTTATGTACACAGGTGGGGCAATTATTGCTACTTCTGGCTGCATGTAGAGCTTTTGGTAGTTAAATGGCAATACGTGGTTAAGCATCTCGGGTTGAAGCTCTCCGTTAGGACAAATGAGAACGATGCGCTCCATTGTATTTTGGAGCTCACGAATATTTCCAGGCCATGGATACTCTAACAATACTTCCATTGCCCCTTTGGAAAAATTCATATTCTTTCGATGCTCTTTCATAAAGCGACCGAGATAGTGTTCGATCAATAATTTAACATCCTCATAGCGTTCGCGAAGTGGTGGAAGATTTAGCGGAATAACATTGAGGCGGTAAAAGAGATCCTCTCGAAACTCCCCCTTGCGCACCATATCTTCAAGGTTACGGTTAGTTGCGGCGACGAGTCGCACGTTGGTTTTGATCGTTTTATTTCCTCCAACACGCTCAAACTCCTGCTCTTGTAAAATACGCAACAGTTTGACTTGGAGAGAGGGGGTAATATCGCCGATTTCATCGAGAAATAGTGTCCCCCCATCAGCGAGCTCGAAACGCCCTTTTCGCATCTCACGCGCATCCGTAAACGCCCCTTTTTCATGTCCAAAGAGTTCGGATTCGAGGAGTGTTTCACTGATGGCGGCACAATTAAGTTTGATAAATGGTCCATTTTGACGACGGCTAAGATTATGAACAGCTGTAGCAATAAGCTCTTTACCTGTCCCTGTTTCACCACGGATGAGAATGGTGGCATCGGTGGGGGCGACGGTATTAATCATCCCAAATACGTGTTGCATTTTCGTACTTTTCCCGACAATATTTTCAAATTTATAATCTTTTTGCATCTCTTCTTTATAGTAAGTTTTTAGTTCCGTAAGAGACTCTTTTTCTTTGATTATGGTTTGTTGTACTTTCATCGAGCCAACAAAAAGGGTTCCGACAATAGTGAGCATCCGAACAATTTCATCAAAATCTAAAGGGCTATTTTTCCCAATATTAGCGGAAATAACACCAATGACCTCTTCATCTTTGAGTAAGGGGACGGCGACGTATGAAACCATTTGAGTCGAAATATGCCCCATTTTATTGAGATAATTGATGTTATTATGAATGTTTTCGATGACGATAGGTTCACGACTTTTCGCTGCTAACCCAGTAGCTCCCTCACCGAAACGATAGATCGCCATTTTCTTTTGATTGGATTCAAGATCGATGGAGATAAGTAGCTCAAGCTCGTCTTTATCCTCCTTTTTTTTAAAAAGGGCACACCGTTCGACATAGCCATGCTGCTTGAGCTTTCGCATGGATTTTCCGATACTTTCGTTAATATCGACGGTACTCGTAAGAATAACAGCGATTTCGTACAACAAATTGATCTCTTTGTACGCGAATGTCAGAGCACAGGTCTGGCACTCTTCTCTATTAGGGATATTGGGGCTGTAAGTCATCATCTTTTTATCTTTTATATAAGTTATCCCTAATTGTAGTATAAATTATGTGAATTAGTATTCAGTAGTATGGATAAAAAATAAGCAGTTAAATAGAACATTATTTGCATTATCTCTCATAAAATTCCGACAAGGAGAAGAAATGAACATAACTGTCCATGGAGAAACAACATTATTAGAGGGTAAAGAGATGACCATCTGGCGTGAAGCTCCAGCAGCTCGTGTCACAGCATTGGATGGAAGTCAAAACGTTATTGGAATGATTGCACCAACCGCACAGTTGCTTATCGCCATCCCTTCGCTTAAAACCGAAGTATGTTCATTGGGAGCCAAAAAGTTTAATGAGCTGATTAAACAATTCAAAAAACTTAAAACGGTTATGGTCACTACTGATGATGTCCAATTTGTTAACAATTTTGTTACACGAGAGGGAATTGATGCGGCAGACATCGTTATCGATACCAACCGTGACTTCGCTAAACGTTATGGATTGCTTATCTCTGAAGGTAAACTCAAAGACCGTCTTGCACGTGCCGTTTTCGTTATCGATCAAGAGGGGATGATTAGCTACAAAGAAATAGTTCCTGAAATCACCGATGAAGTGGATTACGACAAATGCATTGAGGCGGTGGATAAAGCGGCGAATTTCAAGAAAAAAGGGCACGATCACGAAAACTGGATGGGTGTGTAGGCTCCGAAGTGCGTGAAAAAACCCTTCTCACTCCCGAATGGGTCGCTCAAAAGTCGACTTTTTTGGATTGGGAATCTCAACCATCATCTTTTAAACACTATCCCCATTTTTGTTATCGTACTCCATTACGGGATCACCCGTCACTGCAATGGTTGATGGAATCGAGAGCCATAACGTCCCAGCAAGTGATTGCGCATAAACCCTATTATCGACTTAATGTTCCCTCTGCAGGTAATCTCCACCCCATAGAGATCTATGTTCAAATACGTAATATTGCAGGTTTGCTCAGTGGGCTTTATCACCTAGATGTCCTGACGCAAGAACTTGTCTTAATCGCCGAAATAGGTGCAGCAGGAATTGAGCCTTACTTGGGACTGGATCATCGGTTTAGTGGTTGTATTGTGATGCTGTCAATCGTCCCTTTTCGCTCATCATGGAAGTATGGGTTACGTGGCTGGAGGTATCTTTATCTCGATTTAGGACATCAAATTGGTGCGCTTTCTTCATCCATACGACATTTTGGGTTTAAATTGACAAAAATGTTCACACCCGATAGGGAGGCGCTCAATCGTGTTATGGGGATGGGGGAGGATGAGCGAATTGTAGCCGTCTATGGAGTAGGTAAGACTTCAGAAAGAGCTGCAAAACACTTAGTTGAGCCATTGATGAATGTTCAACCTACAGACTATACGAATAAAAATACTTTATTATTCTCTAATATTGAATCGGTTCCTTTCTATTGCGAAATTCCCGATAGTTTTTATTATGAAGATTTTATGGCGATAAATCATAATCGTCGAAGTGCCCGAGGGTTTAATGTAAATGCAATGAAGGATACAGCTATTGTTGAATTAATCGGATTAAAAACTCCACCGTCACTTGAAATCGTACACATACTCTTACAAGCACGCACTATGCAATTAGGTGTGTATCGAAATGGAAAATGTGCCGTGAGTGGAAATTTTAATTCTGAAGTAGTTCATTTGCTTTTAGATCAGCGTTTTATTTCAGGATCAAATATGGTACTATTAATTTATGCGGTGGATTTTAAGGCTCACTCACATATAGAAGCTGGGATTTATGCTCAGGAGATTTATAGCGTGTGTGCGCATCTTGGAGTCGGATGCAGTGGAATAGGGGCATTTTATGACAATATAGGCTCTCAATGGTCAAACAATCCATTGCTGTATGCAGTGGTAATAGGTGGAAAATAGGATGAATGAAGCAGATAAAGCACACGAAATATTAGCGATTTACCGTTTTTACAAAATGGACGGTAAGTTGTACTATTACGATGAAGATGATCGCCTTGATGAGCTGTTTGATGCAGTTGTCCATGCCATTAATGATTGCGGTATGCTCAAACCCCTCTTGCCTAGAGAAGAATTTGTGGTTCCGTGTCGGGGGATACTAAACCAAGAGCGTGCATGGTTACAGCGGTTCGAACATCAAGATACGAGAGCTTTTTTCCTCAGTGATATTTATGACTTTTTAAAGCTGTTTACGGGGCGGACGAAGTTGCGGGTAGGGTGACTCGAACACATTATGCATTAGTCTTGTAAAAGACTCCATAAGGATGCTAATGCTCCCCGATATTGTTGAAATCAAAGACGGTGTCTATTTCACTGGTGCTTTTGACCCTAAAATCCGTACTTTTGATATTATTATGAAAACAGCCAATGGAAGTTCCTATAACAGTTATGTCGTTCGCGGAAGTGAAGGTGTTGCGGTTATGGATACGGTAAAAAAAGAGTTTTCAGATGATTTTTTTGCCCGACTTGAACGGGTATGTGATTATGATGAGATTCGCTACATCGTCCTGCATCATCTTGAGCCTGACCATTCGGGAGCGTTAATTGAGCTGATGAAGCGTGCTCCTGAAGCTCGGCTCATAATCTCAGGACGGGCGGTGATGATGCTAAAAGGGATCATCAAAACCGACATCCCTTACGAAATTGCTACAACGGGGAAAATCATCTCCTTGGGAAATAAAACCATCGAGTTTTTGATGACACCATTTTTGCACTGGCCTGATACGATGAGCAGTTATTTACACGAAGAGAAGCTTCTTTTTAGTGGGGATGTGTTCGGAAGCCATTATTACGATGAGCGGCTTTTTGACGACAAAGTGGGCGATTTTATGTACGCCTTCCAATACTACTACGACCACATTATGCGTCCTTTTAAGCAGCATGTTCTTAATGCTTTGGAGTTATATCGCAAGTTTGATATTGATATTATTGCCCCTTTGCATGGACCTATCTTATGTACAAATCCGATGAGTTACATAGAGAAATATGCTTTGTGGAGTTCTCAGTCAAAATTTCGTAAAAATGAACTGGGGATGAAAATGCTCTCGGTATTTTATATCTCTAGTTATGATAATACGCATAAAATGGCGGAAAAAGTGACTGAAGGAGCAGATAGCGTTCCTGGAATATGGGCAAGTATGTATGATTTGGCATCATTGGATGAACATAATATGATCACACTTCTCGAAGAGTCCGATGTCATTATGATCGGTTCTCCTACCATTAATGGGGATGCTGTTAGACCTGCATGGGATTTATTATCGTGCATGGCGTATTTGGAGAGTATCGGTAAAATCGGTGCGACATTTGGTTCTTATGGATGGACAGGTGAAGCTCCTGAAATGCTACATGAACGGTTACGCGGGTTAAAATTTCGAGTACCACTGAAACCGCTAAAAATCAAGCTGATTCCAACCGATGACGAGCTAGAGGGTTGTGTTGTATTTGGACGTGAAATTGCTGAAATCGCGATGGGAAAAATGATTGTGATGGATCTTTAGTACTCAATCAACGTGAATGATAGACGATCATAGATCAACTGCCACACTTTTGCAACAATAGTATGTAATAATACTGCTTAAATTTGAGGTAAGGAAATTTTTGATGAAAAATATTGTAAATATACTCATCTTGGTTGGATTATTGGTATATTCATCATTTGCAGCCGAGCGCTATAGTGTTGCAGTTGTCCCGCAAATGCAAACAATCTACATTCAAAAAACGTGGGGATCATTTTTAAAAGAGTTGTCTGGACGAACGGGGTTTGAATTTGAGCTTCGCCATTATGCGACAATTCCTCTTTTTGAACAAGCATTAGAGGAAGGTACTCCTGATATTGCTTTCATGAATCCTTATCATGCCGTAATGGCATACGACTGGCAAAAATATAAACCTATAGTCCATGATCAGAAATCTCTTGTTGGGATTTTAGTCGTGAAGAAAAATGGAGCTATTCATAAGTTGTCTGATTTAAAAGGCATGCAAATAGGTTTCCCTGCTCCTAATGCGTTTGCTGCTTCTTTGTATATGCGGGCTCTTTTGGAACAAGAAGAGGGACTCTCTTTTAAGCCAGTGTATTTAAAAACACATACTAACGTTTATCGAAATGTGATGTTTGGTCAAATAGGCGCTGGTGGTGGCGTGAACAACACTCTTATGCGTGAGGATGATGCTGTTCGTTCACAGTTAGAGGTTATTTACACGACGAAACCCACTGCCCCCCATCCCTTATGCGTTCATCCTCGAATGTCAAAGAAAGCGGTGCAAAGTATTGAAACCGCGATTTTTGATCTTGCTAAAGATCCAAAATACAAAGAGATATTGGATGATATTCAACTACCTACTCCCGTAAAAGCTGACTATGTAAAAGAGTATTTACCACTTAAAAAATTGAAACTTGAAAAATATATAGTCAACGATGATTAAGACTATTCGCAAATGTCTGCCCAAAACACTTATTGGGCGGTTAGTGCTTCTTCCCTCTACTGCCATTATGACTTTTTTTGTTGTAGCTGCTGTATTTATTGGTTATTTTCAATATCATTCGCTGTATAACAATCTGATTAAGAATTCAACCGTATTGACAAAAGAGATCGGGACGAGCATTGAAAAATATTTGTTACTCGATGATTTTGCTGAAGCAGAGTCGATTATGCACCGCTTTAATCGCCTTGAAACTATTAATTCAATTGCTTTAATCAATGATAGCGGTATAAAAATCGTGGAAGTACAACATAAAAATGGGGCAGTCACCCCTACCATATATGAGACTACACCTTCGTATCGGTTCTTAAGTCAACATCAACATCTCATTATTAATGAAAACGCTCACTCTTTCATTATTTATAGTCCTCTCTACAAAGGGGAATCGCGATGGTGGATTAAAATAGAGATCACCAAAAATGGATTGTATACACAGTTGGTTCATCAATTTGCGTTTGTTGCTTTTATTGTTTTATGTTTCATGGTTTTAATGTCATTTATTATTATTAAGGTGCTCAGAAACCCTTTGGATGAAGTTAAAAAATTGACTGACTTTTCATCAGATTTGGATGCACAAATTGGAAGTAAAATCACTATAGATTCCTCGGTTGAAGAGATTGATGCGTTGAGTAAAAGTCTTAACCATCTTTCTGAAAAACTTTTAGATAATCAAAGAACGATGAATAAACAAAATCAAGAACTTCTCGCTTTCAACCGAGAACTTATGGAACGAGTCGAAGAAGAAACACGTAAAAATAGAGAAAAGGATGCTATTTTATTTAAACAATCCCGAATCGTTGCACTAGGAGAGATGATGGAACATATCGCACATCAATGGCGGCAACCACTAAACGCTGTCGCCATCACTCTGCAAGATTTAGAATTAGCCTCTGCCTTGGATGAATTGACGGCAGAACACGTCTCAGTCTCTGTTACTGAGGCAATGGGACAGATTCTATATCTCTCTCAAACCATTGATGAGTTTAGTCGTTATGTGAATGCCAATCGAGAAGAAGCACCTTTTAATTTTGCGGATGTGATTCACCAAACCGTCTCTTTGATCTCATCATCTCTTGCCGAGAATAAAATTTCTATGGATTTTGAGATGAATGAGCTGTTAATTTCACCCAAAGGATCGGCTCAAGGATTTGGAGAAGTAATACTTAGTATTTTAAACAATGCAAAGGACGCTTTTTCTCACAATCACGATAATTTAACGAAGCAAATCCATATCTCACTCCAGCAAAATTCATTAGAAATTAGTATAGAGATAGTCGATAATGCGGGAGGAATTCCCGATGAAATTATTGAGAAAATATTTGATCCTTATGTGACAACAAAGCATCAATATAAAGGGACAGGATTAGGCTTGTATATTTGTAAAAGTATTATTGAACAGGATATGAACGGCTATTTATCGGTGAAAAATGACAATAATGGTGCACGGTTTTTGATTACTTTTCCAAATGGCTAAGCATCCATTTTTGTAATTATTTCTTTTATTATTTCGATAAATTCACCCAGAAAAAGTGGTTTTGAGAGTAAATAATCAATTCCGTACACTTGAGCCTCTTTCAGAACATCGCATTCTTTATAAGCGGTGAGTACAATAATAACTTGATTTGGATTTTGCTTGCGAATATGCTGAACTAATTGTGCACCATTCATGTTTGGCATCATCAAATCAGTAATCACTACCGTAAATTTGTGTTCTTGATACATTTCCCATGCTTCTACACCATCTACGGCAGCAATTGTATTGGGGCATATTCTTTTGATAAGAGCCAACATCGGACGGCGTATCATCTCCTCGTCCTCAGCAAAAAGAATTGAAAAATCTTTTTGCGCATTAATACGAGAAATTAGTTCATTTAACATTTTCTACCCCTTTAATGGACAAATTTTACGTTATTAATCTCTTGTTGTGGCAATGAAATAATAAATTCGGATCCTTGCGAATCTGTTTTGAGCGTTAATGTTCCGCCAAATTCTTGCTCAATAATCAAACGAGCAATGTGCAGACCTATACCGAACCCTTTTCCTTTTTGCTTCGTAGAAAAATTAGCTTCAAATATTTTTTCAACGAGAGCTTCTGGAACGCCGCCTGCATTATCCTTAATATAAAAGTTACACTGACCATTTTCTTGGATTAGGGTAAAGAATATTTTTTTTGGAACCTCAATCGATACGGTATCGAACGCGTCAATGGCATTTGAGAGTAAATTAATCAGTACCTCCTCCAAATCGACTTTAAATCCATATAACTCAGGTGCTTCCCTAATGTCTATCGAAATCGTAATATTTTTTTCATCTAGGCGATCTTTGAAGAAAATATTAAGAGTTTGCATAACACTATGAATCGAAAAAAGGGTTTTAATTTTCCGATCTTGCCCAATTTTTAGGATACTGTTAAGAATATTTGACATACGCTGTGATTGTTCTGAAATTAAATCGGCACTCTTACGAATATCAGAACTTGATACGGTTGTATTTATAGTCGCTTGAACGACAAGATTGATCGTTTCTAGGCTGATAAGATGCAGTGGTTGTCTCCATTGATGTGCTATTACCCCGAGAGTTTCAACATTAGTTGCATAATGTGCTTTTTCTTTTAAAGAGTTTTCATACTCTCTTCGTTTGGAAACTGATTGAAAAAAGTGAGAAATTTCTGCACATATGGGGGGGGGATTATTTAATAATTGTGTACGTGTAAACAATACCGTATGAAAAAGGAGCGATAACGATTGATGCAAATGTGGGTCACATGATTCAGAAACAATAGTTAATCCAAGATTATGCGAAAGCGCTGCATACGTTTGAAGTAAATGAAAGTGTTGATCCGTTACATCGACTACATCCAAAATTATCCCTGCACATTCATCGCTCATCGCCATAACATACTCGGTATTGGTTGTAAACAGCTTTAATGTGTCCGTAAAAAAGGTAGAAGCTATCGCGGGAGTAGCTATATCGGTTATATAGATAACAGTAGGAATATTATAGCTCACGTATGACCTCAAATGGTAAGCCTACCGCATATCCTTGTACACAATCAACTTTTGATAGAGCGCTCATTTGCAATAAATGTGAGTTCGATATATGTTTGAGGATTGCTTTAGAACCAATGAGGTGGATGACCTCAATTAATTTTTGAATAATACCAATAAAACTACTATCTACCTCCAACTTCAAGGTTAAATCACTGTGCAATTTGATAAAATCAGGAGCAATACTCGATACTTTTAAAAGGTCACACATCCCTAAGCCGAAATCATTGACAATAATCTTATACCCTTGCGCTTTAAGGGCTTTTACCGTCAATAGGGCATGATCTGAAGTAATAAATTTCATCCCACCCATAATTTCAAATGCTATTCGTTCTGCCTTTATAGTATATTTCTCAAGACAAAACGTGATGTAAGGGATCAGACCCTCATCATTGAGATCATTGCCAGAAAGGTTGATACTAATAAGAGAATCGGGATCAAGGTCACGACTATAATCCAGTGTATTTCGAATGATCGCTCTGGTTAGCATCGTCATTTGATGTGTATCCACAGCAATATTCAAAAAGGTGTCAGGTCCATAGAGTTTATCCTCACTACGAATACGCATTAAGCTCTCATATATTTCAATCTTCTGGGTATTGGTATTGACAATGGGTTGAAAGAAAGGGATGATGGATTCATTTTCGAGCGCATTAAAGATAAGCTTTAAAATCTTTTGTCCGTATGCAATTACTGGATAATTCTCATCGCTCTCTTCTTTATAAAAAGCTATTCCCCCCGCACTAATATCGGAAAGAGTTTCAAGTACTCGCTTGGAATGGTTCAATATATTTTCTTTTCCCGTTGCAATTGCAATAGAGAGTGTTGAGTTTAAAATAATTCCCCGCCCAGATATATTAAAATAACGAGCCATTGATACCATATCATCACCAAGTGCTGCCGCATAGGAGAGTTTATCTCCTTCAAAAAGAAGACAAAGTTCATCTTCGGAGCAACGGTAAAATGTCCCCTCATTGTCAGAATTAAGTCCTGTTAATGCTAGTGACAGCTCAAATAAATATTCATTGGCATATTCTTCACCCACAAGATTACAGATATTGGTAAAATAATTGATACGAATATACATCATAGTAAAAGAATGAGAATCAAGACCATGCAGCGTCTGCTCTAACATGGGTAACGTTTTCCATCCTGTTAATGAATCTGTAATAGGTATCTTGAAAGAATTTGATACGTTCATAAGGGAAAAAACTTTTTCAAGACTGTCAAATAATTTTGGCATTGCAAGCGGCTTTAAGAGGTAGCCTTGCACGTCAAGATTGATAGCTTCTGCCATAAATTCTGATTCATCATGGGCAGATAAAATGAGAATGGGCTGAGTCTTCGATAGAACACGAATATCTTTAATCAGTCCAAGCCCACCCTTTTTGGGAAGTTCAAGATCCGTTATCACAAGACTAAAAGGGTGGGATGACTCAAATCGTTCTAAAAAAAGAGTATACCCTTCTTCCCCGTCTGCTGCAACGACACATTCCTTAAAAAAAATTCGTAAAATTCTATTGAGTGATTCGCTCAACATCAAATCATCATCGATGATCAGTACTGATCGAAATTCAGATCCATGTTGAAGCTTTTGCATTGGATTAAGCACTATCAAGCCTTTTCATAATATAGCCGAACCCTCTAATATTATGGATGAGTTCTTCTTTGAGTTTATGTCGTACACGATTGACAAGTGAGCGAATAGTAGAAGATTCTGCCTCTTCACCTTCCCATATAAATGAAAGTATGGTCTCATCCGTCATTATTTGCCCTAAATTACTAATAAACAAAAGGATAAGGGCATACTCACGTTTCGTAAATTGCTGCATTATCCCATCATAAAACAAAAAGTTAGACTCTTTATCAAAAGTATAATGAGAACTTAATTCAATACTCGTTGCTGGAACTAGCTCCACAAAAGGATATGGAGATGGAGCACTTAGCTTGTTAATCCGAATTTCAAGCTCCATAAGATTGAACGGCTTTTTGAGGTAATCACTACATCCAAAGGCAAAAGCGTTTGATATATATTCAATATCATGGTACGCACTAATGACAATTTTCGGGGCATTGGGATATTTTTCTGCAATAACCTTGAGGCATTCCAATCCACCGACAAGAGGTGTATTAATGTCAAGAATATAAAAATCATGCTGTTGTGTCTTGATAATATCTAATACATCTTGCCCATTATCAAAATGATCTACAAAATAATTCCGACCAAGCAAATAGGTTCGGATTGAACGCGCCAACATAAATTCATCTTCAAGTAGCAGTATTTTCAAATTAGTCTCCAACTGCGTTTAATGACACTATTGTAGACGAATTGTGTTGCAATTCTGTGGCATTCTTGAAGATATACCGAAAATGTGTTCCACGAATGGGGGTAGAAGAGATTTTAACCTCGATCTCCTCCTCTTTGCAGATTTGTCCGATGATATTTAAACCTAGTCCATACCCCCCATTGTGATTAGATTCTCGATGAAAACGTTCGAATATTTTTTTCTTATCTTGGATGAGAGGTCCATGATTACGAACTTCAAAGAAAAGAATATTTTTTTGTAATCCAATGATTATATTAATTTCACTGGGACGATAGGAGTATTTGATTGCATTGGACAAGGTATTATCTACAATTCGAGATAATTTTAATTCAGAAAATAAAATAGCAGGTAAATTCGGTTGTCCAATACGTAAGGATAGACTCATATTATTCGCTTCCGCAATACAATTAAAATATCGTATACGTTCTTTGATAAAGGCTACGAGATCTATTTGAGTGTTTTCATACGGTATACGGTCATGTTTCATCAAATAGGTCATATCTTCATAACTGTTTTGAATGATACGTGAGCCTGCCTCTATGGCATTAAGAGATTCATTTTTAATACCGATTAAACGTAATAAATCGATATTGGTAATAATCACTGCAAGTGGTGTATGGATTTCATGAATAGCATTTTTCAGAAACTGATCTTGCTCATTCAATAGTTTGAGGGCATATTCTCTCGAATCTTCCAAGAGGATACGATTGTTTTTGAGCTCAATATCGTAGTCAATTTTGGTAAGAACCGAGATAAGTGCCTCAAAAAGTTCATTTTGGTCAATTGGCTTCAGGATAAACTGATCGACTCCGCATCGAATTAAATCAATAAATATCGTTCTCTCTTCGGTACCTGAAATAGCGATTAGTTTTTGATTGGGGTCAATAGCTTTTATTTGATGGGTCAAATCAATACCACTGAGATTTCCCAAATTAATATCGGTGATAATCAAAATAGGGAACTCTTTTGTTCGAATAGATTTATAAACACGCATAGCATCAATCACATCAAGAGACGAATAAATAGTATGAAAAAAATGAGAGAGGAGACGTGCTAAGCTTTCAGACAGAAGAGGATCATCCTCAACGATCAAGAGTATTTTATTGGATGCAAGTTCTCGTATACGCTCAATAGGAGAATTCATAAATTTCCTCTGATAAATGTTTGTTTTATTGATTATAGCTCTCTAACCTGAATATCATAATAGTATGGATTGAATTCGCTTCATAGTATTATTATAAGGAGTGGGGAGACCGAAAAAATATCCTTGTGACTCATCTACGCCGATTGACTTTACATGATTATAAATAGACGGAGTGGATACATATTCAGCAATTGTTTTAATTCCCATTTTAGAAGCAAAGAGGGCGATTGTTTCCACAATAATTCTTGAAGTATGATTGGTGTCAATATAATTTACCAATGAACCATCTATTTTAATATAATCAATATTGAGATTTGCTATATGTTCGAAACTCGAATAACCGCTTCCAAAATCATCAATAGCAATACGGCAGCCAAAACTTTTCAGTTGAGCAAAGAAAGCTATTACTTCTGCATACGTTTCAATGCCCTCGGATTCAAGGAGTTCAAATACTAAGCGTGAGGGATCAGAAAAATGTGCGATTTGCTCCAGTAAGAATTCTCGTGTAGCTCCATGTTTAATATCATCAATAGAGAGGTTAATACTAACGATACATTCTGAATCAGTAAAATCATTAAAAACTGATTTAATCATCATCTGAGTAATAAGAGGGTACATTTTTGTCTCTTTTGAAATCGGCAGAAAATGGAGTGGCGGTATTACTTCACCATCCTCAGTAATGAGACGTACCAATGCTTCATATTTTCGTATTTCACCTGTTTCATTATCAATAATAGGCTGATAGAAAGGAACGAGACGGTTTTCAAGAAGTGCCATTTTAAGGGTATTTTTACACTTTAACTTCACCGATTTCCCTTCTATAACCTGTGGATCTATCGTATACGTAACAATGTGCCCCATTTTTTCAGCTTCACGCAAAGCTGTATCCGCATGAGAAAGGGTTAACCCCTGCGCCCAATGGACAATACCTGCATCCATCTCTAAAAGTATTCTTTCTTCGTTAATCAAAATATGAGTCATTTCAAACAATTGAATAATATGATGAACATGCTTTTCAATATACGTCTCTTCTCTAGGAATCAAAAGAGCAAAATGGGCTCCACTAACGCGATAGAGCCCATGATGAGGAAAGTTCAATTCTTCACAAATGATTTTCTGAAAAAATTGAGCCGTTTGAAAAAGGACACTATTGCCTAAATCATAGCCGTATAATTCGTTGAGGCTTTTAAAATCGCGTATTTTAAACTCTACTAGTGTACAAGTTTGATACTCTGAAAGATCTTTCTCCAATTTTCCAAGTGAGTACAACTGTGTGACGTGATCCGTAAAATAAATAGTCAACGCTTCATCTGTTTTGATTTTAACGATCTCTTCAAGGTGGGTTTTGTAGTGTAGATTTTCTTTTTCAAGACTTATTTTTGAAACGAGCTTATGCAGTGTTTTTATGGTTTGATCTCGATCTAAAGGTTTGAAAAGATAGCCATCTACGCCAAGCTGAATTGATTTATGTAAAATAGCTGCATCTTTATGGGCTGAAATAAGAAGAGTTAATTGATTCGGATATACTTCTTTAATCCGCTCAATCATATCCAAACCATTCATTTTTGGCATTTGAATATCACTGATGACAATGTCGAATTTTGTTGCTAGTGCTCGACTTAAACCATCTTCACCATTATCATAGCATTCTACCCTATCAAAAAAGCGACTTAAAAAAGCCAAATACTGCGTCTGTATCAGAAGATCGTCTTCGACATAGAGGACACTTACCCCTTTGCTAAGTTCTCTTAATTCGGATAAACTATCCGTCATCATTTCAATAGACATTATAATCTTCTTCTGTAATCTGGATTGGTAGGATAATTGTAAAGGTGGTTCCGTTCGTATCGCTAGAGACGCAAATACTCCCCTTTAAGTGTTTTTCAATAATAGTAGCTGACATATAAAGACCTAATCCTGTCCCATTAAGCTCATTCTTAGTGCTAAAATAAGGTTCAAAAATACGATCTATAATAGAGGCTGGAATTCCTCCTGCTGAGTCGTGTACGGTGAATGTAACTGAAGTATCACTAAACGATGATACTAACGTAATTTCTCCTTCACCTTTGTTGGCTTCAATAAAGGCATCTTTTGAGTTACTCATCATATTTAGAAAAACTTGGAGGAGCTCATTTTTATAGGTGATAAAAGTGCTAGAACTGTCTCCTTTGAAAACCAGTAAAATTCTATGCGTTTCAAAACTTTTACCTAAAATCGTGGTCAACTCATTGGACAGTTCTCCAAAAGTAATTCTCTGTGGTCGTTTATTTGGACGAAAAAAGTTCCTAAAATCATCAATAGTTTGGGAAAGATAATGAACTTGTTTATCAACCAGCTCTAAATCCTTTGAAAGACGTGAGATATCCAAATCATCCATTTGCATATCCATCATAACATTGTTGGTAATCATACCAATGATAGTGATTGGCTGCCGCCATTGGTGTGCAATCATTCCGATCATCTCTCCCATAATCGCCATACGAGATTGACTAATCATCAGTTTTTCAGTAAGTGCATTTTTATGTTTTTCTTCTACAATTTGACCTGTAAGTCTCAGATTAAGAGTATTTAACTCTTCAACACTTCGGCACGCATTGATAGAATTGGCAAGTTTTGTTCGAAAACTTGAAATCATTGTCCCAAATATTTCAATATTATCATTCTCTTTAAAGCAAAAAATGAAATGGTCATTTCCTATTGGAATATCCAAAAGATAGGAACCTATGTGTATCAAATGAATCTCAAACCCGTCAGTATTTTCACTTAATATTTCTGGTATTTGAAAATCTTCTCCAATATTTAAGATACTTTTGATTTCTGGTGATGTTACTATATATTTACCGCCGACAGACCCCGTATGATGAACGAAGGTAGAAATAACTTCGGTAAGCATCTCATCAAGTACAAGAGAGTTTCCGATGGCGCTGATACACTCGTATGCTATGGACGATTGATGAATCATTTAACGTACCCCATTTCTAATTTTTCACTCATTAACAACACCATTTGTGGCAATAGTTATGATAAACACTGCTCCATCTTGATCATTATAGTGCACTAAATCACCTTTTAAATGTTGTTGAGCAATGGTCTTTGACATATACAAGCCTAATCCCGTCCCATTTTTCTCACTCTTAGTACTAAAGTAAGGTTCAAATATCCTTTCGGCTATATCATCGCTAATACCACCAGCATTATCAGCGATACGAATTTGATCCTTACCGTCACGATTACGATGAATAAAACGGATATGCGGATCATCGGGGTTATTATCAACGATAGCGTCTCTGGCGTTATTGATGAGATTGAGACAGATTTGAATCAATTCTCTTTTGTAACTATGCAGCGTAGAATCTCGATCAAAATCTGCTATAACTCGAATATTGCTATGTTCAAGACTTTTTCCAATAATTGCCATTACTTCATCAAACAATTCATAAATATAAAATATTTCGAGAGTATTGTCTGGGCGGAAATATTTCGTAAAATCATCAATTGTTTTTGAAAGGTGCTGGACTTGTTGGCTGATAAGAAGAGAGGAATCAGCCACTTTTTCCGTTGTTATCTCACTCAGCTGGGCATCAAGCATAAGATTGTCGGCGACCAAACCAATAGTGGCAATAGGTTGCCGCCATTGATGGGCGATCATACTCATCATCTCCCCCATCGTGGCTCGTTTGGATTGGGCAATCATCAATTTGTCTTTTTCACGATTATTTCTAATTTCTTCATTGACTCGGCGCTGAAGAGACGAATTAAGAATTTGCAGATCAATTGATGTTTTATCAATCAAATGGGAAAGAGCATTAAAGGTAATGACAGACCATTTATTTTGTGAGTCAGGGGTGAATGGAATCACTTTTTTGGATAAGGATACCTTCCCTTCACTAAGGGCCAATACGGTCATCGTTTGGTTGAGCAATGAACACCCGTGCCCATTGGAATGACTAAAAAATTCTCCGTACGTAAAAAACCCACTCGTAGGAGCTATTGATTGAAGGGGTAATAATTCTACATTAATCGATGATCCCAAAAAACGTCTGCGTGCCATACACGAATAGACGAAAAGAGCCTGCGGCGAATGTTTAGAGAGATTGTGCGCCGTAATAGTAGACGTTTCTAAAATGAGCTGTAGATTACCAATACCCAATTGAACTTCAATTCCTTGTGTAATAGTTCCCCCAAAGGCTAATCCACCATTTTCAGTCAAAGCCATCGGTGCTCTGCCGATTAGTGATCCCTTACTGTAAAATAATATTGGAAACGCTACACCTACGGTAGGCAATTGATCCGCAACGGCATCCCCCAAATATTCGCGATAAATTTGAAGAATAGGAATGTTATCAAGCGTATAAATTATATTTCCATCCGAATGTGTTACCAAGAATGATGGGCCAATAGGAATCCAATTAAACGAGTAACTGTTATGAACATTTAATTCTTCGCCATACAAAAATAGTGCAACAGCATCGTTGCGATAAATTGAGGAACCCAACATGACATACGTTTCTTTAAAGGCTCCATTATCTCCTGCAACACCACCTGCAACGATTAATTCTGGATGTGCGTATGAGATTCCCTCCATAAATTGATCGCTATTTGAATGGAAAGCACTAGCAAAAATAATCACTACCTTTGCGCCTATTTTTTTTGCCTGATTTCCTAATGCCACTCCAGCCTGATAACTTCCATCATCAAAGGAGACACAAAACGGCTCAACAATAGATGTCTCAAATTGAGAAAAACTAAGGACGATGGAATTCGATTGCGAAACTGCATCGATAATTTCTCCATCCGTACTTGAACCAATAATATGAGAATGAGGAAATCTTTTTATCAGATAATCGAGTAAAGATTGGGTCTCAATAGGAATAAGTTGCCCATCAAAGCACTGAATCATTAATGAGGATGAATCTTGAATATTATTTTCTACTAAGAAAGAATCAAGCTGGTCAAAATCGTGAAATAAATGGTTATAAATCTTCATGACGTAAGTTTATTCTTTTATTGTTGCAAATGTGTTGCATTTATCAATATTCTGCGCTTGGATAGCAGTAATTAAAATAGTATTGACAATATCAGCTATTTCACATCCTCGGCTGAGATCGTTAACGGGTTTTTTAAGTCCTTGTAAAATAGGACCGATGGCAATAGCTCCTGATGAACGCTGAACCGCTTTGTAGGTGTTATTTCCTGTATTGAGATCAGGGAAGATGAAGATTGTTGCTTGCCCTGCCACGAGAGAGCAGGGGAGCTTGATTCGTGCCACATCGGGATCAATAGCAGCATCGTATTGGATGGGTCCCTCGATAAGCAGATCAGGATGGCGTTTTTTTACAATAGCCGTTGCTTCACGAACTTTCTCGACATCATCTCCATGTCCAGAATCGCCTGTAGAGTAGGAGAGCATCGCGATACGAGCAGGTATACCGAATGCTTTGGCGCTGAGTGCGGAAGCAATAGCAATTTCTGCTAGTTCTTGTGCCGTGGGGTCTTGATTGATAGCACAGTCTGCATACACAAGTACCTTGGTATCCAAACACATAAAGAAAAGGCTGGATACTAGAGAGATGTCGGGAACCGTTTTAATAATCTGTAAAGCAGGGAGAACGGTGTCTTGTGTTGTATGTATCGCTCCTGATACCATCCCATCCGCATCCCCATTTTGAACCATCATCGTACCAAAATAGGTACCATGGGTCATGGCTTCGGTCGCCGTATTCATACTAAGCCCTTTATGAGCACGCATAGTATAAAAATCTTCCACATACTGTTGCATCAAGG
>Ga0172379_10005086_pt1 | contig 18698 bp, 16 predicted proteins | sample GrowelOW334metaG_FD_119756 | JGI IMG/M metagenome (GOLD analysis project Ga0172379, IMG submission 119756) | Groundwater microbial communities from an aquifer near a municipal landfill in Southern Ontario, Canada - Groundwater well OW334 metaG | ecosystem: Environmental > Aquatic > Deep...
ATAAAAGTTGCATATATATTCAATAATTTCTGAATAGGTGCCTCAGGATTATTTATCTTTTTATGCTTTATATTATTATTTTTTATTATTCGTATCAGCAACTGTGTATCTCTTTGTATGTCAAATGATAATTCATTGATATGACCTTGTACAGATTCCAAATATACATCTTTTTTTCCAACACAAATTTTTCTATCGAGTGTCATAGCTTCATAAAGTGGATACCCGAATCCTTCATAGACACTGGGAAAAACACACATGTCAGCGAATGTATAAAATGAAACAAGTGTTTTAAGTGATACGCTTGGAAAATAATGGGTGCGCACCAATGTTTTTAATCTTTGAACAACATATTTTTCATCCTTTCCATTCTTACCGATTATGACCAGATGAAGAGACTTGTCGCTCTTTTGTAATTCCTTCCATATGTCCAGCACATATGGTACTTTTTTGTGTGGATACATACCTCCTACGGTCAATATATACCGCTGATTTTTGAGGGGATTTACATGATTTTTCTCAGCTTCTTTTAAAAATTCTTCCGATACACGTGACTGTATTACAACAATTTTATTTGCTATGTTTGGAAAATGATGAATAAGCCGGCTTTTTGTAAACTCAGATACGGACATTATCGCATGTGAAAAATTGAGATTTATCTCTATGAGAATTTTTAATACCAGTCTTTCTACAATTCCGAAATCAGTCTGATAATCCAGCCAATTGCAGTCGTGAACGGTGATAATGTGTTTGCATGGAGATATAATAGGTCCAAAATATCCGAATGAATGTAAAAAAGAACAGCGTTCCTTCAATACCAAAAAAGGCAAAACTACCTGCTCATATATTATTCTGACAGGTCTGGTTGTTGCCCGGATTGGGCACAATACTTTTTTCCATAAAGGATTGGTGAAATGGAATGCATCATAATTTTCCCTGTTACAAAACACAACATACGAATGTTTATTATCTAATTTTTCTAATGTTGACAGTGTTGCATGCAGATGCTGCTCTGTCCCACCGACTCCACCGGGTATCATGAAGAGTGCATTTATGCCAATTATCTTAGATGAGAGTCTCATGAATAGGCCTTGAGGAAACCTTCAAATACCTGTTTTATGTATTTTCTCATGCGGGAAGTAATACCGGGATACACACCTATCCAAAAACCGTTATTCATAATGGTGTTTGAATTTGTAAAGTCTCCAACGGTCCGGATATCTTTTCTTCCTTTGTATGCAGGGTGCTTCAGAATGTTTCCTGCAAATAAATTTCGTGTTCCAATATTATGTTTTTCCAAATATTGCACCAACTCAAGTCTGGTAAATGGCGCATCTTCTTTGACTATAAGCATAAATCCAAACCAGCACGGAATTGCATCCTGCTCCCACGAGGAAAGAGTAAATAAATGTTCGTAGTGTCTAAAAAAGTCATAGAAGTCCGAAAAATTATCCTTTCTCTTTTTCATAAAATCCGGAAATTTATCAAGTTGAGCAACCCCGATTGCAGCCTGAAAATCCGTTAGCTTCAAATTATATCCAATTTGTGAATATATGTATTTATGGTCATAGCCTTTCGGAAGATCACCCAATTGCCAATCAAACCGCCTTCCGCAGGTATTGTCACGGCCTGTATCACACCAGCAATCTCTCCCCCAATCACGAAACTGTCTGATTGATTTATGAATAAGTGGGTTATTCGTGACGATAGCTCCACCCTCTCCCATAGTGATCTGATGAGCAGGATAAAAAGAGAATGTTGCGACATGGCCGTAGGAGCTCACTGGCTTGCCTCTATAAGTAGAACCTAATGCGTCACAACAATCTTCTATAAACCAGAGATGATATTTTTCAACTAATGCCATTATTCCATCAATTGGCAAAGGATTTCCCAAAGAATGTGCGAGCATGATTGCTTTAGTCTTTTTTGTTATAGCTTTTTTGATTGATTCAACAGTTGGATTTTTTGTATGAATATCAACATCCACAAATACCGGAATACAACGGTTCTGCACTATTGGATTCACTGTTGTCGGAAAAGAGCATGCAGCTGTAATCACTTCATCACCAGGTTGAAGCGCTTGCTTACCGAATATGTTTGAAGTCAACGACGATAATGCTACAAGATTTGCTGAGGATCCGGAATTGACCAAAGAAACATATCGGACTCCGAGCAGATGTGAAAATTTTTTCTCAAATTCTTTTGCAAATCTACCTTCTGTCCACCAGCCTTCACGGGCAGCCAGAATAGCATTTTGAATTTCCTTATTATCAAATACTTTTCCGCTTACAGGAATATAGGTTTTATGCGGTATAAATTTCATAATGCACTATTTTCTTCTAGTATTATATCGTTCTAATAAGGTCTCGAACATACACAAAATAAACGTGCCGACGAAAAATATATAGGAATACACTCCCATTGTCTCAGATAACCCAAAAGGATACAGTGCAGTAAAAAGCATAGAAATAACAACAAATAGTATGGAAATAACTATACACACATGAATCACGATATGCATAACTTTATTTTCCTGATGAATTTTTACTTTTTTAGTTTCTATTTTCATACTTTTTTTGCCTTATAAAATTAAACAGAATAATAATTGCACTTATTAGGGTTAAAAAAATTCCGGCTATATAGAATGTTTGAGGTTGGAAATAAAATAAAAGTTTTACGTCCATAATTCCATCATCATGAAGGATATACAATGTGTTGTCATAATTGAGCTTAATAAAATCCGCATCAATGCTCCAACTATTGGCGTATTCTAAAGTTTTAGTATGATACATTTCCGGTATTTCTTTGCCAAAAAAATATACTTTTGGAGTTTGTGGGGTTACGGGCATAAGATAGACTTTCCACCACCGAGAATAATTATTTAAATATGTCACAGTCGCTTGATCTTTCACACCTTTTATGTGCACTGCTATCTGAACTGGACTGTCAAACGAATATTCAAATATGGTTTTTTTCTCTACATGATCCAGATAAAAAAGCTGTGAAGTACATTCCTGTTTTAATGAATATAGAACAATCGAGCCTTTCTCATCACCAAATACTCTTCGCTTTTTAATGTGCATTGATTTGTCAAGAAAAGGCATTATTGTTCTTGATGGCGTGTCTATCCGGACACTCTCTGCATAATCATTTCTCACGACTATATGGGATATTCCAAGTGCTTTTGCTTCCGAACAAAAACTTTGACCTGAAACAATTGCTTTCATTAACGCATTGGATACTTCTTTATATGGAAGGTTAAGCGAATAATCTGTCGGGTCAGGACTTATGATGGGAACTTTCCAGTATTCAAATATAAAATCTACGCCGGTATAATCGTTTACTGATGCGTTGAAAAGCGGATGCGTGCCTTTGGTGCCGGGCAGTAGGAAAATCCGAGTTGCTTTATCATCATCTAAAATCTGTTTTGCTTCCTTATAATAATCTGGTATTGAAAAAGGGATAAGCCCTCCTGCTGTTATAAAACTATACCCTAACCATAGGACGATCCCGAACATAATACTACCAAGTAATACTCTTACCGTTACTAGTATCGTTTTTAGTTTTGATTCCAATAATACAATTCCTGACATGCCGAGCGTTATGAAAAAAAATATAAACTCCCAATAAAATTTATTGATGGGTCTTCGAAATATCTGAAATCCCGGTACATGTTCATACAATAATTGAAATATACTCTCAAATGGAGGTTTTGTTCCTTTTGATAGGAATATGCCCAATAAAAGCATGCCTAAAAACACAAGTACAAGTGGATGTGATCTCCTTTTGAGGAGAGCATATCCCAAAAAAATTGCCAATAGTACAAATAAAATTATCACTGGAAAATGAAAATACGGAAGATATCGTATGGAATCATACAATTGCCCCTCTGCTCTTCCCAAAAAAATATTACCTATCGTGGCGTACTCTGTGGCAGTGCTAACTCCTCCAGTTAAAGGATTTGCAGAATATGAAGAATATGTAAAAAATTGAGTGACAAGAAATGGGATAAGCCACCATGCATTTGCAAGTATCATAATAAACATTATTAATAAAAATCGTTTCAATACGTGAAAGAAGGAAATGTGAATAAATATAACTTGAAATAATGAATAGAAAAATAATGTGATTCCAAGAATATATAGTATTGATATGCTATATGCCGCTCCTGATACACAAGAAAAGAATAGAATAAATAATACGGTCAGATTCTTAGTTGAAGTTTTCTTTGAATCTAAAAGAATTGAATAATATAACAATATCAAAGGAAATAATGCATACATAACTAAATTCAAAAAATGTCCGGGCCCAAATAACCCTATCGGATATGGAGAAAATGCATATAGACCAGCTCCTATCGTTGACCAAAATGAAAGGGTGTTTGATTTTTGAACCGATATTTTGTGAAAAACATATCGGAGATAGTCAAACATGGAAACCTGAGAGATGAAAAGAATTAGGACAATAAAAAGTATCACGCTTGTATTAGAAGGAATTTGAAAAAGAGAAAAAATCCACATCAGGAAATGATACGGAAATAACGTCGATGTTGATGCTGTATTTTCATACCCTGCAACCTGATTGGGATCGTATGTAAAAAAATATTTTTGATATTCAAAAGGAAGATCAATTGCGGAAGAAAAATCCGAACTGCCCAGATGTGTATATGTGCCAATTCCATTATTCCAAAAAAAAGGAGCTAGAGAAAAAAAGAAGAACAAAATATACGGGGCGAATAAATATAATTTTTTAATCATACCGATTTCGTATGTTTATGTTATCAACACTCTCAACAATATAGGATGGTCTCCCTTTAGTCTCTTCCATAATCACTTGAATATATTTTCCAATAATTGATATAGCTAATAAATTTATTCCTCCAAAAAAGACTATTGCGACTAAAATAGTTACGGCTCCTTTAATTGGATTGCCGAATAAAAGAAAAAATAAAATGTACCCTACTATAAAAAGAAAGGAAATAAATACAAGAAGTAATCCAAAATAGATGAGCATATCAAGAGGAAGATATGAAAACCCGAATATACTCCGCTCTGCATGGTGAATATATCCAAAAAATGAATATGAACTTCTCCCTCCCTGTCTTTTTCTCCGTTCATAGGAAACATATGCAGTTTTAAAACCAACCCAAGCCCGTATCCCCCTTTCAAAACGAAACTTCTCCGGTAAAGACAGCATTGCGGTGACAACTTTCCTGCTATAAAGCCCGAATCCGCTGTTGTTAATTGGAATATCTATGTCAGAAATATTTTTCATAATACGGTAAAACAGTCTGCGTAAAAAAACCATGGGAAATGGATCTTCTAGTTTTGTATATATGCCTAATACACTATCATTTCCTTCTTCCCATTTATTGACAAACGTTGGAATTAGTTCTGCAGGTTCCTGTAAATCACAGGGGAAGAGTATGACTGCATCCCCTTTGGTATAGTCTAAACCTGCTTTGGACGAAGATTCAGGCCCAAAATTTCGTGTTAAATAAATGCCTTTCACCTTTTTATCAGAAAGAGCAAGTGAGTGAATTTCATTTTTTGTCTTATCAGTACTGCCGTTATCGATATATATATATTCAAATGTATATTTTTTCACTCCTTTCTCAATATTCTTCAATGCGCGATATGCACGCAACACATTTGATTCTTCGTTGTAACAGGGTATAAATATTGAAATTAATTTTTTTGCCATATGATATTTTTAAACCGCTTTTCCAACTCAGTCCATCCGTACCCAAAGACCATACAGATACACATGAGAGGATGCAAAAACCACGCGATGTCACGCTTATAAATATATCCACGTATACTAAGCATGAAAGGCTGAATAAATGTAATGGAATATAAAATAAATAACAGTATATGTATCCGATCTTTTTTTGAGTCAGGATTAAATACCAAATACACTCGTTTTCCTTTCATATCGTCGGTGAAATGTTTCTTCACATCCATTCGTCTTTTAATTTGATTTATAATACCGGGTTTTGTGGTATGTATAATGGCATTTTTTGTAATTCCGTACGTATCGAAACCCTTGGTAACAAGTTGGGCAAATACATCTGTATGGTAGAACGTACGATATTTTTTAATCATGTCTTTTAAAATAAGCGTGCGCACTGCAAACCCATTATCCCCCACAGTAGGAAGAGTATCTTTTGTAAATAGAATTTTATAATAACCTTCAGTTTCTTTTAAAATTGTACCTTTATCATATTTTTTTTGGAAAATTGGAATTTTATCTGATTTACCGAGATAATATAAAGTCGGATCAGGAGAACCAAAAAGCGCAGAATATCTGGTGAGAATATCCATCGATGGATAATACGTATTATATGCCGGAAATACTGCAAATATGTCTTTGTCATAGAATGGCTCGACGATTTCATCAAGCCAGGTCAAGGTTGGAAGAATATTATCGCTCTCCAAAATAAGCGAAATATCACCGGTTATATAGGGTAAGCTTGGATACATTCTATTTGACCCTTCATCTTTGTCATTTGGAAATATTTTTACTATACACCCATATTTTTTGGCTAATTCAATACTTCCGTTTTTTGATCCTCCGTCAAGTACAAGATGCGTTATTGAACCTTTATATTTTTGTTTTTGAATCGAGCGAAGTACAGAGGTAAACGTTTTTAAATCAGGATTTAACGTTCCGGTAAGAATAGTTATAGAAGGATACTTCATATATGTTACAAATAAATAATCTATATAACATCGTTTCTCTTAATAATATCTTTTTGAGTTTTATACCATGCAATAAGATCCTGTAACGACTTTCGAAAAGGGGTATATTTAAAATTCGGAATTTCATCTTTCAGTCGTGAAATATCACATGTATATTCATGTCCTAAACCGATTTTTTTAAATTCTATTTTTCTTTTTTCTATAAATAGTTCGTTTATGTCCTCAGCAATACTTTTCAAACTTCTCCTGATGCCGGTTCCAATATTGTATGCGTGATATTTTGACGTATGATGAACGAAATGCTCAATAATTCTTATAAAGTCATGCACATCAATATAGTCAAAATAAAGATTTTGATTTACAACTATAGACATATCAAATATATGCTTTAAGATAATATTGGAAATAAACCGACTTTTATAATCTTCTCCCTTACCAAAAATTCCAAATACCCGAAGATCTACCATATCTATTGCCGTATCTATGTATTGAGCACACATATATTTGTATATACCGTAATCGTCAACTGGAACTTTTTTGTATACATCAGATTCTTTTACTTGACGAATATCATATCGTTTATCATATACTGCTCCTGATCCAATATTGATCATCCTGCTAAAATATTTTTTACAGTTTACTATGTTGAAGAACATATGCAAATTATCCTTGAGCATATGTTCTTTATATTGATCATCTCTATTTCCTCCAATGACCGCACAATGAATGACAATATCAATTGGATTTTTCTGAAAATACGTTTGCACCTGCTTATCATCCAGCAAGTTAAGTTCAGCACTGGATGGCGTGTACAACGTATATCTATTTTTAAAAAATGAAGAAATAGTGCTTCCAATAAAACCCCTTGACCCTGTAATGAGAATTTTTTTGGAAGTATGATTATTAGATTTTAAAGGTGTCATTCTAATCTTTTATGGATACTATCCATTTCATCTTGATTCAAAAATGGATACATATCATCTATTGATGTTGAAACCATTGTGCCATCCGGCAGTTTTTTGGAAGACACACTTGGGATTATTTCCTGTTCGATTTTACAATGAACATTACATATGACTGGAGCCTTACTTTGAAGTATCTTCGGAAGATATGTATGCATATCTTTTATATTTTTGATGTCAAAGTATTGTATGTCGTATGCATACGCAATCTTTTTCAAATCCGGAAATGTTAATCCTGACTGTTTACTTTCGCCCATCTTTCTATTTTCAAAAAATACCCTCTGTGTATTTCTTATAGACAGGTACCCTCCATTATTCATCACAAATATTTTCACAGGAAGCTTGTGGTGGGTTATGGTCTGAAGCTCATGGATGCTTGACTGAAAAGACCCATCACCGGTTATGCAAATAATTCTTTTTTTACCAAGTCCTATACTTGCTCCTACGCTTGCTGGCAGGTTATATCCCATGTTTGCTGCTCCTCCAGGAATGATAAGCCGTTGTCCCATTTTTATTTTACACACTTGCGGCACGACATAATATGCTGATCCGGCATCAGCTATGATTACGTCTTTGTTATTCAGATGCGATGTTATTTCATCTACTGCAACGTACATATTCATTTCCCCCTTTTCCTTACTGTATTGGGGTAGGCATACAGGATATGTTTGTTTCAATTCAAAACATGTTCGCAGCCACTTAGACGAAAATGACATATGTATAACTTTGCTGATACGTATCATTTCTGTGATAAATGCTTTTGCATCAGCCTGTATAAACGTATCTATATGAATAGTTTTTTTCTTATGATCTGTCGGGTCAATATCGACAACAATTTTTTCCGCTTTTGGAGCAAATTTCTCATATTCGTATCCGATAAACGGCACGCTTAATCGATTTCCTATACTTATCAATACATCTGCATGTTGCAAAGCTATATTTGCCGCACGCTGACCTTTAATTCCTCCCATACCGATATTTGACACATGATTATAGTCCAATAAATCTACAGCCATATTGGACGTTACGAACGGAATTCCGAGTTTATTCACAAGCGTTAAAAACTCATTCTGAGCATGAGCGCATCGAATGCCGTTTCCAGCAACAATGAGGGGTTTTCTTGCTTTTTGAATCCTTTTTAATACAAAGGCACAATTTTGCTTCAATTCTTTTAAGGATAATAATTCCGGATTCTCCGGCTTATGAAAACCGTCTAATTGCATGGGATCAATCATTGTGTTTTGAACGTCTGCTGGCACATCTATCCAAACCGGGCCTGGCCTTCCCGATGTAGCCATATACAAAGCTTCTTCAAGTATAAAACGGATTTTAAGAGGATCATTTACTGTAATAGAGTATTTTGTAATGCTCTCAACCAGAGGAATTATATTCAGTTCCTGCACACCCATCTGTCGAAATCCGGGAATTTTGGAATTGTATGTCGCTTCTTTTCTTTTGACTTGCCCTGATATCACAAAAAATGGAATGGAATCAAACCACCCGCTCAATACACCGGTAATTGCGTTTGTAGCAGCAGGGCCTGTCGTGACCATAGCAGCACCAATTCCTTCCCTCACGCGTGCATAGGCATCAGCCGCGATAGCGCATGACTGCTCATGATGCTGACACACATAGCGCATTTTATTGTGACAGGCAAGAGCATCATTGAGGTACATGCTACCTCCACCGGTTATCACAAACATATCATGAACTCCTGCTTTATAAAGAAATGAAACGATATAGTCTGAAACACGAATCATACAAATACCATGAATTTATTTTTTCTTTTTACTCTTCAACTGCATAGCTACGTCAATAATTATGTCTTCCTGTCCTCCTACCACCTGACGCCTCCCCAATTCCACTAAAATATCCCTCGGATCAACGTTAAACCTTACAGAAGCTTTCAATACGTGCGGTGCAAATGCGGACACCACACCGGTAATTCCACCCATGAGAGTAATATGATTAATCTCAATAGGGTTTTTCATGAGTTTTGCTACGATCTGTTCACTGTTATCCATCAGCTTATAAAGGCTTAGTCCGGTCTCGTATCCCATTTTTTCCAACACACCCACAAGGACTTCCAATTGACAATTCCCTGCTCCGGCACCCAAACCCCTTGAACATGCATCTAAAATGGTTGCTCCGTTTTCAACGGCTATGACAGAATTTGATACTGCCATACCAAGATTATTATGAGCATGGAATCCCACACCTATATCCAGCGTACCAACTAGTGTGGAAATTTTTTCTGCGACGTCTTTTGGCAGAGATGCGCCGGCCGAATCCATCAAAAGAATTCCCGATGCTCCGTACTCCTGCATAAGCTTTCATTGCTCCAATAATTTTTCAGCAGAAGCCATATGGGACATCATGAGCACTCCATACACCTCTAAACCTTGTTTCAGAGCATAAAGTATATGTTGACGGGTGGCATTTGCTTCCGTGCAGTGGGCGGCGATCATCATAATATCAATTCCTATTGGAAGAACTGGATCAATATCATTTTTGATCGTTCCATAACCGGGGATAAAAAAAACACCCAATTTAGTATGTTTCAGTTCTTTTTTGGCAGTTTTCAACATTTCTTTATCGGTTAATAGTGAGTGTCCCTGCTGCAGTGATGATGCCCCCAATCCCATTCCGTGTCCGACCATCAATATCTTCGTATGTGCTTCTTCGGCGCCTTTGGCGTATGCGCGTATATGTTCTTTTGTAAATTGATGGCGCATAGCATGCGATCCATCCCGCAATGTTGAATCTACAATACATAATTGTTTTTTCATATATTCCTCCCTTTTTTCCGAAGCTGTTTTCTTGCGTATGATTCAGCTACCATTATCGCAGCGCAGTTAATGATATCCAAATTTCCTGCATATACAGGTAAATAATCGCCCATACCCACAACTTCAATCATGACAGTCACCCGATTATTTTCATGTACCGGTCCAATCACCAATTTATAACCGGGAACATACCGTTGTATTTCTTTAACGGCTTTCTTTATCGCTTTGGTCAAACGTTTTATATCAGGATTTTCAATGGAAGCATAAATAGTATTGTGCATAAGTATTGGCGGATCAGCAGGATTTAAAATAACTATTGCTTTGGCTTTGGGAATATGAGCAAAAATTTTTATTCCCTCGCCGGTTGTCTGGGTATACTCATCAATATTATTTCTGGTTCCTATACCTGCAGATTTAGATGCAACACTTGATACTATCTCAAGATATGGGATATCGGGATGAATTTCTTTCATAGCAACAGCTATAGGCACTGTTGCCTGACCTCCACACGTTACCATATTCACATTTGGCTCCTGCATGCTATTTTCCAGATTCACTGACGGGACACACATATGCCCGATCCGAGACGGTGTCATATCAATGACAAATTTTTTTAATTTTTTTAAAATAGGTGCATGGATAGCATGAGCCTCGGCGGAAGTTGCATCAAACACTATATCGCATATATCAGGATTTTTTTCAAAAAAAGTTATGGACGCATCTGAAGTCGGGATACCAAGTGATCTTGCTTTATCCATCCCTTTTGATTGAGTATGAATACCAGCAAAAATTGCGCATTCCAACACATCTGATCTTTGGATTTTAATAAGAAGATCAGTACCAATATTTCCGGTACCCAATATTCCAACTTTTATTTTTTTATTTGAAGATAATTTCATAAATCGTACTATACGATAGGAGGAATGAAATGAAAATATACTAAATTAGTATCTGCTATTCTAGCTCGATTCTATGTAAATCGGTAAAATGCCGTAAATACCAAGCATAACTTTCTTCCAATCCTTTTTCTATCGAATATCTTGATTTCCATCCTAATGCATGAATTTTGTCACAGTTAAGTGACTGTTCCGGAATTTCATTTATGGCAGTATTTTTGATTTCAAAAGGTATGTCTTTTTTGAATATTTTTTTACATGTCTTTATAAGTCCTACTACCGAATACGAATCGTCAGAAGAAATATTGTATGCTTCATTTTTTGCCCGGGAAAAATGTTCCAGCAGATATATGTATGCAGACGCTACATCTTTCACAAAAAGATAATCTCTCATATATTTCCCGTTACTACGGATTTCGAGCATCTCGCCGGTACAAAGTGTTTGCATAATTCCGGGTACAATTCTGTTGAAATTTAAATCACCGGGACCATAAATATTTCCAAAACGGGTCACTATAATAGGCATACCATATGTCTTCATATAAGAAAAAGCTATCAGGTCTGCAGCTGATTTACTCACCTCATACGGATGATCACCACAAAGTGGATCCGTCTCTTTATATGCTGATGTACTTTTCCCGTATGCCTTATCAGAAGAAGCAATAATGATGCTTTTCACGTGTCCGGTCTGTCTTGCTGCTTCTAACACATGTACTGTACCCATAATATTTGTTTCTAATGTCTCGGATGGATTGGTGTATGCAGTTGCAACAATTGGTTGAGCACCCAAATGGATAATGGTTTCTATTTCATACTTTGATATGATATCCGCCATCCGCATACGGTCTTTACAGTCTCCTATAGCCATAACAACTTTTTTATCCAATTGTTTTTGTGCAAAATAGGAGTGTGGATCCAAACTTCTGAAAGGTACAATGATACGACTATGAGTAGCGGCCAATTCTTCTATCAAATGACTCCCCACAAATCCTGTTCCTCCTGTGACGAGTATTGGTGCTTGAGTTAATTTTCCCATATTTTCCATGTAGGACTGTTCATCCAATAGTTGTTTAATTTTTCTACGTCTGCATACGTATCCATGCACTGCCAAAATCCTGTATGCTTGAAAAGAGAGAGCTCTCGGTCGGAAATTAAACGCTTGAGAGCGGGGTGCTCCATCTCTCCTTCACGAAAATAATCAAATGCTTTTTTCGTAAATACCATAAATCCTCCATTTACCCAATCCTGAAGCACCGGCTTCTCAACAAAATGAGTGATGACATCCTTATTATTTGCATGCACCAATCCGAATTTACTTTGAGGAAACACTCCGGTTATTGTTCCGACAGTTTTCTGTTTTGCATGAAATGCCACTAATTGTTTTATGTTTATGTCAGAAACTCCATCTCCATAGGTTACCATAAAATTTTCCTCGTCTTTCAGATATTCTTTTACTCTCAATATCCGTTCACCAGGAAGTGTTTCCAGCCCCGTATCTACAAATGTGATTTTGAAATCATCGATGAGCGAACTGTCGGTTTTTTCTCTGTGAATACGGGTCGCTCCTGTTTTCGTCGAAAGTGAAAAATCATGAATAAAATATTTTTGATTGAGAAAATAATCCTTTATGTAGTCACCCTTGTATCCCAGTGCAATAATAAACTCATTATATCCATAGTGGCTATATATTTTCATGATATGCCACAGAATAGGCTTATTCCCTATCATGACCATTGGTTTTGGCTTAAATTCAGTCTCTTCTTTTAAGCGGTACCCCAGTCCGCCGCACAAGATGATTGTTTTCATAAGAATATTTGCTATTATACCAGCATGGAACAATATATACACAAAAATAAGACAATTCTCTATGTGAACTTCTCTCCATATGAAAATTCGGGGAATATCCTTGATTACATCACCGATACATTTTCCACAGTTTTACTATTTTCATTTAATTTTCACCGTCTTCATAAAGAACGTGAATCCAGTAGCCTGACTATTTATAAGCATAAAAAAATACTCAAAGAATACTCATTATTTCAAATTCCTACTCCTCAGTCATTACTATTTATATTCCTTCCTCTTCGCTCTATTGTACTTTTATGTCAACTTATCTTTTATGCAAGCATATTGAAAAAAACATATGGGCCATTTCATATATTTTTTACCGTCAATGCATTTACGGCCTGGTGTGGAAATATTCTTAAAAAAATCGGTCTTGTCCAAAAAACCGTATTTTGGGTATGGGACTATTACCCTCCAATTCATGAAGATAAAGTCATTATGCTTATGCGCACTCTTTACTGGATTTTTGATAAAGCGGCAATCCACTCTGACATCGTTGCGTTTCTCAATATCAGGCTCATAAACCTCCGGAAAAAAATTGGCGTTCTTTCCCAGTCATCTTCATATCCTGTTGTAAGTATTGGGACGGATTTGCATATAGGTAAGAAAAAAAGAATGGAATCCACCCTCACCTTTGCATTTTTAGGCGCCCTTAAAAAAAGTCAGGGCTTGGATTATATTTTTGACCACGCTATTGAGCTGAAAAAAAGACTTCCCCCCTGCAGGCTTCATGTATTTGGTGGAGGACCGGATGAAGGGTATTTCCGGAATCGGGCACACTCCTGCCCGATACCAGTCACATTTTTTGGATATATTCCTGATTCCAAAAAAATGAATACACTCCTCTCACGCTGTGACATTGGTTTGGCTCCCTATATCCCTGATCCGGGGAATGTATCGTATTATAGCGACCCATCCAAAATAAAAGCATATATCAGTAACGGAATTCCGGTCATTATGACAAACGTATTTCAATTTTCAAAAGAAATTCAAAAGTCAAAAGCAGGTATAGTATTCCGTTATAACGACACGAAAGGATTTATTAAAGCTGTATATGCTATTACCCGATCATATAGTTCATATCAAAAAAATGCTCTTGCACTAGCAAAAAAATACTATTACAAGACTATGTATCCAAAATTATTCTCAGGGATATAAGTGTGTTATTTCAGAAGAAGATTTTTATTGTACCAATCAATAGTTTTTTTAAGACCCTCATTGAGGGAAACACGCGCTTCAAATCCGATATGTTTTTTTGCTTTTGTGTTGTCACTGTTTCTTCTGGGACTTCCATCGGGCTTGGTCAAGTCAAATCGAACTTTTGATTTACTTCCTGTAATAAAAATAATTTTTTCTATCAGCTCTGCTATGGAAATTTCTTCATCTGTCCCGATGTTGATAGGGTCAGGGACAGGATATTTTTCTATAGCTTCTATGAGACCTCTGGCAAAATCCTCTACATAAAGAAAAGCTCTTGTCTGTTTACCGCTTCCCCAGACAACAATAGGGTTTTCACCATCCAGCACTCTTTTGATGAGAGCAGGAATCACATGTGATGAAGTTTTATCAAAATGATCTCTCGGTCCATAGGCATTGTATGGTCTGACTATACCCACCTCCATACCAAATTCCTTCGTATACGTTTTTCCGAGAAGTTCTGCCATTCTTTTTGCCCAACCGTACCCGCTATTGGTCGGCTCCGGCTCACCTTTATCTCCTTCTGATTCGGGAGTTGGAACAAGCGCGTCGTGCGGATACACGCAGGCCGATGACACCACAAGAAATCGTTTGACCCCCATACACCTGGCTGATTCAATCATGGTTGTCGCTATTGTTATATTATCCCGAAGCATCGTTGCCTGGTGTTCCCTGTTGTATTCTATGCCACCGACATGTGCCGCTAAATTCATCACAATATCCTGCCCTTTACAGGCCGACCCTGCATCATCTTTATTGGAACAGTCACCTTTTATGAAACGGACGGTATCTTTCAGATAGGCAATATGTTTTATCTGTCCATCCAAAATACGGTCCAGCACAGTGACCTTGGCATCTAATGCCACCAATTGTTCAACGACATGGCTTCCAATAAAACCTGTTCCGCCGGTCACCAGTACTTTTTTGTTTTTCCAAAAATTAGACATAGATGTTATATGTATACCTTACTTAACTTGTGAAAGCAAAGGCTTTTGTAAATATTTCCTCCCATGTAGCGTTTTTTACAAATGTTAGGGCATTTTTTCTGTATACTTTCATTTGTTCTTCATCTTTTATAAATCGAACAACCGTTTCGGCAAACATATTCTTATCATACGGACAGACAAATCCGCATGATTTTTTCTCAAGTGAGACGGCAATAGGAGACACATCTGTCATGATCACAGGCACACCAACAGACAAATATCGTTTTACTTTTCCGGGTTCCGTATATATGACAAATGATAACTCTGGATCATACATAGCCACCCCTACAGCCCCTTTTCCCAACCGTTTATCCACTTCAATTGGATCATCAATAAAACCCAAGAAAGTTACGTATTTTGCAATTCCAAGAATTCGGATTTTTTTCTCCAGCTGGTTACGGTATGATCCTTTGCCTATAAGGGAAAAGTGAATATCCGGAATGTGTTTTATGATAAAAGGAAGGGCATCCAATACTACATGAATACCCTGTTGTTTTGAAAGTGTTCCCAAATAGATAAGTTCATGTTTATGTATGGATTCAAAATTGCTGACAGTTGATGGACGTATATGGATTCCGTTCGGAACGACTGTCTGGTGAGGAAATTTTCTATTCCAGTGCTTCTCCCGCTCCAAAATCATTGCTTTAGCATAATTCCATGTCTGATCCGATAATAGAGCGCTGAGCATTTCAATAAAATGATATACGTAATTTATAATCACATTTTCAAATCTATTTGGTATGTAATCTATGACGTAATAATATACGCTTTTTGTGCAACCGATGGTTTTCAAAAAAAGCCCTGAAAAAGCATTTATGTTCCCAAGCCCTATATAATAATCCGCAGTTCCCTTTAAGGTAAAGGCAGTAAAGAAAATAGTCTGGAAAAAATCAACAATATACCCTAAAAATTCGGGTAGATTCCGCAATTTTGATTCATACCGTTTTACGCATGTGCCTTTATAGTAATATTCATAAAAAGAGGCCTTTATGGCGTTATCATGCATGGCTTTATTTGAATGACCAATAAATAACAATTTTTTCACTTTGTGTGTGAGAAGATAATCCCTTAGCTCATGGGGAGGCCCAAACATTCCCACATGACTTACAATGACAGCAGTTTTTTTTGAAAAATCCATATAGAATATCAGGTAAGAGTCAAGGACATTACTTGGTAGTGAAAAGCTTAATAATGATTTGTATCTCTTTCTCTGTCATTTCGGGATTGTTGCCAAAGTATAATCCATGCGTATGGATCTTATTTGCAACAGGACAGTGAGGATATGAACCGTGAAAATATTTTTTAAAAAATGGCTGATTAGTCATATCGCCTCCCACTATCGGCCGTATTTCTATTTTCCCTTCACATTTCTTTACTAATTCATCACGTATTGCTATTGAACGACACACCACAGGAACTGCAAAATTTGAAATAAGATCAATATGTTCATAACGTAAAGGGTAGTACCGGTCCAACTGGGAATAAATTGCTTTCGCAAATTTCATGAAATTTTTTTGTCTTTTAGATACTATGGAGTCCAAATACTGCAATTGCGCTAACCCAGCTATTCCGGTAATTTCTGTCGGACGGAAATTATATCCTAAATCATAAAATGTATAGCGGGAGTAAAACGTAGAATTGACCTTAAATTTTTTCCGTATTTCTACCTGATTGGAAAAAGAAAGATTTCTATCCCATCCGTGCGCCCTGACCAGTCTGAGCATAGTTGCCAACTTTTCATCGTCCGTACATATTGCACCACCTTCGACAGTTGAGAGATGATGTCCGACATAAAAAGAAAACGCACTCATAAGTCCAAAATTACCGAGTTTCTTTTTTTTATACACGGTACCCAATGATTCGCAATTATCTTCAATAAGGATAATATTCTTTTTTTTACACATTGCTTGAATTTTATCTACATCACTGCAGAATCCCAAAAGGTTTGTAAGAAATACCATACGAAGATTGTATTTGGTTAATGCCGTTTCCAAGGTAGCGGAAGATCCATTGAGTGTGTCCATTTCAACATCGATTGGGACAGGAATTAATCCGAGTTGAATAATCGACATGACGTTTGTGGACCAGGTGACTGCAGAAAATCCGACCTTATCGCCCTTTTGTAGCTTTCCTAAATTCATGAGCGCCTGTATCATGGCAAGATCTGCCGAACTTCCGCTATTTACCATGACACAGTGTTTTCTTCCCTGCCACTGTGCAAATTCTTTTTCAAATTTTTCACACATCGGACCAAAACTTAATTGCTTTGATTTAGTGATAAATGAACAAATGCGTTTTTTTGTTTTTTCTTCCTGATAAAACGTAGATTTTATGAGTTTAATCATATACATTCTTTTTTGGATTTGTTACAGAGACGATCTGATTTCTTCTGATATATCCAGCAATTTCTTTGTATGACTCTCATAGTATAGCCCAACTATCTGATCTTTAGAAAGATCTGGATTATCCCGAAATGTTTTTTTCAGCTCTTCTTTATCCCAATAATACCCAAAGCCTTTCTTGTCGACCATAGTATATCCTTGTTTATAGATTTTCCAAAATTCATAATTTTTGTCAAAAAAATCTTTCGGAAGATTGTGGGATGTCTGATAGTGAAGCAGGAAAAAAAATCCCGGACCTAATTGCACAGGCGCTTTTATGTGAGGATAGTAAAAAAATCTATCACCGTCCAAATAAAATATCGGATTATCGGGAATTGAAGAAATTGATCGAATCTCGTTCCATACGCGCTTTGTGTCTTCCGACTGCAGTACGGTATCATACACTTCCCGTCGTATTATTTGTACCTGTTTATAAAAAAACAAAGCTAATACCATGAAGATACAGACCATCCCAATTCGTTTCATCATAAAAGGAAGACGACGGATACATACAATACTATTTGAAAAAAATATGCCAACCATAATTCCTACAGGAAATAAGGATGGATATAAATACCGTGATTCAATGAAAAACGTACTTCGTCTCTCCAGATACACTGCTATAGGAATCATGCTTAATACATAGAACAAACACGAAAATACAAACATTTTTGTATAGTATTTTCCTTTCACATAGTTCCATACGCCGATTACTACCAATAAAAATCCAACAACCAATCCTACGAGATCTGAAAATACCGTATAGACGAGTGTTTGTCTTACGGCAGCATACTCAGAAGACGAGATAAATGGATAGAGAAATAACCCAAATAATTCTGCTATTCGGTACATAAAACGGAATGGAATAAAAAACTGAGGTAATCCTATAAATGGATAGTATATGCTGTTAAAAAATAAAATGCTGTTTGTACGGATAAACG
>Ga0172379_10005087_pt1 | contig 18693 bp, 15 predicted proteins | sample GrowelOW334metaG_FD_119756 | JGI IMG/M metagenome (GOLD analysis project Ga0172379, IMG submission 119756) | Groundwater microbial communities from an aquifer near a municipal landfill in Southern Ontario, Canada - Groundwater well OW334 metaG | ecosystem: Environmental > Aquatic > Deep...
AGAAACTTCTTTTTCAAAAACCTCAACAACCTTTTTCTTATCCTCTTCAGTAATCTCGTCTCTAGTCGTAAATGCAGGCTTCATAGCGGCAATATGCATAGCAATATCTTTTGCTAGTTCCTTTGTTCCTCCGGAAAGGGAAACGATGACTGCGCTTTTATTGTTGTGAATATAATTCCCCAAAATAGTGCCCTCTACTTCTTCGACTCTTCCGAGCTCAATTTTTTCTCCAACTTTTTGAACTATTTCATTTATCATGTCTAATGATTTTGCTTTCATTGCGTCTAGCCCATCTTTCAAAGCCAAATCAGCGAGTTGATTTGCCAAGTTAACAAAGTCAGCGTTTTTTGCAACGAAATCAGTCTCAGTATGAAGAGCCAAAAGTAAGGCCTTGCCGTCTTGTTCTTTGACGATCACGATTCCATCCTTGGCATTTCGCTCAGATTTCTTCATTGCGATACTGCTTGATTTCTTTTTCAAGATGATGAGAGCTTTCTCCATATCGCCCTCTGCTTCTTCGAGAGCATTTTTGCATTGCATCACGGAGACGCCAGTAGCTTCTCTTAACTCCTTTACTAATTCTGCTGTTATTTTCATAGACATACTTTAAAATGATTAAATTTATAAATATTATTTATTGATTCCACTAGCTCCTTTATTGTAAGCTTCTTTTATTTTTGATAAAAAGAAACTAATACTTGAGACTGATGCGTCGTTTGCCACGATAGGGTGCTCTACTTTTCTTCCATCACAATCAGTGTTCAAAAGAGCGATAACTGGGAGGTTCATCTTGTGAGCTTCAGTCACGGCGATATGTTCTTTCTTTGGGTCGACGACAAATACTGCATCTGGGGTCTTCGTTATACCGGTTAGTCCTTGGAAATTCTTTGTCATATCTTCCATTTCTTTATCAATCAAGAGACGCTCTTTTTTAGTATATTTATCAAGGCCACCTTTCTCTTTTTGATCTCTGAGATCGAGTAATCTAACAATTCTTTTCTTAATTTCAGGGAAATTTGTCAAAGCTCCACCAACCCAACGATCTGAAACGTAAGGCATATTAAGAGCTAAAGCTGTCTCAACGATTTGCTGGCGAGCTTCTGGTTTTGTACCTATGAATAAAATTGTTTTACCACTTGCAGCGAGGTTTGAAACCTCTTCTAGTGCTTTTTCGAAAAGCTCGTAAGTTTTTTCAATATTTATAATATCCACCCCATTCTTGGTTGTGAAAATATAAGGAGCGACTGATGGATGACGACGACTTTTGGAATATCCATAATGAACTCCTGACCGAAACATTTCTTCTACAATATTTTGTGTACTCATAATTTTTTTGATTAACCTCGACGTTGCAGTCGGGGAGCCGACAGTATTGTCGGCTTTAATTAAAATCCTGTCTCGACAACAGGTCTATTCCGTTTTTAAGCATTCCAGCTCGGCCGACCGAAGGTCTAGGCCTCATTTACAAGGGTATTTTAAATAAAAAATCCCTCACGGAACGTACGAGTATAATACCAGAAAAAGCATTATTTTGCAACTAAGTGTTCTTAAATGATATAATAAATTTATGGAAAAATTACCCGAAATAATTAAGCAATCTGAAGAGAAAAAAGAAAACCAGGAAATTAAAGGCGGGGTAAAGTTTGTGTTGTATGACAGGGAATATGAATTAGAAACATATTCATATGATTTTGAATATCCTGAAAGTATTCAAAAAGAAACAGGAATAATGGGATATAAAAGAACAATTATAAAACCAGAAAACATTTTTAATCTTATTTATAAAAGCTATTTAGATAATTTTGAATTTGATATAAAAAAAGAAGGATGTGAAGATTGGCAGATCGAAGAGTTTTTTAGAAAAAAAATTGATGAAATAGCAAAAAAATTCGGGAAGACTGATTCTGGTTGGCCAGAACATTATGAAAATGGTCAATATGCGAATGATATCTATCGAACTGAATATTTTGAAAAATTTAGAGAGTACATGGACACTTCCAAGGAAGGTAAAATTTTATCTTCTTTAGTGGACACAAATGAAAATCTTTATCCTAAAATAATTGAAAATTTATCAATGGGAGAATTCCCGAAACGAACATTTAATCATTCTATGGGAATACACCAAGAAGGAGAGCATGAAAAAGAATTTGTTAAAGATAAATTTTTTATACAAAAATTATTTGACATTGACCTAACCAAAAAAATTAAATTAGGCGACAGAGCTACTTCTGTAGATAGCACTGAACCAATAATTATGAACATCTTTGATAAAAGTAATGGTGAATCTATTGGTGAAATAGATACTAATTCATTGAGTAAATATGAAGATAAAATAAAAAATAATCAAGTTTTCTTAATTGGTTATGATGCTTTTAATACGTGCACGGGGCGTTTTTGGGGATATGGTTATTCTAGTAATATAAATTTTGGTTTTTCTTTAAATGACAATTTTTTTGAAGAATATATTAAAAAAGCTTATGAAATATTTTTAAAAAATAATTTTGATACAAAAAAAGAGTTAATTGGGATTGAACAAATCATTAGAATGATAGCTTTTTGTGATAATGATTTTTTTGAAGGATATAAGAGGTTATATAAAAAAGAAGGAAACAAAGAAATTTCAGAAAAAGAAGACAGGGATGAAAAAGAAAAATTAAATCAGATCTTTAATGGTATCAGAGAAAGGTTTTTACCTAATATCAATCAAGAGGAAACTATTCTTAATAAAAAAATAATGTTTGTAAATAATTCTTACGGATTAGGAAGTCATAATGGTAATGAAGACTTTGTAAAGAAAATCAAAAATATAATGGATCGAAATTATGATGGAATTAATAGGTCGCATATAACAGAAGATTTTTTAAGACTATCGACAGAAGAGAATTTTACTGGTTATCCAGGAGATAAGTCTGATGAAATTTGCATCCCAATTTTTATAAACCACGACGAAGTCCTTCAAATTTGTTGGGGACACGCAAAATATGCTAGTTTTATAAACAAAAAAGGGTTTAATTTCTTTGAATTCAAACACGCAGACCATTTACCTAATAAAACTGACTAGGCAAGACCTATTAATTTTTCTTATTTATTTTACTCAGCTTCTGCTATCGCGCGTTTTAGGTAAAATGATATAATATATTATATATGAGTGCAGAAAGAGAAATTCTTGAATATTTAAGCAAAAACAAATCAACTCTCAAATACAAAGGAATGAGGGTCAATCTTATGGGTTTACCTGACTTTAAATATTATAAATATCAAACGCTTGCAAATAAATTTTCTATTCTTAGTAAAAAAGGTCTTATTAAAAAGATGCCTAATGGAGAATATATTATAACAATTAAAGGGAGAGCCTTTTTCGAAGAAGGAAAAGACATTTTGAGAAAATTTGAAACAGATAAAGAAAAAAATTTACCTAAAGATTTATTAATTGTTTATGACATAGAAGAAAATAAGAAAAAGGAAAGAGATTGGTTTCGTCGACATTTAAAAAAGTTCCATTTTGTAATGATTCAAAAAAGTGTCTGGGTCGGTCCATCGCCATTGCCTAAAGAGTTTTCTGATTATTTAAAAGAAATAAAATTAGGTGAGAATTTGAAAACATTTAAACTTGCGAGGGGATACGGGGAAAAGTAATTTTACCTAACTTACGCTATCGCGCGTTTTGGGTAAAGAGGTTTATGTTTTTTAATATCAAAATAGATCAATATTTTGAATTGTAAAAAAGTCCTTTTTAGGGTAATATGGGGAATATATGAAACAATCACATTTATTTACAAAAACCAAAAAGGAAAGCCCAGCTGATGAGGTTTCTCTTAACGCTGAGCTCCTTATAAAGGCGGGTTTTATTAATAAAGAAATGGCGGGAGTTTACTCTTATTTGCCACTTGGGCTTCGTGTTATCAAAAAAATAGAAAATATTATTAGAGAAGAAATGGATGCTATTGGTGGTCAAGAGATGAAAACTTCTATTCTTCAAAATAAAGAAATCTGGGAAAAGTCCGGAAGATGGAGTGATGATGTTGTCGATAATTGGTTCAAGACGAAATTGAAAAATGGGGGAGAGGTTGGATTGTCTTTTACTAACGAAGAAGCTTATTCTGATATTTTAAAACAATACATAAATTCTTATAAAGATTTACCAATCTATCCTTATGACTTTAAAAGCATTTTTAGGAATGAAATAAGAAGTAAGTCTGGGATTATGCGCGGCCGAGAATTTTACTGGAAGGCTCTTTATTCTTTTTCTAAAAATGAGGAAGAACATAATGAATTTTATGAAAAGGCCAAACAAGCTTATAAAAATATTTTCCAGAGAGCTGGTATCGGACATTTAACTTATTTATGTTTTGCTTCGGGTGGATCTTTCTCAAAATTCTCACATGAATTCCAGACTTTAACTGGAGCTGGAGAAGATACGATCTATATAGATGAAAATAAGGGGATTGCTATAAATAGCGAAGTCTATACTGATGAGGTTATCAGTGATTTGGGTTTGAAAAAAGAGGATTTAGTAGAGAAAAGAGCCGTAGAGGTTGGGAATATTTTCTCACTTGGGACCAAATTCTCAGAACCTTTTGACTTAAAATATAAGAATGAAAATGGGGAAGACAAGTTGGTGGTTATGGGTAGTTACGGTATTGGGCTTGGACGACTAATGGGAACTATTGTTGAAGTTTCTTCAGATGACAAAGGCATTATTTGGCCGGAGACAGTGGCTCCATTTAAGGTCCACTTACTTTCACTTGGGGATGATGAGAATACTAGATCAGAGGCGGATAAACTTTACAATGAATTATCGGAAAAAGGAATTGAGGTCTTGTATGATGATAGGTCAGATGTTAGTGCTGGAGAGAAATTTGCTGATTCTGATTTAATAGGTATTCCTTTCCGTGTCGTTGTTTCAAAACGTAGTTTAGCGAATGGAGGATTTGAAATTAAAAAGCGAACAGAAGAAAAAGGTAAAAATGTTTCCAAAGACGAATTATTCAGCATTTTGTTAGAACCTAGAACTTAGAAACTAGCTACTAGAAACTAATTTATATTATGTTCAAAAAATTTTATCAAATGTTTTCAAATGATATCGGCATCGACCTAGGGACAGCCAACACTCTGGTCTATTTGAAGGGGCATGGGATAGTAATCAATGAACCATCAGTAGTTGTTGTGAACCAAAAGACTGGGCAGATTATTGCTGTCGGAGCTGAAGCCAAGCAAATGCTTGGGCGTACCCCTGGGCATATCCGAGCGGTTCGACCAATCGTCGACGGAGTTATCTCTGATTTTGAAGTGACTGAAGAGATGATTTCATATTTGATAAATAAAACAGAAAAAATTTCTAAAAAGTTTATTCGTCCGAGGGTCATCGTTGGAGTTCCCACTGGTATCACTAACGTTGAAATCAGGGCGGTAGAAGATGCGGCTCGTTCGGCTGGAGCTCGTGAGGTCTATATTATAGAGGAACCAATGTCGGCAGCGATTGGGATACGTTTGCCGATCAAAGAAGCTGTTGGCTCAGTTATCGTCGATATCGGAGGAGGGACGACAGATATTGCGGTTATTTCACTTTCAGGAGTTGTTTGTTCTAAAAATTTAAAAATTGCTGGAGACCTTTTGAATAATAATATTGTTAATTATATGAAGGATGAATTCAAACTTCTGATTGGAGAGCGGACGGCTGAGAATATTAAAATTGCGATTGGAAGTGTGATTGATGGAAGTCCTATGGAAGCTGAAGTCAGGGGGCGAGATTTAGTGACTGGATTACCCAGACAAGTTATCGTCACCGATTCTGATATTCGTGAAGCTATCATGCCGTCGGTCCTTAGCCTAGTGGATGGGATTAAAGAAGTCCTAGAAACTACTCCACCGGAACTTCTTTCCGATATTATTCATCGCGGATTAATCCTATCTGGTGGCGGATCTCTTATCCGAGGGCTTGATACTTTGCTCCAAAATACCCTTAAGATACCAGTATATGTGGCCGAAGACCCTTTGACCGCGGTGGCTCGAGGCACAGGGATCGTTTTAGATGAATTTGAATCTTTTAAAGAGGTTCTATTAAACACCGATGACACATCAGTTCCGAGATAAAAAACAAATATTGAAGAAAAAGAAAATTTTGAAAAATCTGATAGGTTTTGGTGTTTTAATTATTTTAGTTTCGCTAGGATTTTTGTCTTGGACGGGGAAATTATTTCACTCTGCAGGAAGACCTATTTGGGAGGCGGAGAGAATTATAAATGAAGGATTGGATAATTCTAATTATTTACTTCGGTCCAAGAAATCTCTTTCGATTGAAAATAAAAAATTGATTGAAGAAAATTTAAATCTTAAAATTTCTATGATTGATTATGAAGACTTGAAAAATGAGGTTAATCAGTTGAAAGAAATTTTGGGTAGAGTTCCAGAAAAAAGAGATTTTATTTTAGGGAACATTTTAACAAAGCCAAATCATTCACCTTACGATACTATAATAATAGATATAGGAGAAAATATGGATATGAAAGAAGGGGATTTAGTTTACGCCAATGGAAACATTCCTATCGGATCAATTAGTAAAGTTTATAACAAAACTTCTTTAGTTTCGCTTTACTCTAATCCAGGGCAAAAGACCGAAGGTTTTATTGATATCTCAAATGCTAGTGTGGCTTTGACGGGGCGGGGAGGAGGAAATTTCGAGATGATCATTCCACTAGAATTAATTGTTGATAAAGGGACTCTGATATACTTACCAGGAAGTAGTGTAGAAATTATTGCGATTGTTGATGATGTTATATCGACACCATCTGATCCGTTTAAAAAAGTTCTTCTTAGCTCTCCGGTGAATGTTCAAAATCTAAAGTGGGTGCAAGTCAAAAAATAATAATGGGAGCAATAAATTTTAAAATTGAAAAGAAAATTGCCGGCGCGCTTGGGCGCGCCGGCACACTTATAACCCCGCATGGAGAAATAATGACTCCTTCTTTTGTTGTCGTGGGCACGAAAGCCACGGTGAAATCTCTCTGCCCCGAACAAGTAAAAGAGGCGGGAGTGCAAGTAATCCTCGCCAATACTTACCATCTGTATTTACAACCTGGGGATGAGCTAGTCCGTGAGGCAGGGGGCCTGCATAAATTTATGAATTGGCCGGGGCCAATGATGACGGATTCTGGTGGTTTTCAGGTTTTTTCTTTAGGTGTGGCATATGGGAAGGAGATTTCGAAAGTTGTGTCTATTACTGACCCATCGATGCTTATCCCTGAGCGTTCGAGCGTAGAAGAAGGAGTCCCACGGCTAGCGACAATAGGGAATGATGGGGTATCTTTTCGTTCACATATCGATGGCTCTCTTCACTATATAACACCCGAGAAATCAATCGAAATTCAACATAATTTGGGAGCTGATATAATTTTTGCCTTTGATGAATGTACTTCACCAACCGAAAACGATAGATATCAAAAAGAGGCTCTAGCTCGCACACACGCTTGGGCGAAGAGAAGTTTGGAAGAACATAAAAAGAGAGAGGATGAGAAAGCCCGGGTTGCGGAAAAGCTGCTTTCTTACCACTCGCATTCTGGCCTGAATATGATAAATGAAAGTTCGGAAGCGCATGTGGCAGAACGCACTTTTCCGCAACCCGAGCTGCCGCAAGCATTATTTGGCATTGTCCAAGGAGGAAGGTCAGAAGAATTGCGTAAAGAGTCAGCAAAAATTCTTGCTGAAATGAAGATAGAAAATGGGGTGGACCCCGTGACAGGCGAAGCCTGTTTTACGGGGTTTGATGGTTTTGGTATTGGTGGTTCATTTGCCAAGGAAGATATGGAAAGTGCCGTGAAGTGGGTTAATGAAATTCTTCCTGAAGAGAAACCTCGACATTTGCTTGGTATCGGTGAGCCTGAAGATTTATTTATGGGAGTAGAGAACGGTGTGGATCTTTTTGATTGTGTTGGCCCAACTCGTATTGCTCGTAATGGGGCTATGTTTACAAAAAATGGGAAAATAAATATTTTGAATGCTGGATTTGTAAAAGATTTTGGTCCAATAGATGAAGGGTGTGAATGTTATACATGCCGGAATTATACTCGAGCGTATCTTTCACATTTATTCCGAGCCAAAGAAATGGAGGCTGCATCATTAGCCTCAATCCACAATATATATTTTATAAATAAACTGGTTACCGACATGCGCCAAGCAATTTTGGATGATAAATTTCAAGAATTTAAAAAGGAATTTTTAGATAAATATAGTTATGCAAAATAAAATTTTCAAACTAAAGAGTTCTTACTCTCCGGCAGGCGATCAGCCGAAAGCAATTTCGGAGTTGGTTAAGGGTTTGGAAAAGGGGATGCGAAAGCAGACATTACTTGGAGCCACAGGCACAGGCAAGACTTTCACAATTGCCAATGTCATCGCCAAGTGGAATAAGCCGACTTTAGTTATCGCTCACAATAAAACTTTAGCGGCACAGCTTGCTCAAGAATTCCGAGAATTTTTCCCAGATGCGGCTGTGCATTATTTTGTCTCATATTATGATTATTATCAACCCGAGGCATATATGCCTGTGACGGACACGTATATCGAGAAGGATGCTCAAATAAATAAAGAAATAGATCGTCTTCGTCATGCCACGACGCAGTCACTCCTCACACGGCCCGATGTCATTATCGTCGCTTCTGTTTCTTGTATTTATGGACTTGGAAGCCCTGAAGAATATGAAAAAGTAAATTTGAAATTGGAAGTTGGAATGAAAATAGAAAGGATTGCCTTAATGAAGAAATTAGTTGAAATTCATTTTGAAAGGACGAATGCCGACATTACCCCGGGGACTTTTCGCTCGATTGGATCGAAAGTAGAAGTTATGCCAATATCCGAAACTTTTATTTATCAGATTGAGTTTGAAAAAGGAAAAATTTCTCGAATTGCTAAAGTTGATCCTGTATCATCGCATATTATAAAAGAAGAAAAGGGTATTTTTATATTTCCAGCAAAACACTTTATTACAGACAGTGAACACCTAAAAGTGGCGATAAAGAAAATAAAAGATGAGCTTGCCAAACAATTAAAGAAGTTTGAGAAAGAAGGGAAATTGCTTGAGGCAGAGAGAATAAAGAGACGAACGACCTATGATTTGGCGATGATTCGTGAGATCGGGTATTGCAATGGAATAGAAAATTATTCACGGCATATGTCTGGGAAAAAAGAGGGGGAGCCGCCAGAGACTCTTTTGTCATATTTTCCTTCGGCACGTCGTAGCTCAGGCGGAGACGGCAAGAATGATTTTTTGACGATTATTGATGAATCCCATGTGACTCTTCCTCAGCTCGGAGGAATGTTTGCTGGTGATGCTTCTCGAAAGAATACTCTTGTCGAATTTGGTTTCCGCCTACCTTCGGCTAAAGATAATCGGCCTCTCAAGATAGACGAGTTTGAAAAAAGAACAGGTCAAACGATATATGTCTCGGCAACTCCCAGCGAGAAAGAAAAGGGAATGAGCGAACAAATCGTCGAGCAAATAATTCGCCCAACAGGATTAATCGATCCGGAGGTTGTTGTTAGAAAAGTGAGTGCAGAAAAAAGCATTCCCGATATTGCTCTGAAAAATCGTAGGCGTGGGCGCGCCGCAGCGAGCGATAGCGAGCGGAGAGGGATAAGCGATTTTGAAGAGGAATATCGGGAAGGCTTATATAAAGGTCAAATTCAGGATTTTATAATCGAAGCGGAGAAAACTATTAAGAAAGGTTTTCGAGTTATTGCTACCACTTTGACGAAAAAGATGGCAGAGGACTTGTCTATTTATCTGAAAGAGAAGGGAATTAAAGCTGAATATTTACATAGTGAGATAAAAACGATAGAAAGAATTCAAATATTAACTTCATTTAGAAAAGGAGAAATAGATATATTGGTTGGAGTGAACTTACTTCGCGAAGGGCTTGATCTGCCTGAACTTGCTTTGATCGGAATTCTTGATGCTGATAAGGCAGGATTTTTGCGTTCAGAAACTTCTCTAATTCAGACTATTGGCCGTGCGGCTCGAAACGTGGAAGGGAAAGTAATTCTTTATGCTGATGTGATGAATGACGGACTCAATAATGCTATCAGCGAGACGAATCGTCGCCGAAGTATTCAGTTCGCTCACAATAAAAAGCATGATATTACACCAAAAACGATTATAAAAAACATCAAAGATATTACCGAGGAGCTAGAGAATAAACATGAAAAAGCAGTTGATGCTGAGCTTGGTCTTGATGTTGAAATATTTAAGAGAGCATTTGCGAAAGATAAAAGTAATCGTGGAAAGGGGGAGAGAGAATCAGTTAAAAATCTTTTACTTTCCGATGAAGATAGAAATAAAAAGATTTATGAAAAAATAATAAAATTAAAAGAGAAAGAAATGAACAAAGCGGTCAAAGAGCTGGATTTCGAGTCGGCAGCAATCCTCCGTGATGAGATAATTGTTTTGAAAAATAAAATTTCTTAAGTTGTCAGATCGAGGGATTAATGTTATTATTTATGTAGTTAAATATTGATATACACCCCCTAGGGCAAATAGGAGGTGTTAAATCTGTTATATATGAGTAAATTAGATAAAAATATAGAAAAATTAATAATAAAAGGTGCTAGAACCCACAATTTAAAGAACATAAATGTGGAAATGCCGCGAAATAAGATGGTGGTTATTACTGGTATGTCAGGAAGTGGGAAATCATCCCTTGCTTTCGATACAATCTTTGCTGAAGGTCAGCGCCGTTATGTCGAGTCACTTTCGGCTTATGCTCGACAATTCTTGAATCAGATGCCAAAACCAGACGTTGATGAGATTACTGGGCTCTCGCCAGCTATTTCCATCGATCAAAAATCTCGATCAAACAATCCTCGCTCGACAGTGGCGACTATTACCGAGATATATGATTATCTTCGGGTGCTTTATGCGCGCATCGGCCGACCTCATTGTCCACTATGTGGAGATGAAATAAAAAAACTTTCAAACGAAGAAATAATTAATTTCGCATTAGAAAAAATAAAAGATTCTCAAAAGAGTTCAAAGAAAAGAAAAGTTTTAGGTGTCGAGTGGGATGAGACGCCGATCTCTATTCTTTCACCTGTTGTCCGAGGTAGAAAAGGAGAATATTATCAACTTCTTTATGATTTACTCAATAAAGGTTTTACCGAAGTTCGGATGGATGGGGAAATAAAAAAATTGCGAGAAAGAATTGATATTTCAAAGACAAAGAAACATGACATAGAAGTTATCGTTGATACATTTGCGATTCACGAATTTAAAGATAATCCAAATGATGCCAGGATGCGACTTTCTGAAGCGATAGAGAGGGCTCTTGTCGAATCAGAAGGCTTAGTGATAATAAAAATTGGAGAAGAGCTTGCCCGCTCTCACGAGGGAGAAGGTGGGGAATATTTACTTTCTTCGAAATTCTCATGCCCTCGTGACGGATTTTCTTTCCCGGAAATTGAGCCGAGATTATTCTCATTTAATTCTCCTTACGGGGCATGCGCTACATGCAATGGTCTAGGGACGAAATATTTTGGAGGGACAGAGTCCTGTGATGATTGTAAGGGTGCACGCCTTCGTCCCGAGGCCCTCAATGTTTTTATAGGGAAGTTAGCTCCACAGAAGCATGCAAATTCTTCGCGCTTTACCCAGAGAGGCGAGCCCTACGCGACTCAGAATTTGCATGCTTCTGCTCCGCTATTTGCTTTAAACATCGTAGACCTGACGCATTTGTCGATAGACAAAGTGGCGGACTTTTTCGTTGAATTAGAATTAAATGAACAAGAAAAAGAAATCTCAAAAGTAGTAATTAAAGAAATAGAATCTCGACTTCAATTTTTGCTAAATGTCGGATTGAATTATCTTTCACTCGACCGAAAAGCCAACACTCTCTCGGGGGGCGAAGCTCAGCGCATCAGGCTCGCTTCACAACTTGGTTCTCGACTTGTCGGAGCCCTTTATGTGCTCGATGAACCGACAATAGGGCTACACCAGCGCGATAATGACCGCTTGATTAAGACCCTAGAAAATCTTCGTGATTTAGGGAATACTATAATAATTGTCGAACATGATGAAGATACTATTTTCGCTTCAGATTATATTATTGATATAGGTCCGAAAGCTGGAGTCCACGGAGGTGAGGTTATCGTTTCCGATTATTTAGAAAAATTACTTGATGCTCCGACGAATTCTTCGAAGTCAAGAACTTTGGCTTACCTTCGTAATGAAATAAGAATAGAAATTCCTGATAAAAGAAGGACTAGCGAAAAAGGTTCACTTAAAATAGTTGGAGGAAAAGTTTTTAATATTAAAAATATGAATGTTGAAGTTCCTCTGGGTAAGATGGTCGTCATCACTGGAGTTTCCGGTTCGGGTAAGAGTTCTCTGATGTATGAGATATTGCACAAGAATTTTCAAGCTCGCTATGAAAGAAAGTTTCGTACAGCCACTGTTTTTAATTGTGCTTCATTCACAGGGACAGAATATCTATCCAGAGTTATTCTCATAGATCAGTCCCCGATAGGCCGAACTCCAAGGTCAAATATTTCTACATACACCGGTTCGTTTACTTTCATTCGAGATTTATTTGCCAGTAGCGAAGAGGCAAGACTTCGAGGCTGGAAGTCCAATCGATTCTCATTCAATGTCAAAGGAGGGCGCTGTGAGGCTTGTGAGGGGAATGGCGAGATAGCTGTCGAGATGCATTTCTTGCCGACGGTCTACGTCACTTGTGATGTCTGTAATGGGAAGAGATTTGATAAGGAAACGCTGACGATAAAATATAAAAAGAAAAATGTTCATGATGTTTTGCAAATGACGGTGGAAGAAGCATTAACATTTTTCGAGGATATTCCTAATGTGTATGATAGATTGAAAACTTTGATGGATGTCGGACTTGGATATATAAAACTTGGTCAATCAGCAACGACTCTCTCGGGTGGGGAAGCCCAAAGAGTAAAAATTTCATCGGAGCTCTATCGTCCACACTTAGAGAAGACAATATATTTACTTGATGAGCCAACTGTTGGACTTCACTATGATGATGTCTCGAAGCTTTTGGAAGTGTTGAATAAGCTTGTGAATAAAGGGAACAGTGTTGTTCTTATTGAGCATAATATGGATATAATAAAAAATTGTGATTATGTTATCGACATAGGGCCCAATGGTGGCAACGAAGGTGGAAGTCTAGTCGCAAAGGGAACTCCTGAAGAGGTGGCCAATAATCCAGCTTCACATACAGGAAAATACCTGAAGAAAGTATTAAGGAAGAAATAAAAATTTTAATATGAAAAGCCAATATTTAAAGAAAATAAAATTACCCCAAAAACCCGGAGTTTACTTCTTTCTTGGCCCGCCAAATAGTAGTGGAGGCGGCTATAAAGGTAAAGATATTTTGTATATTGGAAAAGCGACCTCACTTCATGATAGGGTGAAAAGTTATTTTGGAAAAGATTTAATAGTCACTCGTGGACCGCTTCTTTTAGATATGATTACTTTGGCTACCTCGATAAAATGGCAAGAGACTGATAGTGTCCTAGAAGCTCTTATCCTTGAAGCTAATTTGATCAAGAAACATCTGCCGAAATACAATACGAAAGAGAAGGATAATAAAAGCTTTAATTATGTTTGTATTACAAAAGATTTAATTCCTAAGGTTTTGGTTGTTCGTGGAAGGAATTTAAAAAAAGAAAATTATAGTGATATATATGGTCCTTTCCCTAATGGTATGCAATTAAAAGAGGCGATGAGAATAATAAGACGTATTTTCCCATATATTGATGAGCAATCGAGCAAAAAAAATAACAAAGAATTCTATGCTCAGCTAAAACTAACGCCAGAGAATATTTTACAATATAAAAATAATATAAAAAATCTCAATTTATTTTTTCAAGGAAAGAAAAAAAGTATTATATCAAATTTTAAAAAAGAAATGTTATCTTATGCAAGGAAGAAAGAATTTGAGAAAGCAGGAGAAATTAAAAAAAGACTTTTTGCCTTGAATCATATTAATGATGTGGCCTTAATAAAAGAGGACGCTTCGCAACATCATTTAAATTTTTCCCGCTTTACCCCAGAGGGGCCCTACACGGATAAAAATTTAAACAATGTTGCTTCGCTTTTACTCCGTATCGAAGGTTATGATATAGCTCATATGGCAGGGAAGAATATGGTTGGGGTTATGACTGTCGTAGAAAATGGGGAGATAGCAAAAAAAGAATATAAAAAGTTTATTATTAGAACTCAAAGTGGGGCGAATGATACGGGGGCCTTGGAGGAAGTTCTATCTCGACGACTTCGTCATACGGAGTGGGGGTTGCCGAATTTGATAGTTGTCGACGGAAGTACAGCTCAAATAAATATTGCGAAAGCTGTGTTGAGCCGGTATCAATTTAAAATTCCAGTTGTTGGAGTGGTGAAAGATGACAAGCATAAAGCTAAAGCCATAATGGGCGATGAGAAAATAATAAAAAAATATAAAAAAGAGATTCTATTAGTGAATGTTGAATCTCATCGATTCGCGATTACTTTCCACAAAAAAAGACGTGGAGAAAGTTTTTTAAAAAATAATTAGGATATATTGGATTTGATTGTCAAAGTTGATTTTTATTTGAGATAAGTTTAATATTTTAGTGGAATTAAGATGAAATTGCCACAAAGGATTGAGGTCAGGAATGACCTCATAGCAGTGCGATTCTGCTCTTTATATGCTATGCCAGTTTAAGTTCTTGGCGCGCTAACCGACTAGTATAGCTTAGTCTTAATTTCGGCTTGATTGGGGTGGATAATTTATCCACCCCCTTTTTTTATGTTACAATACGATTATGATCAAGGTTGGAGTTATCAGAGGCGGAATAAGTGGTGAATATGAAGTATCACTAGCAAGTGGTGCTCAGGTACTTGAACATTTGCGAGGAGACAAATTGAATAAAAAATACAAAGCGATAGATATTTTCATTGATCGTGATGGTGTCTGGCATATAAATGGAATTCCGACGACTCTCGATAAGGTTGCTCACAAAGTGGATGTCATCGTCAACGCTCTCCACGGGGATTATGGAGAAGATGGCAAGGTTCAGCAACTGCTCGAACAATTAAATATTCCTTATACAGGTAGCGGGCCGTTTGCTTCGGCTGTCGGGTACAATAAATTTTTAACCAAACAAGAATTTGCTAAACTTGGAATCAATACTCCTCGGCACATCCTCTTCCCAGCATATCAAGAAGATTTTGATGGTCCTAAAGAAAAATACGCTATAAAGAAAGCCAAAGAAGTACACGATAGAATGGCTCCACCTTGGATTGTGAAGCCTCTTACTGGTGGGTCATCGATGGGAGTTCATGTTTGTAAAACATTTCCAGACTTGGTGAATGCTTTCAATGTCGGAGTGAATGAAGAAGTTAGTGTATTGGTTGAAGAATTCATTAAAGGAAAAGAAGCGACTGTCGGAGTGGTGAATAATTTTCGAGGGAAAAAGGTTTACACTCTTCCACCGATTGAAATCCGAGTTCCAAAGACAGCAACTTTTTTTGATAATGAAGTGAAATATAATGGTAAATCACAAGAGATTTGCCCTGGGAACTTTACTAGCGCCGAAAAGGAGGAGCTTGAACGTCTAGCCGCTCTTATCCACACCGGCCTTGATCTTAGTCACTATTCACGGAGTGATTTCATTGTTCATCCCAAAAAGGGGATCTATGCTCTTGAAGTGAATACTTTGCCTGGATTGACTGGTGAGTCGCTCATGCCGAAAGCCCTGGGTGCAGTGGGAGCCAGTTTGCCAGAATTTATCGAACACATAATTGAGTTAGCTAGGAAGAATAAATAAAAAAAAGCGGCCTATGCCGCTTTTTTTTATTTAAACAATTTCTTTCTTCTTGCGGAAAATGTCGATGAGATAGAATATATATTTTGTGCCATTTTTGGAAAGATTAAAGAGAATTGCAATTGTGAAAAGCAATATTGCGATTTTGGTACTATAGAAAGAGACGAAGATTGCGATTAAAGCCGATACGACAGGGAATAAAATGTGCATGTTCGCATGCTCATTTTCTGTTTTAGTAAAAGGAGCGTTTTCTATATTCTCTGATCTGATGGCGTATCGTCGCATTCTGTATAATGTCAATCCGATAAAAATGATATTTACCGCGAAGAAAATAATTGTAGTTTGTGAATAAGAATATCTACCTAAGAGATAAGATGAGAATGGAGTTAGAGCGACGAGGAATAAAAATATCCCACTTAGGTTCGTGAAGTGGACGTCGATACTTTTGGCAAGCACCGAGGCTATGATATGATGAGATCTCCAGTAAGTGAAGAGTAAAGAGAAACTTAAAAGATAACACAACAAGAGGGGATACATTGAAATTAATAAATTAATAAAAGTTTGCTCACCGGCTATCATTGTGAGCTCTGGCACCTTTATTTCTAGAACCAAAAGGGTCATAGCAATAGCAAAAATACCGTCTGATAATTGATCTAATCTTGATTGTTTCATTTGCTCATTATAACATATTGGTTTTAATTAGGAAGAATTTCATTATTTGATATAATATCCTTATGTATATAATTTATGCTTTGTTGGGGGCGGTTATGGCGAGTGCGGGGACTATCTTTGCTAAAGCCGGCTTGAAAGGAGTTGACCCGAATTTGCTGACGGCTATTAGAGGAATAGTTATGGCTTTAATCGTTACCTTGGCGGCACTTTCTTTCGGTAAATTATCGATAACAGCTCTTCATTCTCTTTCCAATAAACAATGGGTTTTTGTTATTTTGTCCGGATTGGGAGGAGCATTGTCTTGGATATTTTTCTATCAGGCTTTGTCTGTGGGTCCAACTGTGGCGGTGACTGTCATAGATAAATTATCGATAATACTTACCGCTGTATTAGCCACCGTTATTTTAGCAGAAGGTTTTACTCTTCAAATGGGAATTGGTTTAGGGTTAGTTCTACTTGGAACTCTGACTGTGGCTATTCCTTGGGAAAAGATACAAAAGTTTTTTAATTAAAATTTTGGTAAAAAATTAGATAACAAAAATCCGCAAGCGGTTTTTGTTTTATCGCTTACGGATTAAATAGTTGTATTTTTCATACCCAATCAACAGGGATGAATGAACTTATTGGCAAATATATATGCCAAGAGAATCCATCTTCTTCATTGTATTTTAAACAGATTGTTTTCTTATTATAATATCTATGCAATTTTGGCAGTTTACTTTTTGACCAAATAGATATTTTAAGAGAAACCTCATTACAATGGAAAGAGACCCCAATTTTATCGTCCCTTATTTCGTGGGCGATTTCTTTCGGAGGATTTTTTTTGAATCCAATAATTCCCCAGAAGCCATTAGCTGGTTCTCTGAGTAAGTAAGATATTTTTACAATCGTTACTACTCTCGAATTCATAATATCTTTCAAGGGTAATTCTTCTCCTCTTTTATTTATAAAAACAAGAGGAGTTTCAACGATTGTTTCATCTTGGCTGGATAGATCACCAAAGAGGAGTTCGGTTAAGGCAGCAAAAGCTTGAATCATAATGGTTAAGTTTTAAGTTAGTTGTCTTAAGCTCTATAAGGGGCCTAGGAAAACTAACCAAAAACTAACTGAAATATTAAAGGACAAATATAGATGGTATCTTCGCAAAATAAAAGGGGATTGTCAAATGGGGGATTATGTTAAGAAAACACCGCAAACTTTGTTTGCGGTGTTCTTATTTTGCTTCTGAGATTGCTTCTCTAGGTATTTCCCGCCAATCGAGATGACGGCGTTCTATGTCCTCAATAGCTCTCCAATGGAATTCAATTTTATATAGGCTAGAACCTTCTCGGGCATACAATTTTCTGATTGATATGCCGTCAAATTCTTCTATCCCATCCCAAATTCTTTGGGAGCTCATGGCCAGAGTTAACCAGCCAGATTGTTCAGACATGAATATGGATAAATTGTTTAATTCGATTTCATTATCATATTCTGCCAAAACGAGATCTTTTGGGCTACCATCTTTGGCTATTGCTTCAATGGTAATTTTTTCAAGGATAGTTTCTTCAGATTTAATCATCTGAAGAAGTTCCCACAATGACTGAGTTTCTCCATCTGTGTTGATAAAAAACTCAAATCTGATTCGATTCATATCATGTTGTGTCCACATATCTATTTTTTCTTTTTATTATATATCAAATAACACTTTTTGTCAAATACAGAAAATATAAAATAAAAAAGCCCCGCAGTGATCCACGGGGCTTTTAAGAATTGTCTTCGGTGCACTCGAAGACTGGTTTCCCCAATGGGCGGCGCACGACTTTTTGTCGGCAGTGCCCTGCATATCGGAGGGGAAACCTCTGGATAATAGCGGAGGTGTATGGATGAGACCTCATCACAGCTGGTGGTAACACATAGTTACCGAGTCGAGGTCATGTTAAATTTATGCCCATATCCGCAAATCCAGATGATAAAAGATCAATTTTTGTTTCGCACTATTTATTATTCCCCTGTGCGAGGGGTCGAAGGTGGCCTATAATACTGAAGGCCAATTTTGCCCGGTGGACATTCGTCCACGGCGACTCTGATTGTTTGTTTCATATTAATGGAGATTTACCTTTGAAGCAGAACACCTGTAAAATAGAAATATGAGCAATTACCTGCATTTGTGTTTCGTCGAACGAAAAAAGATTGAGAGATTACTAAGAAAAAAGAAAAGCATTCGAG
>Ga0172379_10005088_pt1 | contig 18691 bp, 15 predicted proteins | sample GrowelOW334metaG_FD_119756 | JGI IMG/M metagenome (GOLD analysis project Ga0172379, IMG submission 119756) | Groundwater microbial communities from an aquifer near a municipal landfill in Southern Ontario, Canada - Groundwater well OW334 metaG | ecosystem: Environmental > Aquatic > Deep...
AAGCAATTATTCATTTAAAACCAAGTCCAGGAATCCCAATGGCGATAACCCGGAAAGTGTGCTCTCTACTGGTGGTTCATCCGGCGACAACGCACCGGTCTTAAATGACGGATCAACCGGGAATACCTTACTGCCGATGGTCCAAGCGACGAATGGCAGTGGTTACGTAACGCTTACGTTTAAGATCAAAGACCTTGACCTTAATAATTGTTCCGCGGTTGACGGTAGTTTTGAGTACCAGATAAACGGCGGCGCTTGGAGCGCAATTTCGGATGCTTCTGTCACCGGAACCAAGACTGGCTTATCTTCAGCCGCAGATTTTAACGGCACCACTCACGTCCTGACTTGGGAATCGAAAAATCAAATTGATAACGCGGTCAGCAGTAATGTAAAAGTTCGGTTCAATGTGAATGACGGCACATTAAATAGTGCTGACGGGACTTCGCCCGCCCTGGCCCAGATCGATAACCTTAATCCGGCTAAGCTGGCAACCACCGAAGTCACCACCCGGCCCAGCGCGGGGGACACCACGGTCACTTTAGAGGCTACGTTCACAGAAACGAACCCGAACACAAATACATTTTATGTGGCCATCAATGGCGGTGCGTATAGTTCCGGTACGTCTGGTGAAGGCGGTACGGCGACTCCCGCAGCCAAGGCCACGGCGGTGGGCGCGACACTCGACGGTAATGATTATGTTACGGGCGTCAAATGCGTGCACGTTGACGCTTACGGTAATGTCGGTACCAATGAAGGCTTAAGTCCCGCCACCGCGGGTGTAAAACCCTATACCCCGGCTGCGCCAACGGTTAACAACCCGACGGCGACGACGGTGGATGTGATTGTTAATAAAAACGCCAGCGAGGTGGATGGTTTAGCCTATGCAATTTATGAAACGACCCAGGGGGAATATGTCCAGGCGAATGGGACATTAGGCGTATCCCCGGTTTGGCAAACGACAACTGTTTGGGGGACAGTGACTGTAACCGGCTTGGCTTCTCCGGTCAGTACGTATGTATTTAAGACCAAGTCCAGGAACCCCAACGGTGATAACCCGGAAAGCACGCTCTCTGCTGGCGGTTCGTCCGGTAACACCGCGCCGATCTTGAATAATGGTTCTACAGACAACACCTTGTTCGCGCTGGCCCAGGCGACAGACGGCAGTGGCAAAGTTGCCGTCACTTTCAGGATAAAAGATGTTGAAAGCAATACTTGCTCGGCGGTTGACGGCAGTTTTGAATACCAGATCAATGCCGGTACTTGGACCGTAGTGCCTGATGCTTCTATCACCGGCACCAAAACCGGCCTGTCTGCGGCGGTAGATTATAATGGCACCACTCACGTCCTGACCTGGGAATCAAAGGATCAAATTAATAACACAGTTAGCAGTAATGTAAAAATCCGGTTCAATGTTAATGACGGTGTCTTAGACAGTTCAAACGGGACGTCACCCGCGCTGACGCAAGTGGATAATTTGAATCCGGCGACTTTGGCAAGCACCAAGGTTACCCAACCGAGCGGCGGAGACACCACTGCAACCCTGGAGGCATCATTTACCGAAACGAACCCGAACACGAATACATTTTATGTGGCGATCAATGGCGGTACCTATAGTTCTGGCACTGCCGGTGACAGCGGCACGGCGGCTCCTGCGGCCAAGGCCACAGCGGTGGGCGCGACACTCAAGGGCAATGATTATATTTCAGGCGCCAAATGTGTGCATGTTGATGCCTACGGCAATGTTGGGACAAATGAAAGTACCACCACTATATATGTTAAACCCTATACGCCTCCCAGCCCGGAGGTTGGTACCGGGAGTATAACGGTCCGGCCCAAGGAGCATACGGCGGAAGTGACGGGGCTGGAATACGCAATCTATGAGACCAGCACGGCCAAATATGTCCAGGCGGATGGGACGCTGGGTCTTTCTTCTGTCTGGCAAACTACTACCCTGTGGGGGACAAAAGAAATTATCGGATTGTCTACGCCTTATACCCAATATGTGTTTAAGACGAAATCAAGAAATTCAATTGACACCACCCATGCCGCGAGCAGTGAAAGTGCGTTGAGCGCGGGAACCAGTATTTCCGGCGGCAGTGCGCCGACGGTTGAATCCTATATCCCGCCCAATGGTGCGATCGGTGCTGCGATCACAGAATTGATCAGTGTTGTATTTAATAAAGAAATGGACCACGCGTCTGTCGCGCGCGCTTTTTCCCTAACCGCGATCCGGGATAAAAATGGTGACGCGACAACCGAGGCGGTTGCCGGGGCATTAAGTTGGAGTGGGACTACATTGACTTTTACGCCCAGCAGTAATTTAAAATATAATTACCAATATGAAGTGGGGATTAGTACGGAAGCGACAGACGCATCTGGCAATAGCCTGGCGGCGGCGACAACCTATCGCTTTTTAACGATTATAAATAACAGTCAAATGAATACCGTTGTGGCGGCGGATGGTAAGACAAAGGTTGAGATCAGCCCTAACTCTATGCCTTCCGATTCTGCATATTACATAAATATTAATCTTGATCCGATGGACCATCCGACGGCGGTTAATCCCGCTACCATTACCGCGGCCAATGCCAAGGCGATCCAACAGCACATAGACGAGCATTATCCGTTGGTTAAGACCTTGACCGAAATGACCCTTTTCCGGCTCGGGGCCAGCAGCTTGGCCGGCGGTGGTACGATCGAAACGAGGAATTTTATCACTCCGGTTACGATTACCATGCCTTATACCGACCTTACCGGTGATGGGATCGTTGACGAGAGTAGTGTGGGGGCGGGGGTTAAGGCGGAGAACCTGATAATATACCGTTTAGATCAAACTAATGCCTTATGGGTGAGGGTGCCAACGTCCGTTGTTAATGTTAGCCGCAAGGTCGTGACGGCGACGGTGCCGAGCTTAGCGGTATTTGTGCTGATGTCGACGCCGGCCAGCGGGCTAGAATCGGTTTATGCGTTCCCTGTACCCTTTGTCCCGCGCGACGGACATACCAGGATAACTTTTACTAACCTGATGTCAACTTGTACGATCCGTATCTATACCATTTCCGGATCGCTGGTAAAAACCATCCAGGAGACCGATGGTGACGGCCAGGCAAACTGGGATGTGAAGAATGATTCCGGACAGGATGTCGTGAGCGGGGTTTATATCTTCCACGTCAAGTCCGGCGACCAAACCAAGGTTGGTAAGATAGCGATTATACGATGATCTAACGCCCTCACCCGAGTTATAAATTTTTGTTTGATTTGAGGCTAACAACCCTCTCCCAGAGGAGGCTGTCCAACAATGTTGATGAAACCTGCGACTAAACGTCGCGGTTCCCTGAACATAATTTCTCCTAAGCCGTTTGATAACCCAATTTCAGGCTCGTTGACCACTCTATATCTCCTTTTAAATGCTTTTGGATCTTGTACAGATTATGCACCATGGTTATCAGGAAGAATTCACCCCTCGTTTTAATTAATCCCCTTAAACTGAACTTTCTAAACCCCAGATTCTGCTTGATATTGCCGAAGATCGGCTCTGATGTCTTAAACCGTTGCTTGTAAAGTGCGGAACCTTCCTTGCTTTTTAACCGATTGATCATCTCCTGACGCAGCAATTCATCATCATATCTTCTGATGCTGCGTTGACTTTTACTGCGGCAGCAGATCAACATGAATTTACAATCCAAACAGTCATGACACTGATAACGAACCGTGCTGGTTGTTGCCCCGCTTTTTCTGACGAATACTTCACTAAATGAGCCAACCCTGGTCAGCTCTTTGTCTTCGGGACAGATATACAGATCCTTATCTACAATGTATTGGAACTGCTCTTTTTTGAAACGCAGATGATCAGGCAGGGTAGCATCAGCTTCCATGGCAATATTGCGCGTGGACCTATTGGGAATCAATCCATAAATGTTTTCTTCTTTGAGGTATTGGAGATTGAAACCGCAAAAATATCCAGCATCAGCCAGCAGGGTTTGCGGTTTGTCTCCGCAGACTGTCTTCAATTCTTCCATATTCCTTTTCAGTTGGTGTTGGTCGTGTCCTTCTGTGCAAACGTTAGCCGCTAAAATTACCTGGCTTCCTGCATCGGCAACCGCCTGACAGTTATACCCTAGCTGAAAACCATCATGCGACTTCATTAACCTGGCATCGTGATCAGTTTCATTAATGATCTTCTTGTCTTCCCGCTCCATTTCTTCCTTGATCTGGCGCAGTTTTTCTCGTCTTTTGATCGGATCTCTTAGTTCCTCCGGCAGCTCATCTTCCCGTTTGTCTACTCCATACAAACGATCTTCTTCCTCATCGGTCAACCGGGCTTTTTCTAGTACCTTATCAATCGCATCACTTTCTTCCTTTATCCTTGCCTCGATCCATTCCTGACTGCGCAGTTTTTCTTTGTCAGCATTGGCTTTGATCTTCGTTCCGTCAATGGCCACCGTCAATAATTTAGCAACTCCGAGCTTAAGGCAAAGCCTCACTACTTCCTGAAAAACATCTTTTAACTCATTGGCGTGTCTTGAGCGGAAAAGGCAGGTCGTCCTGAAATCCGGCTTTTGCCTGCCACTTAAGTACCAGTAGAAGATATTGCTTTCTAATTCCTGGGCGATCTTCCTGGAGCTGTAGATTCCCTTGGCGTAACTGTAGAGGATAATTTTCAACATCATCTTGGGGTGGTAGGCAGGGTTTCCTTCTTCTCTGAATTTGCTTTCGATACAAGTTAAATCGATTGCTTCCACTGATTCATCGATCACCCGGCAGATATCGCCTTTTGGTATTTCATCCTCAATATTTGGGGGGATCAGCCACTGTTGTTTTTGATTGTATTCTTTAAATTTCATTTGTTCACCTCACAACTATTTTACCTTAGGAAACCGCGAAGTTTCCCGATTCCATTATGAGATATATCGATTCGGGATCCCGACCGAAGCGTCGGGACATTCGCTGGTTTCCTAAGGTTATTGGACAGCCTCCTTTGGGAGAGGGCGCAAAAATGAAACTAAACGTTTAACGAAAAATAGGGTGAGGGCTGCCCCCTACACAATCCCCTGTGCCAGCATAGCGCGCCTGCCTGCCGATAGGCAGGGGCGACTTTGGAGTGATGAAAAAGTCTTTTAGAAGGTGTAGGGATTCAACCCCCACACTAAAGTGTGGGGAATCTATGAGGAAATTATTCCCCAGACTTCAGTCTGGGGTGCACTTGCTACCCTTTTTCAGCAGTCCCAACTTCGTTGTTTCTTGTGCACGAAACTGTTGTAATAATATACATGATTCAAACTTTAGTTAAAGAAACTGCTTTTGATGGTAAGTTCGTAGCCATGAAAGATTTTGATGATAATACTGTGGTTAGTGAAGGTTTTTCTCTTCAAGAAGCACATGACAATGCACAAAAAAAAGGTATTAAGGATCCTGTTATTGTTTTTGTCCCTCAAAGCGGCATGGTGCAGATTTATTGATTGATGGATTGAGCACCACACATTGAAATGTGTGGAATATTCCCCACAATTCATTGTGGGGTTTCTATCCCTACCTACCCAAGCCCCCCTACACAATCCCCTGTGCCAGCATAGCGTCCTCACAACCCTCACCAGAGTTATAAATTTTTGTTTAATTTGAGGCTAACAACCCTCTCCCAGAGGGAGAGGGAGTTGTTGATTAAGCGATTAGTCACGGTGTTAGGAAAGGAATTTTTGAGTTCGTTTCAAAGTTGCGTGATGAAGAGAGGGAGGGGTATGTAGGGCAACGGCTTGTCCGTTGCCGCAAATATAGTTTTTAAATCTTCCTGTTTCCTCACAACATGATCAAAAAATCGTTCCTGCCACAATTTTCCGGTCACTCCAAAATCCCAACTAATCCTGGTAGTTTTACCCTTAAAAGCGCCGGGTAATGATATCACTATCGGGCAGAGCGGCAAGGGATAAACCCTTGCCTGCCTGCCGGTAGGCAGGCCGAACATTTGGCAAACCACAAGGGTTTGCCCTACATTAGTTTTGCAGACCTAAAGGTCTGCGCTACATCTTCCTGACTAGGGTGAGGGCTGAAGATTCTAATCAGCGATTATACGATGAGGATTATATGCCTAACCAGGTGGCATTCAAGAAATTTTCCTTATCGTTAAAGCAGATCATGAATTTATCAAAAAAACTTGCTCTACCCAGTAAATTAAACTCAATTCCTAACTTATCAGAAAATCCAACGCGAGCATGGAAAGCGTGATCGGCAAACTTTACCGGTAAATTATGCAAATAAATGGGCATATGAGCGCCGTCGCCGATGGTTAGCAAAACTTTCCGTCCTTTTAGATAGTTAATTTTTAGCATTTCAGCAATTTCGACTTTGAAAATGCTGTAACTGGCGCCGGAGTCCACGTAAGCTTCTGTCTCAATCGAGCGCAGTGCGGAAGACAATTCCAGCCTTACAATAGGGGCATATTCATCCTTTTCTATTTCCACATAGGGAATTTTCATAGGGCAGTTAGCATTTCTTTTTTAGTAGGGAAGTAAAATATGCCAATTTTTGTTGAGGGGGAAGACTTTTTTTCTGCCGCATGAAAAACTTTTAAGCGATTGTTGCCCGTAGCAATGACAGATTCATTCACAATAGCTACAAACTTACCGGTGTACTTCTTAGCAATTTCATGCGCGAACCGAAAACTAAACGATTTTTTTTGCATATATTCCCCCTATGAATTCAAGGATGATTAATTATACCATTATCCAAAGAAAAAGCCCCCCTACACAATCCCCTGTGCCAGCATAGCGTCCTCACAGCCCTCACCCAAGTTGTAGATTTTCACCTTGTTTCAAAGTTGCATGATTTTGCGTAATAGGACGTCTAGAAAAATGTAGGGCAAACCACAAGGGTTTGCCCTACATTAGTTTTGCAGACCTAAAGGTCTGCGCTACATCTTCCTGACTAGGGTGAGGGCTGCCCCCTACACAATTCCTTGTGCCAGCATAGCGCGGGCGACTTTGGAAAATCCCGCGATATTGGCGCCAACCACTAGATTGCCGGGTTGGCCATACTCTTCCGCCGCGCCTTTGGATTGTTTGTAAATATCTTTCATGATGCGATTAAGATATTTGTCGGTTTCCTCAAATGTCCAAGCTAAACGTTGGCTGTTCTGCGTCATTTCAAGACCAGAAGTGGCCACGCCGCCGGCGTTTGCAGCTTTAGCGGGTCCAAAAGCCACTTTATTCTTCAGGAAAACTTTAATGGCTTCAGGAGTGGAAGGCATATTTGCGCCTTCTGCCACTGCCCAAACACCATTTTCCACCAGCTTCTTCGCCGATCGCTCATCAATTTCGTTTTGCGTGGCGCAGGGGAGGGCGATGTCGCATTTCACTTTCCAAATGTTATCGCAACCTTCTTCATAAACGGCCTTTGGATGGTGTTTGATATATTCTTTAATGCGTTTTCTCTCAACCTCTTTTAATTGTTGGACCGTCTTGAGGTTGATGCCGTCCTTATCATATATATAGCCGTTGGAATCGGAAAGCGCGACCACCTTTCCGCCCAATTCTTGGACTTTCTCCGTAGCGTAGATGGCAACATTGCCGGAACCAGAAATGACCACGGTGGAACCTTTAATGTTCTTTCCCGCATCTTTTAACATTTCGAGCAGGAAATAAATTAACCCGTAGCCGGTAGCTTCGGTCCTGACTAAACTGCCGCCCCAATCCAGGCCTTTGCCAGTCAAAACGCCTTCGAAAACATTTTTGATCCGTTTGTATTGGCCGTACATGAAGCCGATTTCCCTGCCGCCAACGCCAATATCGCCGGCTGGCACGTCTGTGTCTGCTCCAATGTGCCGCTGCAGTTCCGTCATAAAGCTCTGGCAGAAACGCATTACCTCGGCATCCGATTTTCCCTTTGGATCAAAATCGGAGCCGCCTTTGCCGCCGCCCATGGGAAGGGTGGTGAGGGCGTTCTTGAAAATTTGCTCGAAACCAAGGAACTTAATAATCCCAATATATACCGAAGGATGGAAGCGCAGACCTCCTTTATAAGGCCCGATGGCACTGTTAAATTCGATGCGGAACCCGCGGTTGACGCGGACGTCGCCTTTGTCATCCGTCCAGGGGACACGAAACAGAATTTGCCTTTCCGGTTCAACGATCCGCTCCAGGATCCTTGCTTTTTTGAATTCCGGATGTTTTTCCAAAACCGGAGCCACGGACTCGGCCACCTCCTGTACTGCTTGATGGAACTCAACTTCGCCCGGGTTTCTTTTGATAACCTCATCTACAATCTGCTTAACCATAACCTTTTACCCCCTTCTTTTTGGAATATTGAGATTATACGGCAATGCATTGCCGTATGTCAAGGAAATTATTTCGTTTGGCCCTCACCCCCTATCCCCCTCTCCCAGAGGGAGAGGGGGAAACCTGCGTGATTATGCTATAATAATAAGTCGGATGATGAGGCTTCGGCCCTCACCCAAGTGGCAGGTTTAAGTTTGGTCAGAGATTAACAACCCTCCCTGCCCGCCGGCAGGCAGGTCCCATAGGGAGAGGGGGTTGATGGTTAAAGTTTAGTGTGAGATTTATGAAAAAAAATAAAACAAAAAAACTAATCTCATCTCACCCACTCCCTCTCCTTTTGGGAGAGGGCGCTAAAGAAAAGGTAAACGCTAAAGAAAAAACCAGGGTGAGGGCTGAATAGTTATATGCCAAGTGAAGTTGACCGCAAAGTCAGCATTATTTTACGTATTATTGCCGAATCCAAGGAGCCGATTGGTTCGGTGGAGATCGCGCAAAATTTAGAAGAGCTCGGGATTGAAATGTCGGAGCGCACCGTGCGCTACCATTTAAAAAAGCTGAACGAGGAAGGCTTGATCAAAGTGCATTGGAAAGAAGGACGCATGATTACCAGCCGCGGGCGGGAGGAATTAAGCAACGCGTTGGTGTTTGACAAAGTTGGCCTCATGAGCGCGCGCATCGAAGCTATGGCTTACAGCATGGATTTTGACCTATACAAAAAATCCGGCCGGGTCATTTTAAACGTTTCCCTTTTCCATAAAAGTGATTTTGGGCAAGCGCTGAAAATTATGGCGGAGGTTTTTGATAAAAAATTGGCAACGGGAAGATTGGTGGCGGTGGCGGAAGCGGGCGAAGAAATCGGTGGCCTCAAGGTTCCGACGGGTAAAATTGCGTTTGGCACACTTTGCAGTATCAATCTGAACGGGATTTTGCTCAAACATTCTATTCCGGTGGAATCAAAATTTGGCGGCATCCTCCAAATGGAAGAAGATCGGCCCCTCCGGTTCACCGATATTATCCATTACACCGGTTCCACGCTTGACCCGCATGAGATTTTCATTAAAAGCAAAATGACGGCGGTGCGCGATGCCGCGGCGGGTGCGGGGAAGATCCTGGCCGGCCTACGCGAAATTCCTGCCGTTTCAAAGGATGAGGCCGAAGCCATTATCCGCAAAGCGGAATCGGCTGGTTTTGGGCGGGCGCTCATGATCGGGAAGCCTGGCCAGATGGTGCTGGGGATGCCGGTGGGGATGGAACGGGTGGGGATTGTTTTTCCCGGTGGCTTGAACCCGGTGGCGGCGGCGGAGGAGTGGGGTATCGAAACCGAAAGTAAGGCGCTGGTCGCATTGATAGAATATAGCCGGTTGGTTGATTTCAAAGATGCAGCGTGAGAAAATAACAAGCAATGCATAAAATAGCTGGATGGATTAAAAATAAAGTTACCGAAGCAGGAGCTAATGGTTGTGTTTTTGGGTTATCCGGCGGGATTGATTCGGCGGTGGTGGGTGCGCTTTGCAAACAAGCCTTTCCGCAAGCTGTCCTGGGCTTAACGTTGCCCTGTCATAGCTTGTCGGTGGATATCCAGCTAGCTTTGGATTTTGCTAAAAAATTTGATATTCCTGTCCGCAACCTTGATCTTTCCCCAACATTTGAAAATTTATTCCAAGCTTTGGAAGCGGGTAAAGCCTATAATGGAGAAAAAGATTTAGCAGTGGTCAATCTCAAGCCGCGCTTGCGCATGATTTCCCTTTACTATTACGCCGCGAAAATGAATTACTTGGTGGTGGGGACGGGGAATAAGTCGGAGCTGGAGATGGGATATTTTACCAAGTATGGGGATGGCGGAGTTGATTTGCTTCCGCTGGGTAATTTACTCAAGTCTGGAGTGAGAAAACTGGCTGTCGAACTAAAAATCCCTCAAGCGATTATTGATAAACCGCCCAGTGCTGGTTTATGGGAAGGGCAGACGGATGAAGGGGAAATGGGCATAACCTACGCGGAACTGGATAATATCCTTACAGGAAGATTAGACGGTATAGCCAAAGATAAGATCGCATTGGTCAAAAAAAGACAAGCCGCCAGCCAGCATAAACGCGCGCTGCCGGAGATCTATTAACCACTGCCCTCACCCAAGTTATAGATTTAAGTTTAGCTATAGATTTGCAACCCTCTCCCAGAGGTAGAGGGAGTTGTTGGTTGAGCGATTAGTTATGGTTTTAGAAGGGAATTAAAATAAAAGAACTAATCTCTTATCACCCCAGTCCCTCTCCCTCTGGGAGAGGGCGATAAAGAAAAAGTAAACGCTTAACGAATACTTGGGTGAGGGCTGAAAAGTCCCCTTTATTCGTAAGCCACGGGGTAGGGGTCACAAGCGGAAGTTTGCAAGCCATTAACGACGGTGGCCGTGCCAAAAGTTGCTCCGTTATTCGAACTGATAACCACCATAATTTTACCGTTGTTAACATCACTCGTGTTTGTATTGACGTAATAAAGATAAATTTTCCCGTTAATGCAGATAGCACCCGGCGTTTTAGCGTAGGTATATAATTTTGATCCTATATCCCAAACCAACCCATCCGTAGAATTTGCTTGATAGGTGTCGCTGGAAACCTTGTAATACATTTTGTATGTCCCATCAGTTAAACGGATAACCGTGGGTTCCGACGCGCCGCCGGAGGTTGCCACGGCAACAAAAGTTAAACTGTCAGTTGCGGCAGAATACGTTGTAATGCGGATGACACCATTATATACAAGGTATAGATAAGGCGTGGATCCGATCATAATGCTGGACGAAACACTGCCAAGGTTCAGGTCAGAAAAAGACGCGTCAGCTTCGAACGTAGCCTTTGGGTCCCTCGCGCTGGCGCGATAAAGATGTGTATTTATCAGTGGATCGGTACTGAAAGCTTTAGAGTAAAACATGCTCCAATTGTTAGCTCCCAATTTAATGACATCTGGGTCAGACAAATACGAGTCCGCCAGGCGGGTCCCTGCTTCGGTCGAAAAATTAATCCCATCACTTGAAACCGCAGAACAGAACTGCTGTGCGGTGTAATCGGGGGGGGATGGGATCGTATAATAAAGCCGAATGCGTTGCGTGGTTGTGGTGGTAGAGGAGGTGGTGGTCGTGGTTTCCGTTGTTGACCCGCAACCCGTCGTGAAAAGGCTGGAATAAAAAATTGCCAGGAGCAAAGCCAGGGTACAAACAAGCGTCACGGAATTTACATTCCTTCGCATACGCGGTATTATATCATGGTATGTGTCCAATGCGTGATTTAAAAGTAAAGGCTTTGAGCGAAATTAGCGGAGCGCTGGCTTCGGCGCTTGACCTGGAACGCGCCCTCCAGTCTATCCTCAAGGTATTTTCTGATACGCTCGAAATGCAAAGAGGCACTGTCACTTTGGTTGATCCGCGCACCGGCGAACTCCACATTGAAGTTGCCCACGGTCTTTCCCGCGAAGAAAAAGCCCGGGGCCGCTATAAAATTGGGGAGGGGATCACGGGGAAGGTTGTCGAAACAGGAGAGCCGATGGTCGTGAAAGATATGGGGGCGGAACCACTCTTTCTTAATCGGACGCAAGCCAGGCAAGATTTGAAAGGGCGGAAGTTTGCGTTTTTATGCGTGCCGATCAAAGTGGGCAATAAAGTTGTTGGGGCGTTATCCGTTGATCATCATTTCAAAGGCGATATTTCCTACGAAGAAGATATTAAACTTTTAACCATTATTGCCGCCATGGTGGGGCAGGCGGTTAAAATTCGTGAGTTGGCGGAAAAAGATAAACAGGCGGTTGTTGCCGAAAACGTCAGACTAAAAGAACAAATCAAAGGTAAGTTTAAATTTGGTAATGTGATTTATACTTCCCCGCTCATGGAAACGGTTTTAGAAGGAGCGCGGCAAGTGGCGCAAAGCCAGGCAAATGTTCTTTTATGCGGAGAGTCTGGTACGGGGAAAGAGTTGGTGGCTTCTGCCATCCATTTTGCCAGCCCGCGCGCGGATAAACCGATGGTAAAAGTAGCTTGTGCGGCGCTGCCGGAAAATTTAATTGAATCTGAACTCTTTGGTTATGAAAGAGGCGCATTTACCGGAGCATCAGAGCGAAAAATCGGACGTTTTGAAATGGCCAACCAAGGGACGCTTTTCCTGGATGAAATTGGAGACCTTCCTTTGGCCACGCAAGTTAAGCTTCTACGCGTGTTGCAGGAAAAAGAGTTTGACAGGTTAGGCGGCACGCAAAGTATTAAAGTTGACGTACGCTTAATTTGCGCGACGCATCGCGATTTGCAGAAAATGGTAAAAGAGGGCAAGTTTCGCGAAGACCTTTTTTACCGCATCAATGTCTTTCCTGTTACCTTGCCTTCGCTCCGTGATAGGAAAGAAGATGTCCCGCTTTTGGTGGCGCATTTCACGCATAAGTATAATAAAGAAAATGGAAAGAAGATCGATGGGGTCAGCCGCGCGGCGTTGGATTTACTCATGGCTTACGATTTTCCGGGAAATGTAAGGGAGCTCGAGAATGTGATTGAGCGGGCGGTAGTGGTTTGCCAGAAAGACTTGATTTCTCCTAAAGACCTGCCTGCCAATTTATTAACGAAAGAGGTTGAGATAAAAGCGGAAGGAACAACCCTGCCGCAAATTGTCGAATCGATTGAGAAGCAAAAAATTACCGAAGCGCTGGAAAAATACAAGACCCAGCGCAAAGCCGCCAAAGTCCTGGGGCTCACCGAGCGAATGCTGGGGTACAAGATACAGAAGTATAAACTACAAGTATGAGTAACTGTAAGGCTTCGGCCCTCACCCAAGTTATAAATTTTTGTTTGATTGGAGGCTAACAACCCTCTCCCAGAGGGAGAGGGAGTTGCGGGTTGAAGTTTAGAAATAGTTTTATGAAGGAAATTAAAAACAAAAGGACTAATCTCATTACCACCCCAGTCCCTCTCCCTCTGGGAGAGGGCGCAAAAAGTAAAAATAAACATTTAACGAATACTTGGGTGAGGGTTGAATAGTTACAACAATGAGTAAAATTCTTATCGTCGACGACGAAAAAGATTTAGTTGAATCCATTGAATACAACCTTAAAAAAGAAGGCTTCACGGTATCCAAAGCTTATGATGGCTTGGCTGGATTGAAAGCGGCGAAAGATAAATTGCCGGATTTGATCATCTTAGATCTGATGTTGCCAGAGATATCCGGGATGGATCTATGCCGAATATTAAAAAAAGAAGATAAAACTGCCGCTATCTCGATCATTATGTTGACGGCAAAAACCTCGCAGGTGGATAAAATTGTTGGTCTGGAGCTTGGTGCGGATGATTATCTTACCAAACCATTTGATATGCGTGAATTGATTGCCCGGATCCGGGCGATACTCAAGCGCAGTGGAGTGAAAGAAACGTTGGCAGAACCTACTTTCAAATTTACCGATCTTGAAGTTGACACGGCAAAACATGAAGTCAAAGTCTTGGGAAAAATTGTTGAAATGACCGCCAAAGAATTTGCCTTGCTTTGTTATTTGATTGAACATAAAGAAAGGGTTTGTACCCGGGAAGCGTTGCTCGATACGGTCTGGGGGATAGAAATTGCGATCGAAACTCGCACCGTTGATGCCCATGTAAAAAACCTTAGGGAAAAACTGGGCAAAGCCGGCAAGCATATCCTGACCCTGCGCGGGGTCGGATATAAGTTCCATGCTTAAGAAAATACTGTTCGCTTCTTTTCTCGGGATGGTTGTTTTTAGCTTTTTGTTCGTGGGGATCCTTTCCGTGCCGGAAATAAAATCTGCCGTCATCAATCATCTGGCCGGGGATCTTTACCGGCAGGCACAGCTGTCAAAAGATGGTTATGCAAAATTATTGCGGCAAACCTCCGACCGGTTGGTCATTCAAAATGCCGCCCTTAAAACTGCGGCTCTTTCGGGTAGCCGGGTAACCATTATTGCGAAAAACGGCACTGTCCTCGGAGACTCGGACACGCTTCTTAAGGATTTACCCAAACTGGAAAACCATGCCGATCGGTCAGAAATAATCAGTGCTGCAAGTAAAGGAATAGGGAGAAGTGTTCGTCACAGCCACACATTAGGTAAGGATCTCATCTATCTTGCGATTCCCTTAAAGAATAGTACGGGCGGGGCACTTGGTTTTCTCCGCTTCGCGATCCCGATTTCCTATGCTTCCGGTTTGATGCTAGGGCTTTATAAATCCATCTTGATTGTTTTGATCGCAGTGGCGGCATTGGCCGCAGGCTTGAGTTTCTTTTTTGCACGCTTTTTTTCTGCTCCAATCGAAAAGCTGATCGAGATTTCCGAGTTAAAAAAGCTGGAGCATTATCGTTCAGAATTTGTCGCCAATGTTTCCCATGAGCTCAAGACCCCCTTGGCTACGATCCACAGCTATGTCCAAACGCTCTCCGCCGGCGCGATCAATGACCCGCAACATAACCTTGATTTCTTGGGGAAAATTGACAAGCATGTTTTGCGGCTTTCTGTGTTGATCGATGATATTCTTGAGATTTCACAGCTTGAGTCAAAAGAAGGATTAACGCCGTTTTCAAAAGTTAACATTATAGAAACGGCCGAGCGGGCGGTGGACGCAGTAGCGGAAAGATGTGCGAAAAAGAAGGTTATGCTGAAGAAAGAATTTGCCTCCGCGGATTATTCTGTTCTGGGTTTAGAGGACCATATTTATCGCGCGATATTGAATTTGCTGGAAAATGCGCTTACATATACTGCCGAAGGCGGGGGCATTACGGTGGCCGGTGCGAAACAAAATGACAAAGTGGTGGTTTCCGTGGCAGATACGGGAATCGGGATCTCGGCCGAACACCTGCCGCGTATTTTTGAGCGGTTCTACCGCGTTGACCAGGCCCGCTCTCGCCAGCTGGGCGGCACCGGTCTTGGGTTGGCGATTGTCAAACATGTCATGCATATCCATAATGGCACGGTTACGGTAGAGAGCGAAGTTGGGAAAGGTTCCAAATTTACCCTCATTTTTCCCTGTTAAAATAATTTACCGCATCTTTACAATCCTTTCATTAAATCTTCACCTTCATATTCGATAATACTGGTAATGAGATTAAAATTCAGCCAGCAAAGAAAAGGAGGTGAGGATTTGTTAGTTGTGAGTTGTAGCGAGCGAAGCGAGCGTGTTGTAAGTTATTAAAAGGAGGAAGAAGATGTTAAGAAAATGCACCGTTCCATTATTGTTCATACTGTTTTTTGCTTCGTCTGTTTTAGCTGCAACCCCAGAGAAGATCACTTCCTATATTGGCCGATTGGAAGTTAAATTGCAGGCAGCTGAAAAGGAGCACAATGCCAAGCGTGTTAAGTTACTTAAAGGATTAATTGAGGAACAAAAAGTTGCGCTGGCTGTTTTGCCTAAAGGGCCTCAACTGGCGGAAGCGGCGGTAACCGATTCTGCGGAGGATGCGTTATCTGATTATAAAGAAGAGAACAATAAGGCCCTAGCTGAACTAAAAGGGCAGGTTGATAAAGTTAAAAGTGATAACAGCGATGCAAAAGTCGGAGGCGTCATCTTTTTCCAGTGGTCAAAGTATACTCAGGGTGGGACGGCCTCAACTCCCAATGCGTTTGACGTGACCAGGGCCTATTTAGATATCAAGAAAAAACTGGATTGGAATGCTTCAATGCGACTGACGCTGGATGCCGCTCGAATTATCGGTTCGGCCCGGCAGAATCTCTTCGATTATGTCAAATACGCTTATGTTGATATGCCTTTGAATGTTTCCGCTGTCCAGGTTGTTCCCTGGGAGTTGACGGCCAAGCTTGGTCTTCAACACACGGTCTGGATTGATTGGGCGGATAAAATCCTCAATCTCCGCTATATTGCCAAGAGCTTGGTGGATAACGAAGGGATCATGAGTTCGTCCGATTTTGGCTTGGGCGCAACGGGGAAAGTGATGCTTGGCGGCCTGCCGGAAGTCGATTATCACGCTACATTATTGAATGGTAATGGCTATGCGACCAATGAGAGCGACAGCAAAAAAGCGGCGGCCATGCGGCTCAATGCCAATATCTACGAAGATCCCATCGGCGGCAAAATTGTTGTTGGCACATATCTTAATTTAGAAGGAATAAATACCTCTTTTGATTGGGCGGGGACCAATAAGCAGGGCGGCGTAGAATTAGCCTACAAGCACGAGCTGGGTGCGGCTAATATTGAATATATCGCCGGGTCTAAAAGCAATAAAAAAATACTTGGAACAAGCATCGGCGGGATTTTTAATATAGGAAGTGCTTTTGGTTTTCTTCCTAGTTTAAATGTTTTTGCCCGAGCGGATAACTATGATCCCAATACTGCCGTTTCCAATGATGACAAGAAAAAAACATTTTACGGCCTGACTTATGATTGGGGTAAAGATATTCGGTTGGCGCTTGATCAGCAAACTTCGCAGACGGGTAATGGCGCAACTACCAGTATTGTCTATTTGCACAGCAGTATCACGTTTTAAAAGGAGGGAAAAAATGTTAAAAAAATTATTGGCGGTTTGTATCGGATTGACTCTTCTGTCCGGGGCGTCACTGGCGCTAACCTTGAACGGTGCTGGTGCGACTTTCCCGTACCCGATTTATTCAAAATGGTTCTCTATGTATCAGCAGGCTAAAGGAGTGCAGATCAATTACGCTCCGATTGGTTCCGGCGGCGGTATTCGCCAGTTTATGGCTGGGGTGGTGAATTTTGGCGGAACCGACGCGCCGATGACCGATGCTGAAATTGATAAAGCGGGGGGGGATGTCCTGCATATTCCAACGGTGATGGGAGCGGTGGCGGTGGTTTACAATGCCGGGTTCGAAGGCTTAAAACTGGATGGTAAAACTTTGGCTGGAATCTTCCTGGGAGAGATCAAGAAGTGGAACGATCCCAAGATTGCCTCGTTGAATCCCGATATCAGCCTGCCGGATAAAAATATTCTGGTCGTCCACCGTTCGGACAGCAGCGGCACGACGGATATTTTCACGAATTATCTTGCAAAGGTCAGTTCTGCCTGGGCGGCAAAGGTTGGCGCGGGTAAATCCGTTGCTTGGCCAGCGGGGGTCGGGGGAAAGGGGAACCCGGGCGTAACCGGCGCGGTCAAAAATAATGGCGGATCAATTGGTTATGTTGAACTGGCATATGCCGAGACCAACAAGTTGCCGGTGGCGGCAATCAAAAACCGTTCCGGTAATTATGTCACGCCTTCGGTTGACGGGACTACTGCGGCGGCTGCCGGAGCAATTGCAAAAATACCGGCCGATTTCCGCGGAGAAATCCTGGATCAAAAAGGTGCTGCGACCTATCCCATTTGTGGATTTACTTGGATTGTGGTGCACCAGAACCAGACTAACCAAGAAGCGGGGATAGCTCTGAAGGACTTCTTAATTTGGGCTCTTACTGATGGGCAGGTATACGCGAAAGAATTGTATTATGCCCCTCTGCCAAAGTCGTTGGCAGGGAAAGTCATCGAAACAGTTAATTCAATAAAGTAATGCACTGCAAAGGGGATACTGTTTTCCGGTTTATCACGCTGCTCTTTGCAGCCAGTATCCCCTTGCTCTTTTTTGGGGTCTTTAGCATGCTGGTCATTAAATCCCAGCTTTCTATCCAGGCTTTTGGGTTGGGGTTTTTATTCCGTTCCGTTTGGGACCCGGTCCGCAACCAATACGGGGCCCTGCCTTTTATATACGGGACCATTGTTTCTTCGCTGTTGGCGCTGATTATTGCCGTTCCTCTGGGACTTGGTTGCGCGATCTATCTTTCAGAGGTATCCCAATCAAAATTTAAGGCATACATTGCGACCATGGTTGATCTCTTGGCGGCCATCCCTTCGGTAGTCTACGGACTCTGGGGGATTTTTGTCCTGGGACCGATTTTCGGCTTGAGCATGTTGAGCGGCGGTGTCTTGTTGGCAATTATGATTTTGCCGACGATTACTGCCGTTTCGCGCGAAGTCCTGCAGGCGGTACCGGGAAGTTTACGAGAATCCGCCCGCGCTTTGGGTGCGACCCAATGGGAAACGGTTAAATTGGCAGTGTTGCCGCCGGCAGCTTCCGGGATTATCGGTTCCATTGTCCTGGGATTGGGACGGGCGATCGGGGAAACGATGGCGGTAACCATGGTTATCGGAAATCGCCCCGAAATCTCCGCAAACCTGCTGGCACCGGCTTATTCACTTTCGGCGGTGATTGCCAATGAATTTGCCGAGGCAGTGTCCGACTTGAATTTCTCCGTCATGGTTGAGATTGGATTAATATTGCTCTTTATCACGGTTTTGGTGAATGGTTTAGCGAGGTTAATGGTATGGAAAATGGCCGGTCAAAATCGTATTCAATAAGAAAAACCAAGGAAAAAGTTTTTTTGGTTGCCGTTTTAATTTGTGCGGTGCTGGCGGTTATCCCTTTGCTGGCACTGCTTGGCTATGTTTTTATGCAGGGGA
>Ga0172379_10005089_pt1 | contig 18691 bp, 13 predicted proteins | sample GrowelOW334metaG_FD_119756 | JGI IMG/M metagenome (GOLD analysis project Ga0172379, IMG submission 119756) | Groundwater microbial communities from an aquifer near a municipal landfill in Southern Ontario, Canada - Groundwater well OW334 metaG | ecosystem: Environmental > Aquatic > Deep...
CCTTCCAACACCTGCTCGATCTGATCCCCCGCCTCATCCACCGTCGATACACGAAGCAGCATGTCATCGCCCGTCCCAGCCTCACCGTCCGCACCGTACCCAAGCTCCTGCACCGTCGCACCGCTCGTGATCGTGTAACGCTTCGCTCCGTCGTTGTACACAAACCGCGTCACCACCAAAGTCGTCAAATTCGTGATCTCCGTCACACGCCCCTTCTCATCCAGCTTCTGCTCGATCCTCTCGCCGCCCTCGCTCAACGTACTCACCCTCACCAGCACGTCATCCTTCGTCCCAGCCTCCCCATCCACCCCGTACCCAAGCTCCTGCTCCGTCGAACCGCTCGTAATCGTGTACCGCTTCGCCGCATCGTCATACGCAAACGCCGTCACCTCTTGCGTCGTGTAATTCGTGATCTTCACCACTCGACCAGCCGCATCCAGTTCCTGACCAACATCCTCGCCCGCCTCATTCGTCATCCGGACACTTATCAGAACATCATCACCGGTCCCGGCGTCCCCATCCCCGCCATAACCCAACACCTGCACCGTCGACCCGCTCGTGATCGTGTACCGGTCCGCATCGTCGTCATACGCAAACGTCGTCACCACTCCCTTCGTCTTGTTCTCGATGCGCACCACCCGGTCGCCTTCCAATACCTGCTCGATATCATCCCCTGCCTCGTCGACACTTAAAATGCGAATAATCACATCATCCCCGGTCCCCGGTTCGCGATCAGCGCCGTAGGACAGCTCCTGCACGACAGCCCCCGATGTCAGGGTATATTTTTCCGCCTGATCGTTGTATGCGTATGTCGTCTTTAGGTCCTTCGGCACGTTGAAAAACTCGATCACCCGCTCTTTCTCGTCAAAAGTCTGAATCACGGTATCCCCATCCGTATTCTGGCTCGTCACCTTCTTGAGCTTGTCATCCACCGTCATCGTCTTGAGATCGAGACCGTAGCCCCAGACTTGCGATGTAGTCCCGGACGTAACCGTATACTCGTTGAGCAGGTCATCATAACTGTACGTTTTAACCTTCCCGCTCAAGCCATACTCGATTTTTAGCGGCCGGGAATCGCCGTTGTAGGAATAGCGGTTGACCGACGGCTGCCCCGAGACCTCATCCGGCTCCGTTGCCGTTGTCACATAGCCTCGCAGCCCCGCCTGATCTTCAGCAAGCGCAAGATCCACAAGATACTCATACACTGTCTGCTCTGCCTGGAGATGAAGGATGAAACGGTCTGCCTCGGGGTTCGAAATGTCGACTTCCGAGATATCCTCTAGCGCGGTCCCAACCCTGCCGGACAGATCTTGCTTCGCGAACAACATCGCGCTATCCTCCCTTTCACCCGCGCGCAATTGCTTCGTCTCCCGCTCGGTCTGCTCCCCAGCCTCGGCCAGCTTCATGGCCCTCTGGCGGTCCATGGCCAGAATCAGGTCATGAAGCGTCTCCCGGACCGTCCTCTCAGCCTGCGGCGTAGAATCTTTCCAATGGCCGTCCGTTCCCGCGATCAACTGGGCAAGAAGGGCGAGCGAGGCGTTTGAATTTTTAATCCCCGTGCGGTCATAGGCGAAGAACCCCCTTCCGGTGATCACATATTCGAGCTGATCGGACGCGGCCTGAAGGTCCTGTGCAGTAGGCCCGGATTGAAGATTGGCGGCTGACGAAGGGTGGGTATGAACAAAAAGGACTGCTTGGCTCAAAATCATTTGAACAGGCTCTAAAACCCGGATCTCCGATTCATCACCGCTTGTGAACAGGACCGTCCGGCCCTGAACGATCGCGATTCCGACTTCGAAAGGCAGCTCACTCAGGCGCTGCAGGTCTTCGGCACTGACGGAGTCGACGAACACCGCCGAGGGAATCCCCTGACGAATCAGCTCATAACCGTACTCAAAAGTCCTGGTCTCAATTTCTGCGTATATATAGGAAGGCTGCTTCGCCGCCCCAAAGTCCTGTGAGACGGTCTGGCGAAGTATCGTGCCGTCCGCAGCGGCCTCAAAAGTACCCTGCTGAATCGTAATGCTTTCGCCGGAAGCGTTGGTTTGATTGACGGAATAAGTCTTTGAAACGTGGTCGAATATCGTGCGGGTCCCTGCAACATCATCGTAGGCATAAGTCCGGTAGACTTGTTTGCTGGGGTCATCGGTCGGCGGACCTCGTTCCTCAATGACGCGGCCGATCTGATTTTTCACCTGAACCTCGTAGAGGCGGACGATTTCGTCCTCATCCCGAACTTCGAAAAAGTCCCCTTTTCTCACCAAGAGAGCTTTGAGAGGATTGGTCACACCCTGGAGAATCTTGCCGGCGGCTACCAATTTGTCCTCCTCTTGGATCGTACCGTCCCAGTCGGTCGCGTCCCGCTTCTTGCGCTCAAATTTGAGGAAGGTCCCCTGGCGGTAATTCAAAATCGTCAGAATCTGATTGTCCGTCTTCTCATCAGCCTCATAGACATACTCGAGATCCTGGGTGTCGTCCTTGACGCGGACCAACTCGCCAACCGCCCCATTCTCCGTCATCCGGCGCTCAAGAATACGCTCGGGATTCCGCGCATCGCGGAACGAGTAGACCTGAAGGGTCGATCCCATTTGCTTACGGTCGACGATTTCAACATCAAACCGAACCTCGAAATTGACGGAACCATCTTCAAATCGCAAATTCCCGAGCCTCATAAGCCTTCCGGACCGGCCGTCCTCGACAAGCTCATAAACCTCAAAAGTGTTTTGAATCCGGTTGATGACAGTCTTCGTCTTTTCCCGGTCGTCGTAGAGAAGGCTGATCGAAACATCCCCGTCCTCGAGCCTGTCCTGGTATTCGAGCAAACGCCCCGCTTCGCCTTCCCTGCTCAACTCATAGACCGTACGGCTATAAGCATTCATGGGATCATAAACGGTCATTCTTTGAGCGATGCGGTCATACTCAGTCTGTTTGATCAGCGTCTCTTCAATGAGCAGTCCTGTTTCGAGGAGGTCGGTCGGATTCCCGCTCGCGCTCGTCGCAAAAACCTGATACTCGTCAATCCCACCCGGGCGTTCCGTGGAAATCCGAAGAAGGACATCTCCAGTCTCGTTTGCCGAATAGGAAAAACTTCTTTTTTCGCGCTCGTATTCCTGCGACTGAGGATTCCACCGCGTAAAATCGACGATTTCATGCAACCGACCGTTCTCCTGATCCACGCTGTAGGACGTGCCGTTCTCATACGCGTAGCGGGTGAGCTTTTTTTCATCCTCGAGATATTCCTGGGTCACCGCTTCTCCCTCGGGATGAGCCAGCGGATTTTCAATTTGCCCAAAAACTGTTTTAGGAACGGGAGCCGCTTGTTGTTCCGCGGCCTTGCGGGCGGCCTCCTCACGTGTGACCTCTTTGGTCGCCGGCGACAACGGATTATCCCAATCCTCCTGGACATCCTTCATGTAGTGGACATCTTCCTTGTCCAATCCGCCCGGCGCCGCAGGCAGTGCCGCAGTCGGTATGGGAGTGGGCGCAGGGCTAGCGGTTGCAAGGCGCACATCGAGCTGAGTCACCATAAATGCGACTAAGACACACACGCTCGTAAGCCGCAGACTTATCGGCTTCGAGTCTCGATGATAATCGCTCATACTCATCAGCACGCTGACGAACTCCTTTTTCCGAGCGTGACAAGAGCGCACGCTGCGGAATAGAAAATATCCCCCATCTGCATGGAGAACATTCCTCTCACGAGATCAACTTCTCGAATTGACAAATAAAAAATCAAATCAAAGCGCTTCCTGAATAAATCGGCTTACTCAACACCTTCTTCCTGTATTAAAAGTGTACACAGGGGTGTTGCGTATGTCAAATTAAAAGGGTCAAAAATCATGCAACTCATTATATTCAAATAAGTTATGCCATATAACAAAACTAACTTTGAGTCAGATATTAACTCTTTAAATAGTCGATAAATCTATTTAGTGACCATATCCGAAAAAAAATGTCATTGTTCTTCTTTTTTCATACTATTTATCGCCAAAAATGCATTTTTTCTTAAGAAGAAATCAGGGGGATCAAAATGGGAGGTTCTGCGACCGGTACCAGTCAAGAATGGCTTGTGCCGTCACTTCGGGGGTTTCACCGTCCTGAATCTCAAACCATCGCCGCACCGGCTCGCGGCGAAACCAGGTTTCCTGTCTTTTCGCAAACCGTCGTGTATTGAGCTTGATGAGATCCTTCGCATCCGCCGGGCTAATTTCATTCCGAAGAGACATCAGCAGCTCTTTATACCCCAATGCCTGCGAAGCGGTTTTTGACACCCCCTCCGCCGAGAGGCGGGAAACCTCGTCGGCCAAGCCCGTTAAAAACATGCTCTCCACACGGGCTTCAATATGCCGGTAAAGCAGGGTTCGATCCTTCCGAAGCCCCAGGACGAGCGGATCGAATCCCATTTCTGCCAGAGAAGGACACGCGTGTTTGGAGAAAAGTGACTCGGGCCCGGAATTTCCGGAAGCCGCCATAGCGATTTCAAGGGCACGTATGATGCGTTTCCGGTCTTTGGGCTGAATTTGCTTTGCTCTCACGGGATCCAGTCCCATGAGACGCTGATACAAGGGTTCGGGATCCTGCGCCTCATTCTCGAGCTGTGATCGCAATCGAAGATCGGGCCCCGGCGCGGCGGACAATCCCCGCAGGAGCGAGCGCACATAAAGGCCGGTGCCGCCGACGACAAGAGGAAGGGCTCCTCGCGAGGAGATCTGTGAGATTGCAGACGCAGCCGCCCGGTAATAGTCAAATACCGAAAACGTCTCTTGCGGTGAAACCACATCGATAAGGTGATGACGCACGCGCTGCCGATCGGCCTCCGAAGGCTTGGCTGTCAAAACGTCCATCCCGCGGTAAACCAGCATGGAATCCGCTGATACGATTTCGCCGCGGAGAGCTTCTGCTAAGAAGCCGCCGATGCGCGATTTCCCGCAGGCGGTTGGTCCAACGAGGAATAAGACGTGCGGTTTCACATGGTTTCAGGCCGGGAGATGCCGAGCAATCGCAGCCCGTTTTCCATCGTAATCTTCACCGCTTCGGCCAGGAGCAGCCTCGCGTCCGTGAGCGGCTGGTCCTCCGTAACAATCCGGTGGAGGGAGTAGAACTTGTGAAAGCAGGTGGCAAGATCCCGCAGATAATCCGCAAGCCGATAGGGCTCCATGAGTTCGCTGGCAGACACAAGGGCATGAGGAAATTCGGAAATCATGCGGATGAGGGCCGTTTCTTCCTCGGCGACAAGCCTGTCCAACTCGGCGTCCTGGCGGACCGGGCGCTGCGCAAACCGGATCAGACTTGCAATCCTGGCATACGCGTACTGCAGATAGTACACCGGGTTATCCTGCGACTTTTGCTTAGCCAGCTCCAGGTCGAAATCAAGATGGCTCTCGACCTTGCGCATGATAAAGAAAAAGCGCGCTGCATCGGCCCCGACTTCTTCGACCAGCTCCCGGAGCGTGACAAACTGTCCGGCACGCGTCGACATCCTCACGGGCTCGCCCTTGCGGTAAAGCGTCGTCAGCTGCACGATGCGCACGTCGATATCTTCCGCACGATGCCCCAGGGCACGGCACGCCGCCTTCAGACGGGTCACGTAGCCGTGATGATCGGGGCCGAGGAAATTGATCAGCCACTGGAATCCGCGGTCAAACTTATACCGGTGATAGGCGATGTCCGGCGCAAGGTACGTGGTCTCCCCTGTCGACTTTCTGACCACCCGGTCCTTATCGTCCCCGAAATCGGTCGATCGGAACCAAAGCGCCCCTTCCTTCTCATACAAAAAACCCTTTTGGGACAAAAGGGCCAGGGTTGCCTCGACCTGCCCCCCCGAAAATAAAGTCCCCTCGCTGAAATAGTGGTCCATCCGGACTCCGAGCAGCGCCAAATCCTCCCGGATGCCCGCCATAATGTCTTCGCCGGCAAACTGCGAGCAGAACCGGACAGCCTCGTCCGCAGGGCACTTCATCAAAGCATCTTGTTTCTCGGTTTTCAACTTTTGTGCAATCGCAATCAGGTATTCGCCCTGATAGGCGTCTTCGGGCAGAGGAACCTCTTCACCGAGCAAATTGCGGTAGCGGACCCAAAGGCTCTGCCCGAGCAACTTCATCTGCCGGCCTGCATCGTTCAGATAATACTCGCGCTCGACCGCATGCCCCGACGCACCCAGAATGTTCGCAAGCGCATCCCCGACAGCCGCCTGCCTGCCGTGGGCGATCGTCAACGGCCCCGTCGGATTGGCGCTGACGAATTCCAGGAGAACCTTTCTGCCCTTGCCGAAGTCAGAGACGCCATAATGCTCCCCGCGAGCAAAAACTTCCTTCAGAATTTCGCCGTAACTTTTCCGGGCCAACGTGAAGTTGATAAAACCCGCTCCCGCAATTTCAATGCGCGCGATTCCGGTCCCGGGATCGCGCCGGCATCGCTCCTCCATTTGCTCGACAAGCGTCTGCGCAACTTCTCTCGGGCTGCGGCGAATCATTTTGGAAAGTTTGAACGCGACGTTGCACGCAAAATCACCGCGCCCCCCCTCCTTGGACGCCGCCAAATCGTAGCTGAAATCGTCCCCGCCATTCAGGCCCCCGGCGCGCAAATAATCCTCGATCGTCTCGTCTACAAACTGTTGGATTTTCGATTTCATAGCCTTTTAGCCTCCCCCCACAGCCGCTCCAGAGCATAAAACTCCCGAGTTGCGCGGTGAAAAATATGAGCAATCACGCTCCCGTAATCCAGAAGGACCCAGCGGCCTTCCTCGAGGCCTTCGACATGCCACACAGGCACACCCGCCTCTTTCATCTTGTCGATGATATTTTCGGCGATCGCTCGCACCTGTCGGTCGGAATTGCCGTGCGTCAAAAGAAAGTACCGGCCAATATTGGACAGCTTGGCGACGTCGAGCACCAAGGGCTCCTCCGCCTTTTTATCGAGTGCCATCTCCCGGATCATCAAAGCTAATTTCTTCGCATGCATAAAAACGTCTGCCTTTCCCGCCGCGCGGCGCTCAGCGAAACCGGTTCGTGATAGGCATGCGCCTTCCGAACCAAGCCTTTTGAGTCACGCGGAGGATGGGCGCCGACTGCCGGCGCTTGTACTCATTATGGTCGACCTTGTGCAGGGTGTCCCGGACCACTTCGGGCAAAACCCGCCGCTTTCCCAAACGGCGCAGGATCGCGCCGCGCGATTGATTTTCTTCGATATAAAGGCGGAGAATCTCATCCAGCACTTCGTACGGCGGGAGGGAATCGCCGTCGCGCTGATCCGGACGCAATTCGGCCGAGGGCGGCTTCTCCAGCGTCGCGGCAGGGATGACCTCCTTCAGGCCGTTCCGGTATCGAGCGAGCCGGTACACATCGGTCTTCAAAACGTCCCCGAGGACGGAAAGCCCGCCGGCCATATCGCCGTAGAGTGTGCAATACCCCATCGCCAGCTCTGATTTATTTCCCGTCGAAAGCAGCAAACGCCTCTCATCGTTCGAAAGATACATGAGATGAAGACCTCGCAACCGGGCCTGCAGGTTCTCCATGGCCAGCGTAATCTCCGAAGCATCCGTCCCGGACTTTCGCTCTGACACTCTCTGGGACCGGTAAATCTGCAGAAGGGCTTCATACGCCTCCCGGATAGGATGGATATGAAACTCGAGCCCCAAGCGTTCCGCTAAATCACGGGCATCCTCCCAACTTCCCTTGGACGAGTAGGGACCCGGCATCGCAATACCCAGAACTCTTTCGGGCCCCAGCGCGTCCGCGGCAATCGCTGCCACCAGCGCCGAATCGATTCCCCCGCTAAGCCCGATCAAAGCCTTGTCAAAACCGTTCTTCCGGCAATAATCACGGACGCCGAGGACGAGCGCCTGATAAATTTCTTCGATCCGCCGAGAAGGCGCCTCAAGCGCAGGTGCCGCCGCATTTGCGCCTCCGGGATTCCAGTCATAGCAGAAAAGGCCTTCCTGAAAAGCCGGAGCGCGAAACAAGATCTTCCCTCCGGCGTCGGCGAAAAAGCTTCGCCCGTCGAAAATCAAGTCATCCTGCGCCCCCACCTGGTTGACATAGAGCATCGGAAACCGGTAGCGCTTGGTATGACCTCGAACGAGCGCTTCCCGTCCCGCGTCAATTCCGGAATAAAACGGAGACGCCGAAATATTGACGATCAGATTGGCCCGCTGCGCGCGCAAGTCTTTGAGCGGCTTCTCGTCGTATCTTTCGTCCCAAATGTCCTCGCAGATCGTAGGCCCCACACGCCATCCGTTCCACGGGATAACCCGGCATGTCGATCCTGGCTGAAAAAAAATATCCTCGAGAAAAACATCGTACGTGGGGAGGAGCCGCTTATAATGCCGGCCTAGGATCTTGCCCCGCGAAATCCAGATTTGGCCGTTGCGGCTCCGCTCCGAAGGGGGCTTTGCCTTGTCGATGAATCCGAGGACCACGGTCACACGCCACCGGGCCGTGGCCCGGACAATCTTGTGCAAATGTCGCAATCCCTCAGCCACAAAATCTTCCTGATTGGCCAAGTCCCAAACGGGGTATCCCGAAATGGCAAGCTCCGGGAACACCACGAGATCCGCCCCCTGGGCCTCCGCCTGGCGCACCCACTCCAGAATTCTTTCGGCATTCCCTGCAAAATCCCCGACCGTGGGATTGAACTGAGCGATCGCAAAGCGGATTTTCTTCATAGGGATCAAGAAATGGACTAAGAGATTGGACCCGACCGGGATCGAACCGGTGCCCCTGCGCCCAATGCGCAGGGACCCCCGCGGAGACCTTGACGGTCTCCTGCGGGAGCCGCTTCACGATTACGTTTTGGACCCGACCGGGATCGAACCGGTGGCCTCCACAATGCGAATGTGGCGCTCTCCCAGCTGAGCTACGGGCCCACGAAATACTAATTACGAAACCAACTAAAAATCAGCAATGGCCCATGATTCGCAGACTAGCTACACTCTGAAGTCCCGCCGTTCTCCAGGCGGGACGGGCGCGCTAATCCGGACTTACCGGCCGCCATACACCTTCGCGAGGATGCCCTCCAGAAGCTCAAAAACGCGCTCCTGGCCTCGCTCATTAAAGATTTCATGGTAACACCCCGGGAAAGCTGTCATCTCTTTTCCCGGCGCGCACACCTTTTCAAAAAACGCCTCTGTCCTGGCCGTATCGACAACGCGATCATCCCCCGCCATGAGGACATAAACTGGACATTCGAACCGTGGAGAGGCGTTTTGTTCGATCCGGCGGGCGTATGATATCATTTCAGACACCAATCGGACAGAAATTTTTCTTGCGATCAAAGGATCCTGCTTGTACTTACGGACCTCCTCGGCGTCATGGGTCAGATAGCGAGGATAAACGGGATTGCGGTAAATGAATCCCGGAGCCCACTGATTCATCAATCCGTTCAGGTCAATCAGCCACCGCGGCACCCGAAGCCCGAGCATGGGAGAGGAAAGAATCAGTGCCCGAATCGACGCAGAATGCCTGAGGGCCCAGTGAATCGCCGTCAGCCCTCCGAGGCTATGCCCAAGCAGAGTCACCTCCCGCGTCACGCCGTGGCGCTCGCGAAGAAAGGCGTGAAAAGCCCCGAGATCCTCGAGATATTCCTCAAAGCTGTCCACATGAGCCGGACACCCCTGAGACCGCCCCTGACCTCTGAAATCATATACGGCAACTGCGAGACCCTGCCGGGCTAAATGGGGAAAGAACTTTTCGTAACGGCCGGAATGCTCGCCGTGTCCATGACAGATGACCAAAGTCCCCCGAAAATCCGTGGGAGCGGCAAATTGGTAGAACAGCCGTTTTGCATCATAGGTCTCGAAGAACCCCCTTTGGACCTCCGTCATCAAAGGCTCCCCGGGCCGGCCGAACCAGCCGGAGCCCCATCGGACTCCGCCCCTTGACTAACAGGCTTGGCGTCCCGGTAGAGCTTCTCGATCAACTCGCCATACCGCTCCGACATCACCCGCCGCTTGACCTTGAGCGTAGGCGTCAGCTCTCCGGCATCCGAGGTTAACTCGTTTTCCAAAATCGCAAAAGCCTTGATCTGTTCATAGCCCGGCCTCTCCCGGAGGCGCTCCGTCAAACGGCTCCGGACCCACGCATAGGTCGAGGGATGTCGGCAAAGCTCCTTCCATTCCAGCTTCGCCATTCCGGCGCCGCTCCCAAAACTCAGGGTCCTCTCGCGGTCGATCGCAAGAAGCGCAACCAAAAAGGGGCGCTTGTCGCCCAGAATGACAACCTGCCTAAAGAGGGGGTCCGTCATCATCAGGGTCTCGAGCCTTTGGGGCGAAATATTTTTGCCGCCGGCGGTAATGATGAGGTCCTTCTTCCTGTCCGTGATCGTCAAATAGCCGTCGGCGTCCAAGCACCCGATATCCCCCGTGTAAAACCATCCGTCACGAACCGCCGACCGTGTCGCCTGCTCTTGTCCGTAATACCCTTTCATGACGCAAGCGCTTCGGGTCATGATCTCTCCGTCCCCGGCGATTTTGACCTCGACATGCCGACAAGGCTTCCCCACGGTTCCGAACCGGAAATCATGCGGAGCATTGGTGCTGATCACAGGCGAGGTCTCGGTCAATCCGTACCCCTCTAAGATCAAGAGGCCAGCAGCGTAAAAAAATTCGATGACCTCCCGGGACAAGGGCGCCCCGCCCGAAATAAAAAACCGAATCCGCCCCCCCATCCCTTCACGTAGCCGCCTCAAAACCAGCTTGTCCGCAAGGCCATAGCGCAGCCGGAGTCCCAAGGGCATCGCCCTGTCAGCGGCCCGGTAGGCCACAGACTCCCCTCCGATACTTAAGGCCCAACGGAGGGCGGCACGGCGCAACCCCGCCGACTCGTTGACCACTTTCATGATCTTCTCATACATCTTTTCATAAAATCTCGGAACCCCGCAGACGATCGTGGGCCGGTAGATCAAAAGGTCGGAGGCAATATTCTTGACGTCCTTCGCATAGGCGATCGATCCGCCGTTGAAGACGATATAATAATATCCGGCCAATCGCTCGAAGACATGGCTGAGAGGAAGAATCGAAACCACGACATCCCGGTCGTTGACGGGAATCTTATCCTTGAGGAAGCAATAGTTGGAAACCAGATTCCGGTGAGTCAGGACGACGCCTTTGGCAAGCCCCGTGGTCCCGGAGGTGTAGATGATACTCGCCGGATCCTCCGCAGACACCCCCGAAACGAATCCTTCGTAAAGATCCGTACCGTTGAGGTCCTCCAGCCTCCCCGCCTCGAGCAGTTCGTCGAGCGAGGTTGCAACCGCCGGATCGGCCCCTGCATCCTCGGAGCCAAAATAAATAATCTTCCGGACATCGTGGAACCCATGAGCCCGCAGGCCGGCTGCCTGTGCCCATGTCGACACAAACACCACACCGGCCTGTGAATCTTCTAGAATGTTCCGGACATCCTCCACAGAGGACCCCGGATAGACCGGAACTCCCACCGCCCCCAGGCTCAGGATTCCGAAATCCGCCACGGCCCATTCGGGACTGTTCGGCGCAAAAATGGCGACACGGTCGCCCTTTCGGACCCCTGCCGCATAGAGCCCAAGCGCCGCAAGCCTCACCCGGCGCGCCCACTCGGCCCAGCAAATCTCCTCCAAGCGGCCGTCGGCCCCCCGTGTAACGAGTGCGGTCTTCTCAACATACTCTTGGGATCGATCCAGGAAAAGCCGGATCAGGGTCAAATGTTCTTCGGGATCTTTCTTGGCGGAGGAAGGCATCCTGCCGTATCACTCACTGATTAAGATTCGTTTCCTTCTCGCCCGCATTTTTTTTCAAACCGGGCTTCGGCGGAGTATTCGTCACCGATTCATTGCGCTCTTTCTGGAGATTATCCAGAAAGGCCTGGTTCTTGGCCGTCTCTTCGCGAATCAAACGTATCTTCTCCTGGCGGAGGATCTCTTTGGCATCCAAAAGCTCGACGGGCTTCTGAGAAAGCCCTTTATTGTCTTCGAGCCCCTTTAAAATCTCGCGATGAATGCGTGCCTGATCCATGATCCTCCGGATATCTTCGGCCTGATCGCGGTACTGAACTCGCAAGCCCTCGTTGACCCGAAGCATCTCCTGGATTTGCTCCTGAATTTTCGCCACCGAAGTCCCGGAGGCCGTCCTCGCGGAAGCCTTCGCCGCCGGCGCTTCCGCTGCCGCGGGAACGACCACAGCGGAAGCTGTCCGGCCCGGCATGGCCGGAGCCTTTCCCGCATTCCGTATTTCCTTCATATTCGGAAGCTTGGGTACTTTGGTCAGCGACTCCATCGTGTACAGCTCTTCTCCGTTCCCCTCGGATTCTTCCGCACCGGCTTCCTCCGACGGTTCTTCCCCTGCCTCACCGGAAGGAGCCTGGACGGCCGGAAGTGCCGACATTGGAGAGACCGCCTGGGAGCTCGAAGCGGATGACGCCGGCGCGAGGCTCACAGGGGGCGTACTCTGGGAGGATTCGCCGGTTTTAGATTCTTGCTTCTCCGTATTCTTCGGAGAAAAGAACCAAGCCGCGTCGCTTGTACTCTCAAAAAAGAGACACACTACCACCGAAACCATGAGGATCCATGGTAACCGCTTCATAGGCATCACTCCGTTCTTCATAGACAGTTGACAGAAGTATTTTATCGGCTCGGCGCCAGGATAACAATAGTCTATTTTAGGGCCGAATCATTCCGCAATCATGCGGCGGATTTCATCGATCTGTTCGCGGGTCCGCGCCTCCCCCGTGCGAATGAACTTGTCGGGCGAATAAAACTCCGCCCAATGGGCTTCCTTCAGCACCGGGTGGATCAGGACATCCGCCTGATACCCCCACCCTTCCGCCATCTCGTATTCCATAAACTGGATGGTATTCATAATCGCGTTAAAAATATGGGATTCATACCGCCGGGTCGCCTGGTAGGCGGTCTTAAGAAACACCCGCTGCAGGAAAGGCTTCTTTTTGAGGGATTCCAGCCACACCCGCGCCTTTTCCCGGCGCATCCGGTTGATTTCCTTGAGCTGCTTGGGGCCCTGGAGAGCGTTGACGGCAATAATCTTCTTGATGCCCATCTGAGCAAGCACTCTCACGGGCAAAGGATCAATGACCCCCCCGTCGAGTAGGTATCGCCCGCGATAGTAGAACGGCTCGAAGATGCCGGGAATCGCGATGCTGGCGCGAACGGCGTCGAGGACGTCTCCTGAATCAAGGACCACCTCCTCCGAGGTAAAAAAATCGGTCGCCACGATCTTCAGAGGCACCCTGAGGTCCTGAAAAGTCCGTCCCGCCAGGTAAGGGCGCAAAAAGCGGCAGATCTGGTTTCCCTTCAGGAAACCGATTGTGGGAAATGCGAGGTCCCGGAAACCAACCAGCTGACGAAAGCCGTTTTTCGGATTAATCGACTTGGCGATCCCCTCGATGTCAGCGGCGCTTTGCCCCGCGGCCCACAGCGCCCCGATTAGCGCGCCGATGCTCGCTCCGGCGATGACGTCCGGGCGAATGCCCTCTTCTTCGAGGACCTTCAGGACCCCGATGTGGGCCAGCCCGTGCGCGGCGCCGCTGCCAAGGGCGAGCCCGATCAAACGCCCGGCCATCTCCCTGGCAAGGTAACCGATCACCGCGTCGTAACGTTCAGGCTTGCTGCCGCGCTCGGGAATAAGGGCAAAAATGGGCGCACCCAAAACGCTCTCTTTTTTTTCATGCGACAGGGGGTGCGCGGACCCGTCTTCGGGGACCACGACCCGAATTTCGCTCTTCGCAAATCCGAACCCCTGCTGAAATTCCGAGAGGGCGTGGGCGCAATCCTCAAGGTGTGGCACCGAAGGCCCGCAATGAACATAGACGATGTCGGACTTGTTCAAGATGCGAAAGGTCACGTGTCCGATCTGGCCCGGCATCCGCAAAAGCAGGTAATTGAAACGGTAGGTCAGAAACGTCACAAGCGAACGGATCTTCCTCTCACATTCTTCCTCGTCGCTGATCCTGTAGACCCGAAGGTATTGGACCCCCGCCGCGCTTGTAATCGCCGCCGCTTTCAGGTCGGACTCATTCGGCTCCGCCGCGGAAAGATCGAGGCACGGAATTTCATGGCGGCCTAAAATTTCACGCAGCGGACCCTCCGGAGCCGAGGTAAAGTCCACCACGATCGTTCTGCGGTGCGTTTCCTGGATCAGACGCTCGGCCAGATCCAACCAAAAGCGAAGGACGGTGGGTTCGTCGCAAGTCGAATAAAGGGCTACGGTCTTGACCTCGCGGTGCCCGCGCGTGTCTTCGGTCTGGGTCAACCGGTGCCCGAGCGAACGGCTCAGGTGAAGCGAAATGGAAGGAATATCATGGACGAGTTTGAGAAAATCCGGTTTTTCGAGCTTGAGGACGAGCCCGTCGCTTTTGGCCTCCACCGACGCGCTGTGACTCTGGTTCGTCAGAAGCGATGTCTCGCCGAAGTGGTCGCCCCGGTAAAAAAAGATCAGCGTCTCTTCGGGAAAGTTGCTTCGGGCCTTGCGAAACAGGCGAAAACGGCCTGAAATCACCACGTAAAAAGCGTCCCCGGGATCGCCTTCGTGATAAACCACGTCCGAGCGTTTGACCTCGATCAGCCGGCCCGTCTTCTCGATCAGCCGCTGCTCCGATACGGTCAAGGCGGAAAACAGAGGGATCTCGCCGAGAAAAAACTCCTTCGCCCCTTCGGATTTTCTCCCAAAACTGAACAGTGCCATAATCCTCCTATCGGCAAAAAAGACAAAGGGTTAAGGAGGGCGCCGGCCGGTAGGAGACTAAAATTCCGACAACAGCCTGCGGACCTGATGTTTCCAGGCGGCGCGCAGCGCCGTCGCCCGGGATCTTTCCATCCGGGGCCGGTAGCGGAAGTATCGTCGCTCTCGGTCCAGTTTTTCGGGATCTGCCCAAAGACCCACGGTATGGCCTGCAAGCTTCGCAACGCCCCACGCCGTCGACTCCGCCAGATCTGACACCAGGACTGGAACTCCGAGCAGATCCGCCTGAAATTGCATCAAAAAGCGGTTTTCGGTCGCCCCTCCGTCGACGCGCAACGTCCGCAAACGAAAGGGGCTCCCATTTTCAACTTTCTCAAAAACATCAGCGGTCTGTTGGGCAATGGCCTCGAGGGCCGCGCGCACCACGTGTTCGATCCTCGTCCCCCGGGTCAGACCCGCAATCACGCCACGGACGTTGGGATTCCAGTAGGGGGAACCCAACCCGGTCAACGCCGGAATCATGACGACCCCCCCGGTATCCCGGACCTTGAGGGCCAGGGCCTCGGAATCGCGGCTCCTTTTGAAAAATTTTAGGCCGTCCCGCAGCCATTGTATCGCAGCGCCGGCCGTAAAAACGGCCCCTTCCAGGGCGTATGCCGGCTTGCCGTGGATGTCGCACGCCATCGTCGCCAAAAGACCGTGCGGCACCTTCGGAACCTTCCGGCCGGCATGGATCATCATGAAGCAGCCGGTGCCGTAAGTGTTCTTGGCCTCACCCATCCCGTAGCAGCCGTGGCCGTAGAGGGCCGCCTGCTGATCTCCCAGGATGGCGGCCACCGGAATGCCTTTCGGCAAGTCTCCGGCACCCGAAGTTGTTCCGGCAATTTCCCCCGAAGAAATCACCCGCGGCATGAGCGCTTCCGGCACGTCCAGAAGACGCATCAGCTCGCGGTCCCACTTTTTTTCATGGATATCGAAGAGGAGGGTCCTGGACGCGTTCGTCATATCGGTGGCATGCGTGACGCCCCCGGTCAGGTTCCATAAAAGCCACGCGTCGATCGTTCCGAATAAGATCTTCCCGGCGACCGCGCGCCGACGAAGCCCCGGAATATGCCTGAGCATCCACGCGATTTTCGTCCCGGAGAAATAAGGATCCAGCACGAGTCCGGTCTTGCGGCGAAAAACAGGCTCGGCTCCCCGCTCCCGGAGAGCCGCGCACATCGGAGCCGTCCGGCGGTCCTGCCAGACAATGGCGCGCCCAACCGGGACGCCTGTTTGGCGGTCCCACATGACCGTGGTCTCGCGCTGATTCGTGATTCCGATCGCCGCCACACGCGCCGGCCGGATCCGCGCATCACGCAGGGCACGGCCCATCACCCGCGACGAGGTTTGTAAAATTTCCAGGGCATCATGCTCCACCCAGCCCGGAACGGGATAGTGCTGACGGAATTCCTGATAAGCGGAGGCGAGGACCTTGCCTCCCGCTCCGTAGATGATCGCGCGAGTGCCTGTCGTCCCCTGATCGACCGAAAGAACTACCGGGGAACGGACTTGCATGGGAGACTTATCCTGAACGGCTTGGGAAAAACCGCGGTAGGAAGGCTGACGATCACCCGAGTTCGGTCGTCTCTTCGGGATCCGAGAAATCATTGACCTTGGTTTCGAGCCAATGATTATAGGCAAAATCCAGCACACGGAATTTGTCGACCGGGTCCATCATCAAAAACCGGACGCCTTGATCATAACCATGCTCGCCCTCGGCGGGCCTGGACCACATGATTTTCCCGGAGGTATGGACGGGCTTGGGATCATCAGGAATATTGATCTCCAGATCCACGACGGTCCCCTCCCTCAGATTCACCTCGGAACTCATTTTGATGCCTTCGCGGGAAAGGTCGCGGCTCAAGCTGATGCCCTGACTCTTCTCATGATCCGGCATATGGTATTTCACGCTCATGTACGCATCAAATCGTTTGAACTTCCGGCGTTCCTTCTCCATGAGGGCCTCCTCCAATGTTTGAGCGGCCTGGCTTAATAATGGGCAATCTTCCGACGCGACTTTTGATAACCTGCAATCGAAATATAAAGACGTACGGCGTCTCTTTTTTGCCCTCGAGTGAAATATAGCATACGAAGTTTTAAATTACAAGGCGGCCCGGCAGAATATTTCAAACAAACTACCGGTAATTGACGAATTGGATTGGAATGCCACAACTTGTTTGATTTAAACCAGTTATGACCGCCTGAAGTTCATCCTTACTTTTGCTCGAGACACGGACCTGATCCCCCTGAATCGAGGGCTGAACCTTGAGCTTCATCTCTTTGATCCGCTGGACGATCTCTTTCGCCTTATCCTGTGCGATACCCATGACCAGTGTCACTTCCTGTCGAAGGGTCCCCTCGAAGGCCTTTTCGGGCTCCTTGAATTCCAGGGCTTTGGAGCTGATTTTGCGTGCGGCCATCCGGCTGCGAAGAATGTCTTGAAGATTTCTGAGCTTCATGTCGTCGTCGGCAATGAGCTTGATTTTCTTTTCTTCCTTATCCAACTCGATCGAGCTCTTGGACCCTTTGAAATCAAAACGGTTCCGTATTTCCTTAAGGGCCTGATTGACGGCGTTATCAACTTCCTGGAGATCAATCTGAGACACGACATCGAAAGAGAATTGGTCAGCCATGAGAGGCTCCGCGGTAAGCTAGACTTCGGACAAATCTTTTGCGTTCTGTTCCAGATACTCGAGAAGGATGCGTTGCACGGCAGGATCAATATCGACAAATTCGATGCCGGTATCGTAGCGGCTCTTTTTTGCCCTAGGCTCCCGCATAGGCACCGTCCACATTACCCGGCCGTGGCTTTCGATCTTGGGAAGGTTTTTCCCCAATCCGAAGCGCACGTGACAGCGGTCATAACGTTCCAGAGGCTGATCTAAAATAACGCACACGCCACCGATGCCGACATTCTCGGTGACCGCTGAAATCGGCTTCGCGAATTCATCCGCCTGAATCGAGATTTCGCACTGTAGATTGACCCGCGGAAACCTGCGTTTATTAAATCCATCCCACATGTCGGGCCTCGCCTTGTCTAGTACGCTGTGACAATTGAAATTGGTTTTTGCAATTTCAATTGGTACTTGTACCGCCCACCCCTAATATTAAATGTTAGGCGGTACTGGAGCGGTTTCTTCAGGAAATCGGCCGGATGAACGCGTCTTGAAACGGCTTGGAGACGTCTCTCTTCTTGAATTTCGCCAATTCTTCCTGAGCCGTTCGGTAAGTCTCAAAAGGCCCCAGGAAAACACTGTAGAAGTGCTTGCCTTCCGGCCTGGCCTGCGTCTTCACGTACGCGGAAAACCCCGCCTGCTCGAACTTCGCTAGCACTTGAGCGGAATCTTCCTGATTGACATAGGTGGCCACCTGCACCCCGTAGCCGGTCAGCTCCCGCTGGGGTTGAGAGGGCACAGCGGCAGCGGCGCTTTCTGACGCCAAAGCCTGCGCGCGCTTCGCTTCCTGAGGGGTCTGCGCTTCGGCAGCCGCGGGCGCCGTTTCAGGCTCCGGGCTCTTTGGCGCTTCGACGACCCGTACGGTTTTGACCGGAACTTTCATGGCCGCTTCCCGATTGACATTCAGCGTGTGGATCGCCAGAAAAACAACCACCATCAGTCCGCCGACGCTGATCCAATAAAGCCCCTGACGAACCCTTGGGTTTCCCAAATCCACGCTGGATAATATTTTCAAAAGGACTTGCAGTACAAGTCCCAGGAAACTCAAAACCCACGTCAACACCTGTCGAAGGGCTTCGAACACGCCCTTCAAAATTCCGTTCCACGGCGGGCGGCTTGCCACCAGACTGCTTTTCCTCGATTCAGAGGCCTTAACGATGGTCCATGAACGGGCAGCAGCAGGCTTCTCCCTCAAGAGCCGGTTGATCGGCTCGCGGCGCTCGGCCGACGCAGGTTTCATCGGAGACTCGATCACGGGCTCGGGCTTCTGCGCACTTCGCGGCTCGTCTTTGGGGATCAATGATTCGGAAAC
>Ga0172379_10005090_pt1 | contig 18687 bp, 15 predicted proteins | sample GrowelOW334metaG_FD_119756 | JGI IMG/M metagenome (GOLD analysis project Ga0172379, IMG submission 119756) | Groundwater microbial communities from an aquifer near a municipal landfill in Southern Ontario, Canada - Groundwater well OW334 metaG | ecosystem: Environmental > Aquatic > Deep...
TTGAAATTGGAGCTCAAGAAGATTACCTTGATCCGGACGCTCAGCTTCATCCAGGGCACCCTGGTTAATCTGACGCGCTCGCTCCTGCTCCTGCTCATGCTCTGGCTCATCTTCGCTGGCGCCATCACCCTGGGAGAATTCTTCACTCTCATGTTCTATTCCTTCGCGGTCTTCGGTCCGCTCTATGAATTCGGCAATGTCGTCTCGCAGTATCAGGAAGCGAGCGCCAGCCTGAAGATCGCGCAGGATGTCTTTAATCAGGCGCCGGAGCCGAAGCCCCTTGATCCGCGCGTAGTGGGCCGCTTGGAGGAAATATCTTTTCGGGGCGTGTCGTTCCAGTACGGCAGCGGCGCGGCCGAGGCGCTGAGCGGCATTTCTTTCTCGCTCCGACCCGGACAGACCGCCGCTTTCGTCGGCTTGTCCGGCTCCGGCAAATCGACGATCATCAAATTACTCGTCGGCCTCTATCGCCCGAGCGCCGGCGCCATCGCGGTTAACGGCGTGGACAGCCGCGAGCTGGATATTGATGCTTGGCGCCGCAACATCGGCTATGTCTCCCAGGACACCCAGCTCTTCGCCGGCACCATCGCCGAGAACCTTCGCTTCACCAAGCCGGACGCCACGGATGAGGATTGCCTGACCGCCCTGCGGCAGGCGGCCATCTTGAATATCATAGAACGCGGCGGACAGGGACTCGCGACGCGCATCGGCGAGGGCGGTTTGAAGCTGTCGGGCGGCGAGAAGCAGCGCCTGGCGATCGCGCGCGCCCTGTTGCGCCGGCCGCAGCTCGTCATCTTCGATGAGGCGACTTCCAGCCTGGATTCGCTGACCGAGAGGAAGATCACTGAGACGATTGCCGCCATCGGCGGCGCGAATCCGGATCTGATGATCATCCTGATCGCCCATCGCCTGGCCACGGTCGCCCACGCCGACCTGATACATGTTTTGGAAAAGGGGCGTATAATAGAAGAGGGGAAGCACGCGGCCTTGCTCGAGAACGCTTCGCTCTACGCCGCCATGTGGCGCGAACAACAGGCTTTATGAACTCGGCACGCAAAACAATCGGTCTCGCTCTCGGCGCCGGCGCCTATCGCGGCTTCGCCCATATCGGCGTTTTGAAATCTCTGAAGAAGAATAATATACCCGTCGACTATCTGAGCGGAGCGAGCATCGGCGCCTGGGTCGGCGCCTACTACGCGGTCTTCCAGGATACTCTGACTCTGGAACGCGACCTGATCGATAACCAGAAAGAGAATCTTTCCCTGCTCTTGGATTTCCGCGGCCGCGGCGGCCTGATTAGCGGCCAGAAGTTCGTCTCTTATCTGGAAGCGAAACTTAATCACAGCGAATTTTCGGGCCTGAAGATCCCGCTGCGCATCGCGGCGACCGATCTGGTTAGCGGCGAGCCCTATGTCTTCCGGAAGGGTTCGGTCGCGACAGCGGTGCGCGCCAGCACGGCTGTGCCGCTTGTCTTCCAGGCCTGGGAGCAGGATGGCAAGATTCTGGCGGACGGCGGCCTGAGCAATCCGGTGCCGGTCAATCTGGCGCGGGACATGGGCGCCGATATCGTCATCGCCATCAGCCTTTATAATGAGTATGAATTCCAAGCGCCGGCCGCCGGCGCAGTGGGCATGATCAATCGCAGCACCCTGATCGTCTTGCATAATCTGGCGCGCGCCGGCATGGCGGGCGCCGACATTATCGTCGCTCCCGATACCTCGCCCTGGCATAAAGTTAGCAGCCTGTCCAAGTATTTCACTAAAAGCGCGGCCGACGGCATGATTGCCGCCGGCGAAGCGGCCATGGACAAGGCCATGCCGGCCCTGAAGAAACTGCTCGCGCGCCGCTAACTATTTATGAGATATCGCCTCTACACAACTTCGCAGACGGCCTGGGATGGCATGTTCCGGGCCATGGCGGCCGCTCAGAAATCCATCTATATCGAGATGTACAGCTTCTTGAGCGACACGCAGAAGACGCACGACTTCCTGAGCCTGCTCAAGGGCCGGGCGCGCGCCGGCGTTGAAGTGGTTGTCGTGGCGGATATTGTCGGGACGCGGGCTCTCAGTAATAGTGCGGTCGCAGAGCTCCGGGAAGCGGGCGTGGAGTTTTTATATTTCAGCCGCTGGTTCCGGCGGACGCATCGCAAGATACTGGTCATTGACGAACGCGTCGCCTTCACCGGCGGCGTCAACATCGTGGAAGAGACGCGGCACTGGGTAGATATCCAGATTAAATTGGAAGGCCGCATCGTCAAGCCGCTCTTGCAGTCCTTCGCCTATGCTTACGAAGCGGCCGGCGGCCGCAAGGAATCCATCCTGCGCTTCTATCGCCAGCCGCTGGTCCAGAAGATCGAGTCCTGGATCACGGATAACTGGCCGCACACGGCGAAGATCTATTACTTGAATAATTATTATAAGAAGCGGATTCTCGAAGCGAAGCGCTCCATCACCATCGTCACGCCCTATCTCCTGCCCCCGACCTGGCTGATCGGCGCCCTGGACGAGGCCTGCCGCCGCGGCATCCAGGTGGAGATCCTGATTCCCAACGATACGGACATCAAGCCGATCAATAAGGTGAATTTTCTGAACGCCTGCCGGATGTCGGCCTGGGGCATCAAGTTCTATCTCCAGCCGACGATGAATCACGCCAAGATCATGCTGATCGACGGAGAAGAGGGCGTGATCGGCTCGCAGAACATGGACGTCCTGTCTTTCAATTGGAATGTGGAGGCCGGCGTCTTCTTCCGGCAGAAGGGCCTGGTCGCCGACTTGAGCCGGATTGTGGAGCAATGGAAGAAGGCTTCTCTGGAATTCTCGGCCTCGGGCCGGAAAGTGAATTTTCTGGACCGGATCCTGATCGCGGTCCTGAAGCTCTTTTATCCTATATTATAAGTGCTTACTGATCAGACCGGCGTCGCCCGACGGGCGCGGCGCCGGTCTTGTCTTTTCCGGGGCTTTCGGCTATACTATTTCCATTAACTTTTCGTCCGCGACTATCATGCCCGGAAATTTCATCAGAGTAAAGGGAGCCCGCACCAACAACTTGAAGGACATCAGCTTGGACATACCGCGCGATCAGCTGGTGGTCATCACCGGCCTTTCCGGTTCCGGCAAGTCGTCTTTAGCGTTTGATACTATTTACGCCGAAGGGCAGCGCCGCTACGTGGAGTCCCTTTCCTCTTACGCCCGCCAGTTCGTTGGCCTCATGGACAAGCCGGACGTGGACATGATCGAAGGCCTGTCGCCGGCGATTTCTATCGATCAGCGCACGGTCAGTCACAACCCCCGCTCCACCGTCGGCACCATCACCGAGATTTATGATTACCTGCGCCTCTTATATGCGCGCGTCGGCCAGCCCCATTGCCCGAGTTGCGGCGTGAAGCTGAAGAAGGGCTCCGAAGAGAAGAAGACGACCAAGAACATCCGCGGCCGCGAAATAAAATCCGCTAAGATCGAGCGGTTTTTTAATTGCCCGAACTGTGACTACCGCCGCGTGGAACTCGAGCCGCGCGACTTTTCCTTTAATTCCGGCCACGGCGCCTGCGCCGCCTGTGGCGGTCTCGGCACCAAATCGGAAATCGACCCCGACTTGGTTTTCAATAATAATCTGAGCATCCTGGAAGGCGCCATCAAGCCGCTCGCGCACGCCAACCTCAGCGGCAACAGCTTGTTCCTGGAACTCAATGAGCTGGCGACCCGGCATAATTTCAGCCTGCGTCCCGCCCTCAAGGACATCAAGCCGGAGCATAAGAAGCTGCTCCTCTCCGGCGATGGCCAGTTCGGCGGCCTGATTCGTCATCTGGACGAGAAATATCAGGAAACGAAGTCCAGTTTCGTCAAGCAGGAGATTGAGAAAGTGATGCGGGTCTTCCTCTGTCCGGCCTGTCACGGCGCGCGCTTGAAGCCGGAGTCGCTGGCGGTGAAGATCGGCAATTTTTCCATCATCGAAGTGACGGATAAGAGCTTGCAGGAATTGCCCGCCTTGCTCGGCGGCTGGCTGAAGAATCCGGCCGTGCTTAACGGCGGCGCCAAAGTCATGGAGCCGATCATCCGGGAGATTTTGAAAAACTTAGACTTCTTATCCAACGTCGGTTTGGACTATCTTACCCTGAGCCGCCCCGCCATGACCCTGTCCGGCGGCGAAGCTCAGCGCATCCGCCTGGCTTCGCAGGTCGGTTCGACCCTGAGCGGCGTTCTCTATGTTTTGGACGAGCCCTCCATCGGCCTGCATCAGCGCGATAACGACAAGCTTATTTCGACTCTGAAGAAATTGCGCGACAACGGCAACACCGTCATCGTCGTGGAACATGACGCGCCGACCATGCTGGCGGCTGATTGGCTGATCGATATCGGCCCGGGCGCGGGCGACTTCGGCGGCAACGTCCTGTTTTCCGGCACGCCCCTCGACATCAAGAAATGCGAGGCTTCGCTGACCGGCGCCTATCTGGCCGGCAAGAAGGAAATCAAGATGCCGGCGAAATTCCGGGCGGGCAGCGGCCAGGCCATCAAGATTGCCGGCGCCACCGAGCATAACCTGAAGAACATCGACGTGGAAATTCCGCTGGGCAAGCTGGTCGCCATCACCGGCGTTTCCGGTTCGGGAAAATCTACCCTGATGAGCGACATCCTGGCCAAGGCGCTGAACCGCAAATTCTATCGCGCCAAAGACGAGCCGGGTCGGCACAAAGGCATCAGCGGCTTGGAGCTGATCGATAAGGTTATTGATATCGATCAGTCGCCGATCGGCCGCACGCCGCGCTCCAATCCGGCCACCTATACCGGCCTCTTCACTTATATCCGCGATCTCTTCGCGGAACTGCCGGAAGCGCGGGTCAAAGGGCTCGGCGCCGGACATTTCTCTTTCAACGTGCCGGGCGGCCGCTGCGAGAATTGCGCCGGCGATGGCGTGATTAAGGTAGAGATGCAGTTTCTCTCCGACGTCTATCTCACCTGCGAAGTTTGCGGCGGCAAGAAATTCCAGTCTAAGGTCCTGGAAGTCCTGTATCACGGCAAGAATATTTCCGAAGTCTTAGACATGACCGTCGAGGAGGGCAAAGAATTTTTCAAGGATCATTCCGCCATCAGTCAGAAGCTCAAGACCCTGGACGAAGTCGGTTTGGGCTACATCAAGCTCGGTCAGAGCGCCACGACTTTCTCCGGCGGCGAAGCCCAGCGCATCAAGCTGGCGACAGAACTGTCCCGCCGCGCGACGGGCAAGACCTTATATATATTGGATGAACCGACCACCGGCCTGCACTTCGCCGATATCGATCGTTTGTTGAAAGTTTTGAACTTGTTAGTGGATCAGGGCAATACGGTTCTCATCATCGAGCATAATCTGGACGTCATCAAATCCGTGGACTGGGTCATCGACCTCGGCCCCGAGGGCGGATCGGCCGGAGGCTATCTGGTCGCGGCCGGCACGCCCCCGCAGGTCGCCAAAATGGCGAAGAGCTATACGGGGCAGTATTTGAAGAAGATCATATAAGTATGCTAGAGCGCGATATCGACGAGGTTGACCGGCTGGCCAGGGTAATCTGGGACTACCATCTTCTTCATCATGTCCCGGTAAAATCCGACGCCATCCTGGTTCTCGGTAGCAATGATGTCCGGGTAGCTGAGCGCGCCTCCGATTTATTTCTGGCTGGCTATGCCCCCTATCTCATCTTTTCTGGCGCTTTTGGTAAGCTGACGGCTGGAGTCTTCGCCAAGCCGGAAGCACAGGTTTTCGCCGATATCGCCTTGGCGCGTGGCGTGCCACGAGAAAAGATATTGATCGAAGATAAATCCAAGAATACGGGAGAGAACATTATTTTTACCAAATCTCTGTTGGTCGAGCGCGGCCTTGATCTAAAGTCCTTCATTCTCATTCAGAAGCCGTATATGGAGCGTCGGGCTTATGCGACCTTCAAGAAATTATGGCCGGAGGCGCAGTTTGTTGTTACTTCGCCGCTCTTATCTTATGAAGATTATCCTAATGAGATAATCGATAAGAAGTTGCTTATTAATAAGATGGTCGGCGACTTGCAGAGAATCAAAATTTATCCCGGAAAAGGATTCCAGATTGCCCAGGAGATTCCGGCGTCAGTCTGGGCCGCCTATGAGCGGTTGGTGGAGCTTGGCTATGATGAAGACCTCGTGACAGCTTAGTCGTTAGATATATCAGATATTAGAAAACACCCCGGATTTCTCCTGGGTGTTTTGTCGCTATGATAGGTCCGCAACGATCTTAAGCTCTAACTCCTTTGTTTCCGTATCAAGCGTCGCGAAAGTCGCTTGATGGAAGATACCGGCTAAGTTGCCGGGGTTGGCGACGGTCGTCGTACCGCGCCGCTCAATTCCGGGCGTATGCGTGTGGCCGTAGAAGATGAAGTCTGGCGCCGCGGGGGCGAGCGCCAGGACTCTTTTTATTTTATGCGGCTCGTGGCAGAAGCCGATGCGGAGGCCGCCGATTATTTCCTGACCCAGCTCGCCGCGGTATTTTATGGTTTGAAATTTTTTCAGTTCCTCCGTTTCATATATCTCGCCGTTGCCGTCTACCATAAAAATCTCGCCGCGGAAATTGGCGGCGAGATAGTTGATTGTTTCCAGGGTAGTGGTATCCCCGCAGTTGATGATCGTTTCCACCTTGTGTGCCCGGCACCAGTTCAGGCATTTCTCCAGATTGGCCAGGTTATCATGGATGTCGGAGAGGACGGCCAGCAGCATATTTTAAAATTATTTCTTCCCGCGCAGCTTGATCTCGTAAGCCATCTGCTCCAGCTTGCGCAGGTGGCCGCGCGCCTGGTCATACTTGGTGCGCAGGTAGCCGGTCATGTCAAAGTCCACCAGCTGGTTCATGATATTGTCGGCAATCTTCTTGATCTTGGCGACTTCGTCGAATTTTCCTGCGCCCGCGCGATTAGTCGCATAGCGCACGAGTTCGCCGATTAGATCGCAGAGTCCTCCGAGGTAGGCTTCGTAGTCGAGAGCGAGGCCGGCGACTGCGTCGATCGGCTTATTCTTTACGGCGAGCGAGAAAGTTTTGGCTTCCAGATATTCTTCCGCCGCCGCCTTATACGGCCCCTCGCGGCGCAGGCGTTCGGCGCCGAATTTCTTCTCCAGATCTTTCAGATTCTTTTCCATCTCCTTCAGCTTGGCTTCGGCCGCCTTAAAATCATCGCGCTGGAGAGCGAAGATGCTTTTCTTGGCTTCGAAGAGGATATTGTTGGAAGCGCTGTTAATCTGCCGGCGCTGAGATTCGTTGGCCTGGTAGTCTGACTTCAGTCGAGATAGGAATTTATTGTTGATCATAGAAGGATGTGAGTTTAAGTTAGAAATAATGTTTGAGAGCGACTATTTTTCCGTAAAGCAAAAATTAATTGCCATTAATTTTTGCCTCAGGAAAAATTAGGAGCGATAAAGCATTATTTATAACTTCTAAATCACTCGGAATATTTCATCCAAACTCGTATCGCCGTTTAAAGCTTTGATGACGCCGTCTTGGACCATAGTTACCGTCCCGCCCAGGATGGCGGCCGCCTCAATTTCGATATCGGTGACGTTATCCTGCTGGATGGCTTTCTGCACTTCGGGACTCATCGTGATGGCCTCGTATAATCCCAGGCGCCCCTTATAGCCGATCTTGCCGCATTTCTCGCAGCCGACCGGCGCGAAGAATTCCAGCTTTTCCGGAATTTTAATGGCGGGGTTCTTGATGCTGGCCAATATATCCTTGACCCGCTGCAGGTTCTCCGGACTGACTTCCGCCTTCTTCTTGCAGAAGGGGCAGAGGCGGCGGACCAGGCGCTGGCCGATTGTGAACTCGATCGCGTTAGCGAGCGTCTGGCGGTCCAAGCCGAGGCCGGCGAAGCGCGAGATGGCGCCGGCGGCGCTGTTGGCGTGGATGGTGGAGAGGACCAAGTGGCCGGTCAAAGCGGCTTCCATGGAAATCTTAGCCGTTTCTTCGTCGCGGATTTCTCCGATCATCATGATGTTCGGATTCTGGCGCAGGAGCGAGCGCATGGCGGCGGCAAAGGTATAGCCGCGCTCGGGGTCGATCTGGGTCTGCATGACGCCGGCCAACTGGTATTCGATCGGATCTTCCACGGTGATGATTTTCACGTCCGGCTTGTTGAGCTTATTCAGGATGCTATATAGGGTGGTAGTTTTTCCGGAACCGGTCGGGCCGGTGGTGAGGATGATACCCTTGGTTTTCTTCATGGCGCCTTCGAGCGCGGTCAGCGCCGCGGCCGTGATGCCGAGCTTGGCCATGTCGAGATTGGCGGCGGAAGTGGAGAGCAAGCGGACGACGATGGTTTCGCCGTAGCCGCCGGCGATGATGGAGAGGCGGCAGTCGATCTTGCTGTCGGGAAGATAGATGGTGAAGCGGCCGTCGAAGGTGGCGCGCTTGATGTTGGTTGCCGCGCCGGCCAGAATCTTCACTTCCGACAGGATCTGCAGGTAGCTGGTCTTGGGCAGGCTCAGGATGTCGTGCATGACGCCGTCGATGCGGAAACGCACCTTGACGTCGCTCTCGGTCGGCTCGATATGGACGTCGCCCGCCTCGCTGATGGCGCCGAGCCCCATGATGAGTTCGATCAGCTGACCGACCGGAGTCTCCTTGATGGCGGCGCCGGCGCCGGAAATGTCCGTGCTCAGCTTCTGGGCGACCGCCAGCTGCGCCGGACTGACCTTCACGCCGCGGCCGATGGTCTGAGAGATGACGATGTCGTAGAGGTCGTTGACGTAGTCGAAATTGCCGATGACGCGATAGACCTCTTCCAGAGAAGTGAGTCCGTCCAGCGCCTTGAGCACGCCGTCCTGGAGCATGGTGATCATGCCGTCCTCGATGGCCTGCTGGAGGATCTTGAAAGAGGGAGCGTTATCTATCGTCAGCTGCTTGATGCGGTCGTTCATGGTGAAGACCTCGAAGATGCCGGTGCGGCCCTGGTAGCCGATGCCGTTGCAGTGCGTGCAGCCGGGGCCGACTTCGTAGACCTTGGGCAGCTTGGCCGGGATGTCGATGCCCGCCTTGGGCGAAACGACCGCCAGAATCTTATTCACTTGCTCGGCTTCGACCGGATTCAGCTCATGTTCTTTCCGGCACTCGGGGCAGAGCTTGCGGATCAGGCGCTGGCCGACGACGACGTTGATGGAGGGGACGAGGAAATAGGGCTTGACGCCGAGGTCGACCAGGCGGGGGATGGTGCCGGCGGCATCGTTAGTATGCATGGAAGATAAGACGAGATGGCCGGTGATGGAGGCCTGGACCGCGATCTCCGCCGTCTCCAAGTCGCGGATTTCGCCGACCATGACGACGTTCGGGTCTTGGCGCAGAACCGATCGCAGTCCGGCGGAGAAGGTATAGCCCTTCTTCTCGTCGATCTGGCTCTGGTTGACGCCTTTCAGCTGATATTCAATCGGATCTTCCAAGGTGATTATCTTGGTGCCCGGCTGGTTGAGCTGATTGAGGATGGCGTAGAGGGTTGTGGTCTTACCTGAACCGGTGGGGCCGACGCCGAGGATGAGGCCGTTGGGCTTGGCGACTTCTTTGGCCAGGAGCGGCATGATTTCCGGGCGCACGCCGAGCGAGGCGAGTTCCAAGACTGTGGTCGTGGAATCAAGAATACGCATTACGACGGATTCGCCGTAAGCGGTGGGAAGGAAAGAACAGCGGACGTCGATTTTTTTGTTCTTGAGATAGATGGTGTAGCGGCCGTCCTGCGGCGTGTTGGCGATATTAATCTTGACGCGCGCCAGGATCTTCAAGCGGGAGATGATCTTATCCCACTTCTCGCGGCTGATGACAGCCGCTTCCTGCAAGACGCCGTCGATGCGGATGCGCACGGCGACGCCGCTCTCTTCCGCCTCGATGTGGATGTCGCTGCCGCCGACCTTCATGGCCGTCGCCAAGATCAGAGTGACGACATCGGTGATGTTCACTTCGTTGATCTTCTCGTTGAGGCTCTTGTAGTTGCTGATGGCGGCCTGGAACTTGTTCAGGCTCTCCTCATCAATCGCCACGCCGCCTTCATACTTTTTTATCTTCGGGAGATTCTTGTAGGCGGCCAAGCCGGCCTCCAAGCTGCTTTGGGAGATGATGTATAATTTTGCTTCGGCGAAGTGCTGATCGGTCAGGCGGGCCAGTTCTTCCGTGACCGCCGCGCTCGGTTCCAAGCAGCCCAACCGGGTGTTTTTGCCGTCATAGAAGAAGCAGACCGCCCCGATCGCGCGGGCGCGCTCTTCCGGAATCAGAACCAGAGCCTCCGGGCTGATAGGGAAGGACGACAGGTTGACATAGTCCAGACCGAGACCTTGCGCGCTCTGCTTGGCGGAGCGTTCGATCTCTTTCTGTTTGATCTCTTCCTGCTTCTTACTAAAACGACCGGCGACGCTTTCTTCGTCGTCGGTCGGATCGGTCAGGTTGGAGATGGAAGCGAAATCACTCATAATTTAACGGCGGAAGAGGCGTTCCAGCTTGGCCAGGCCGCCCTCGCGCTTGAGGCGCAGGAAGAGATTGGTCCAGGCTGCGGTCTGGAAAGCGGTCATCAGGGCGCCGAAGAAGACGATGATGACGATGCCGATGATGACCATCAGCCACATGATCCAGGCAATCTGGAGGATGAGGCCGAGAATGACGAGCGGCAGCAGGAAGAGGGAGAAGGCGATAACCAGGACGCCGCTGGCCAGGAAGTTGATGAGGAAGAGGATGATTGCCGCTTCCACGCTGATGAGCCAGTTCTTCGCGAAGAGACGGCTGCCGTGCTCCAGAGAAGAGGCTACAGATTTTCCTTCCAGCACCGCGTAGGCGATGGCATATTTGACCAGCAGGGAGAGGCTCAAGGCGACCGGTATGAAAATGACGAAGAGGACGCTGAAGATGACGGCCAGGACGCTGCTGTCCTTCATAGCCAAGAAGAGGAGCGGCAAGCTGCCCAGGAAGAGGACGCCGCCCACCGCGACGCGGATCAGGAAGTCCAGGCCCAGCACACGCCAGAAATGGCGGTTGCCGTCGGTCAGCCCGGAGCGGATGCTCAGGGCCGGCTCTTTCTTGCGGTCTTCCAGGAGCTTCTTAGTATCCCCGATGAGCGCCGCTTGCGACGCGACGGCCAGCCAGACGAAGAAGGCGAAGATGACGCCGCTGACGATGAGGACGGCGAAGACGCTGCAGATGGTCCAGATGTCATAGCTGAAGAGTCCGGTCAGACCCAGGAAGAAATTCTTGACGACGACGCCCAAGGTCAAAATCTTGGAAAGATGTACGTAGGCGCCGTCAATCAATCCCTGGTTCATGTTCTGAGTCATGATCTGGTATTCCCAGGAACCGCTGCCGGCCGCCAGAGAAGCGAAGAGACCGAAGAACCAGAGATACTTATGCCGCCAAGAGATTTCCCAAGCCTGGCGGAACAAAGCGCGGTAAGAGAACATAAGTTTATGAAATTTAATTGAAAAGTTTAATAAAATCTGATAATATTATAACATAATTTCCTAATTAATGCCAAATAAGAGCCTCTCTTATATGTCTAAGGTCATCACTGACAAGAACCGGATCGCCGAACTATTGACACGAGGCGTTGAAAAGGTTTATCCGAGCCGCGAGGCGCTGGAGAAAAAGCTCGCGAGCGGCGATAGGATCCGCCTCTACTGCGGCTATGACCCGAGCGCGCCCTCTCTCCACATCGGCAATGCCATCTCTCTCAATAAGCTGGCCCAGTTTCAGGCGCTCGGCCACGAAGTCATCTTCCTGATCGGGGATTTTACCGGACGTATCGGCGATCCAACCGATAAGAAGGCGGCTCGGAAGAAGCTGCCGGCGGCTGAAGTGGATAAGAACGCCCGCGACTATAAGAAGCAGGCCTCCGCCTATCTGAAATTCGACGGCCCCAATCCGGCGCGCGTGGAATATAACAGCAAGTGGCAGGATAAGCTGGACTTTTCCGAACTGATCGAGCTCTCTTCCCATTTCACCGTCCAGCAGATGATTCAGCGCGACATGTTCCAGGAGCGGCTCAAGGACGAAAAGCCGATCTACCTGCATGAGTTCCTCTATCCGCTGGTTCAGGCTTACGACAGCGTGGCTATGGATGTGGACCTGGAAATCGGCGGCAACGATCAGATGTTTAATATGATGGCCGGCCGCGATCTGCTGCGCGAGGTGAAGAACAAAGAAAAATTTGTCCTGACCATGAAGCTCCTGACCGACGCCGAGGGCAAGAAGATGGGCAAGAGCGAAGGAAATATCGTTTTCTTGGACGAGAACGCCAATGATATGTACGGGCAGATCATGTCCTGGCCGGACGGCGTGCTGCTGTCGGCCTTCGAGCTCTGCACCAACCTTGAGGCGGCGGAAATCAAGAAGCTGACGGAGGACTTGAAGAAAGAGCAAGCTAATCCGCGCGATCTGAAGATGCTCCTGGCGAAGGAAATCACCAGCATCAACCATGGCGCTGAATCGGCGGCTGCGGCGGAAGATAATTTTGTCCGTACGATCCAGAAGAAAGAAGCGCCGGCTGATATCAAGTCTTGGTCGGCCGCGCAGTCCCAGTATAATATAACCGAGCTCTTGGTCGAGGCGGGCTTGTCCGCCAGCAAGAGCGAGGCACGGCGTCTAATCGAGCAGGGCGCCATCAAGATCAAGCGCGACGGCGTCGCGGCGACCTTATCCGACCCGAAAGAAGAGATCAAGATTGCCGGGGAGATCGTCCTCCAGCGCGGCAAGCTGCAGTTCATAAAGATTGTCAGATAAACATGTATTTTTTAGACGCCGTAAAACAGCAGATTGCCGCCGAGCTGAAATTGGATCAGCCGCGTTTTACTTATCCGCCTGACGCGAAGCTCGGCGATCTGAGCCTGGCCTGTTTTGAAATGGCGGCGGCACAGAAGAAGAATCCGGCGGCGCTGGCGCAGGAACTGGCGGCCAGCTTGAAGGACAGGATGACTTTAAAAAATCATATCAGCGACGTCAAAGCGGCCGGCCCTTATCTTAATTTTTTCGTGGCGCCGGAGGCCTTGGCCGCCGGAGTCATCAAGGAGATTGCCGGACAGAAGGCGCAGTACGGGCGGAACCGGAGCGGCGCGAGCGAGAAAGTCATGATCGAGTATTCTAACGGCAATACGCACAAGGAATATCATGTCGGGCATCTGCGCAACATCTCTTACGGCGACGCGGTCAGCCGCCTCTTGGCGGCGAGCGGCTATGACGCCATCCCTGTTTCTTATATAAACGATTTCGGCATCCATGTCGCCAAGACCATCTGGAATTGGCGTCGTGATCCGGTCTACGCGGAGCGGCCGGAGCCGAAGGGCTATCTGCTCGGACGCTGCTATTCTAAAGCCAGCCAGCTGCTGACCGATAATAAGGATGGCCAGGCGGAGGTCGGTCTCATCATGCAGGACATCGAAGCGCGTCGCGGCGAGAACTATAAGACTTGGCAGGAGACGCGTCAGTGGAGCATCGCTTACTTCGCTTCCATATATAAGGAGCTGGGCGTCTCTTTCGTGCGCACTTTCTATGAGAATGAAGAGGTGGCGGCCGGTTTGAAGCTGGTAGCCGAGCTTCAGGGTAAGGGAATCCTAAAGAAGAGCCAGGGCGCCGTCATCGCCGACTTGGAGCAGTATAAGCTGGGCGTCCTGCCCGTCATCCGTTCCGACGGCACGGCTCTTTATCCGGTCGCCGATCTCGCTCTCGCTTCCGAGAAATTCAATAAATATAAACTGGATAAGTCTATCTACGTCGTGGACGTCCGCCAGAGCTTGTATTTCAAACAGCTCTTCAAGATTTTATCGCTTATCGGATATGAGAAGCCGCTCATCCATCTTACTTACGACTTCGTCACTCTGCCGGAAGGCATGATGTCTTCCCGTACCGGCAATGTCATAACCTATCAGGAACTGCGCGATAAGATTCTGGAAAAATTAACGGCCGAGACAACCAGCCGGCACGCGGATTGGAGCGCGGCCAAGATCGGGGCGACGGCCCTGGCGCTCACGATTTCGTCCATCAAGTTCGAGATGATTAAAGTCGGCGCGGAAAAGATCATCACTTTCAATATCGACGAGGCTCTCCGCTTTGACGGCTATACGGCCTGTTATGTACAATACGGCTATGCCAGACTGCAGAGCATCCGGCGCAAGCAGGGCTTCCGCCTGCCTTTCGGACGGCCGGATTACAGCGAGCTGCAGATCGCGCCGGAGAAGAACTTGCTCATGAAGATCGCGCGCTATCCCGAAGTCGTCGCCCAGGCCGCCGCTTCTTATAATCCGAGCGACCTGGCCAAGTATCTCTTCGAGCTGGTGCAGATGGCCAACGATTATTATCATGAAGTTAACATTTTGAAGGCGGCGCCCGCGACCAAGCGCGCCCGCCTCGCCCTCATCGCGGCCGTCAGCCGCGTAATCGAGAACGGACTCGGACTCCTCGGCATCGAGGCGCTGGGAGAGATGTAACATCAAATTTTTATGAAAGATATGATCAACGAAGCGTCTCATTTTGAAAAGAAAGAACAGCCCGCGTCCGGCCGGGTCGAGATTTATATCGTGCGGCACGGCAAGCAGGAGCAGTGGAGCGACCCCAATAGTGACCTGAGCGCCGAGGGAGCCAAGCAGGCCGAGGCCTTTGCCCTGGAGTTCCTGCAGGATCATCTTGGTTCGGACAAGGAAGCGGTCATCAAGATAAAAAGGAGTCCGGTTAGCCGAGCGGCCAAGACCGGCGATGTGATTGCCGCGACATTAGAACGCGAGATAGCGGCTAGAGGCTTACAGAATCTTAAGCTACTTAACACCAGGATTGATGAAGATTTAAAGACGACCGGCTCTATCGGCCCCCTCATCAAGAGCGGCGTCGCCCATGATAAGGTCGTCGATGAATGGCTGGCTAATGCTGATAACTATGAGAATGCCAGAAAACCTCAAGAAATCGCGGATAACATCGCGGGCATAATTGCTGATGCCGACTCCCTAGCCAAGAAAGTGTCTCCCGACGGGCCGCAGATCATCTATATTATGGTGACGCATGAGACGTCGCACGCCGCCTTGATGAATAAGCTGACTGGAAAGAGCACGGAAGAACTGGGTGGCGGTATCGGGCACCTGGAGCCGATGAGAGTGATGATGAATCACGATTCCCAGTCACATCCCGTCTTGAGTTTCCGCGATCAGAAATATGATTTAGATTTAAACCGACTGAGCGATGCCAGCAAATAAATCGATATTAAAAGGGGTCAGGGCTTCCGGCGGCCGCGTTCGCGGTCGGGTCTTGATAGTGGAATCGCCGGCGCGTCCAGTCAAGGCTAAGCCGGGCAGCATTATCGTCGCGAGCTTTACTACGCCGGTCATCGCTGCCGCCCTCGTAGCCGCAGCTGGAATCATAACAGAGAGAGGCGGTCTCACCGCCCATGCCGCTATCATCGCTAGGGAATTTAATGTTCCTTGTCTGGTGGGAGTGAAAGATGCTATGAAGATCCTGAAGAACGGCCAGCTCATCATATTGGATGCCGATAAAGGGTGCATATATGAAGCTTAGCGCTAAAGCTAAAAAATTGCTGGCGGCGCAATGTTTCTGCATTCTCCAGTCCGCCGATAAGCACGGCTCCGGCGGCCGCTGGCCGATGCCGGTTTTAAAGAGCACGAACGATGCCTCTATCTTTTCCGAGCCGGCCGTAGCGGTGAACTTTTATCGGCGCGTCCGAAAATTGCTGGCCGCACGCGGCTCCTATCGGGAGTTATCAAAAATATTTCCTTACCCGAGCCCCTTGGCGCGGCTGACCATGATCTTCCGTTCCCGCCGGATTTGGCGCCTGGACAAGCGCCAGCAAGTAGGGGTGATGAACATGCTGTCCGAAATCCTCTATGGCCTTTATCAGGCCGATCACTTCTGTCGTCGTGGCAGCAATATCCTGTGGACACGAGAAGAGCAGGCAGCCAGAATCGCGAAGTTGCAGCCGGCCGAGAAAAATAAGATCCCGCTCGCTCTGGTCAGCCAGCTGGATGGGCGCCTTTGGCTGTATACGGAGACGCTCTATTCCCGCTGGCATAATCTCGGACATGAATTTCATGGACCTTACCAGGTTCGTGGTCGGGAAAATCTTTTAGTTAAAGAGTGGCACGACTTGCAAGGTCTGGGCGAGAAGATATTTTCCGGCTTTCCCTATAAGAAGATAACTTGTTATGAGTTCTATAAGAATAACAAGTTAAGCCTTGATATTCATAACCGGCTCAAGTCGGCTAAGCCGCTGGCATCTACGATGACTCGCGCTTATATAGAGATTGATGGCCGGCCAGCGAGCATTAAGGCTGTAAGCCGCGCGATTAAAACCTTAGATGTTTATCTGGACGCAGGGGCTCAGTATCTTTCTCGACAAAATGCCGCCCGGCTTAAACAGATTAATGCCATGATGGAATTTTATGCCATCAAGCCTTTGGCCGACGCTTTGGGAGAAGATTGGCGGCCGGCGCCGGATTTGCTTAAAGCCATCAGACGGGGTAAATTAAGTAGCAAGGCTAAGAAGGTGCTGGCCCGTTTGAGCTATTATTACCCGCGCTTCAATAAGCGAAATGTTAAGATCCAGTGGGATCCCAGTGTCAATTTTAAATGATATGAAGAAATCCGAAACCAACAGTTCCCTGGAGAAGATCGTCTCCCTCGCCAAGCGCCGGGGTTTCGTTTTCCCCTCGTCCGAGATCTATGACGGCTTCACCGCCGTCTACGACTTCGGCCCCTACGGCGTGGAGCTCGCCAATAACATCAAGGCCGCCTGGTGGCGCGCCATGACGCAGCTGCGGGACGACGTGGTCGGCTTGGATTCGGCTATCTTCATGAGCCCCAAGATCTGGGAGGCCTCGGGCCATGTCAAAGGCTTCGCCGATCCACTGACGGAATGCCGCAAGTGCCACGGCCGCCTGCGCCTGGACGCCTTGCTGGAAGAGGCGGGCATCTTCGCGGACGAGAAGATGACGGAGGAGGAGATCAATAAGATTTTTGATGAGAACCGGGGCAAGATAAAATGTCCGAACTGCGGCGCGAGCGATTTTACGCCCGGCCGCAAGTTTAACCTCCTCGTCCAGTCCAACCTGGGTAATTTCACCGGCGATTGGACGAAGGAACCGACCTACCTGCGCGGCGAGACCTGCCAGGGCATCTACGTCAATTTCAAGAACGTCGTGGACACGGCCCGCGTGAAGATTCCTTTCGGCATCGCCCAAATCGGCAAAGCTTTCCGCAACGAGATTACGGCTCGGCAATTCATCTTCCGCACGCGCGAGTTCGAGCAGATGGAAATGCAATATTTTGTGAAGCCGGGCGACGACAAGAAATATTACGACCAGTGGAAAGAGACGCGCTGGCAGTTCTATCTGGATCTGGGCATCAGCGAGAAGAATATCAAGTGGCACAAGCACGAGAATTTGGTCTTCTACGCCAAGGAGGCTTATGACATCGAATACAATTTCCCCTTCGGCTTCAAGGAGCTGGAAGGCATCCATGCCCGCGGCGACTACGACCTGACTCAGCACAGCAAATACTCGGGGCAGACTTTGGATTATATGGATCCGCAGACGAACGAGAAATTCATCCCCCATATCGTGGAGACTTCGGCCGGCGTCGGCCGGACTTTCCTGGCCGTCCTCTGCGAGGCCTACCGGGAAGAGGAAGTGGAGGGCGAAATCCGGGTGGTTTTGAAGCTGGCGCCGAAACTAGCTCCTATCAAGATTGCTGTTTTCCCCTTGCTCAAGAATAAGCCGGAGTTGGTCGCCAAGGCGCGCGCCGTCTTCGACGCTTTGAAGGCCGATTGGCGCTGCGAGTTCGACGACAACGGCAACATCGGCAAGCGCTATCGCCGCCAGGACGAGATCGGCACGCCCTACTGCGTTACGATCGACTTCGATACTCTGGAGAACGGCGAAGTCACGGTGCGCGACCGCGACACGATGCAGCAGGAGAGGATCAAGATCGCCGAACTGGAAACTTTTTTTCGGGCGAAGGTCGGAAAATAAAAAAATCCGGAAAAACCCTTGCTACTTATTTCCGATAGTTGTATAATATAAGCAAGAGATAAATTTCGTTTAAGAAAACTTATCAGTGAAAGGAGGTGATTACTATGGCTAAGAAGAAAAAGAAAGCGGTAAAGAAGACCGCCAAGAGAAAGACTGCCAAGAAGACCACCAAGAAGAAGGCGGCTAAGCGCCGCAAGTAATTTTTATTGTCGGACGCGCCGGGAATAAGACATCAGTTTTATTTTCGCGCTCGGCTGATGATATTAATTTGAATTTATACAAAGATCGTCCTGCGGAATCAGGACGATTTTTGTATTTTAGATTTCCTTCAGGCGGCTTATGCTATAGTGGCCGTCATGACTGAGCCCAATATAAAAAATCGCCAAGATAAGCATAAAATAAGGAGTATCCGGCGCCTTATCGCTATCGCTTGCTTACTTATAGCGGCGGTTGCCTCGGCTCTTATCGACGGACGCCCGTCCGGCCGCTTGAGTGTGGATTTTTTTGATGTTGGACAGGGTGACGCCGCGCTCATCACGACGCCGCGCGGCGAGACGGTACTGATTGACGGCGGTCCGGACAGTCGCATCCTGCGCCGCTTGGGCGAGCGCTTGCTTTTCTTCCGTCGCCGGATAGACTATGTCCTCTATACTCACTATCACTCCGATCACATCACCGGATTGGTGTCCGTCTTCCGCCGCTATGAAGTGGAAAA
>Ga0172379_10005091_pt1 | contig 18687 bp, 18 predicted proteins | sample GrowelOW334metaG_FD_119756 | JGI IMG/M metagenome (GOLD analysis project Ga0172379, IMG submission 119756) | Groundwater microbial communities from an aquifer near a municipal landfill in Southern Ontario, Canada - Groundwater well OW334 metaG | ecosystem: Environmental > Aquatic > Deep...
GGAGTTTTATTTAAAGAAGAAATTAAATAATAGACACCAAACCCAACAGCTACCGCCAAAACAACAATTACCACCACTAAAATAATAGTTTTTAATTTTGAAGATTTTTCCGACACATCAACGACTTGAGAAGATTCTTCAGTAAATGATTGAGGTGGGGCCGGAATTGTTTCCAGGATTGGTTGTTGCGGTTGTGGTTGTGGTTGATATTGAGGTTGAGCGGGTGCTTGATTATTTCTTAGCGCAGAAAGTTCTGGAGCGCTTATAACTTGTGACTGAGGAGAGTCCCCTCCCGTTTGTTGAACCGACTCTAAATCTGAATTCATAGTTCTTACTCCCACTTGCTGTTCTGGAGCCGGAGGCGGAGGAGGAACGCTTCCCTGAGGAGAGTTATCTCTTCCAGGATTAAACTGCGATGGATTTGTATTATATTCCATTTTATTTTTTTATTAATAATATTGAGTTGCAAAATTTTATTTTGCTGACGTTAGTAAAATTGTATCACAATAAAAAAATAATTTATATGGGGATAACTCTTTGTTTATGGTAAAATTAGTTTTATGAAAACTCTCTTACTTATTGACGCCAACTCTATGATTCATCGCTGTTTTCACGCGGTACCTCCTTTGGTTAACAAGAAGAACGAGCCGACAGGAGCTCTGTACGGAGTTTCTAATATCCTCCTTAAGATAATCCAATCAAAAAAACCAGAATACGCGGCCGCTCTTTTTGATAGACCAGAAGCTACATTCAGAGAGCAAAAATATGCTCAGTATAAAGCCCAAAGACCCAAAACAGCCGACGAACTAATACCACAACTTAAAAAAGCCCACGATCTTTTTGAAAGTTTTTCAATAAAATGGCTGGAAATTCCCGGATATGAAGCTGATGATCTTATAGGAACTCTGGCAATAAAATTTAAAAAAGAAAAAGATATAAAAGTTCTTATTTTAACAGGAGATCTTGATTCTCTTCAGTTGGTAGAAGATGGAAAAATATTAGTTGAAACATTTAAAAAAGGGATCTCGGAAACGATGGTTTACGACGAAGGAGCGGTTGTAGAAAGATATGGCATACATCCAACCCAGATGATTGATTATAAGGCCTTGGTAGGCGATGCCTCCGATAATATTCCCGGGGTTGCCGGAGTTGGACCCAAAACCGCCTCTGAAATATTAAGAAAATACAAAACTCTTGATATTTTTTTTAAAGAGGGACAAAAAGAAAAATCTTACGAGAGAATAAACCAAAGCAAAGAAATTGCTCTTCTTTCAAAAGATTTAGCGACAATAATTACATCAGCTCCGGTTAAAATAAACATCAATGAATTAGAATTAAATCCAAACACTCAAAATATAAAAAATTTTTTTGATAAAAATGATTTTTCCAGCTTAATTAAAAGGGTTGATGGTTTAGGAGAAAATACTAAGAAGAAAGAGACAAAAAAGAAAGCTGAAAGTAATCAATTGTCGGTTTTTGGTTCTATTAAACAAAATTCTGAGGATATAAAAATTGGATACAACCTAAAAGATTTATATAAAAAACAGGAAATATTAGGGCCGATTTTTGACATTAAGATAGGTTTAGAACTTTTAGGAGTTAAACCGGACGGATGGGAAGACGCATCCGAAAAAATATTTAAAAAAATTCTCCCCTTGGAAGAATTTTTGGATAAATCTTTTGCTTGGCTTTCTCAAAAAATAAAAACCCTTGGATTGGAAAAGGTTTTTTATAATATTGAAATGCCTCTTGTTAAAGTTCTATCCCAAATGGAAAAAAGTGGTGTTTTAATCAATTTAAAAAAACTAAAAGATGTTCAAAAAGAATTAAACGTTTCGGTTAAAAAAATAGAAGATATTATCTTAAAAGAAATCGGGGAAGAAATAAATTTAAATTCTCCAAAACAACTCCTTTCTTACTTTCAAAAACAAGGCCTTAAAATAAAATCCACATCAGCCCAAACCCTGGAAAAAATATCGGAAGGGTATCCTGTTGTTAAAAGGATTTTAGAGTACAGAGAATTTTTCAAAATGAAAACAACTTATTTAGATTCTTTTGAAAAACTAATAGGGGAAGACAAAAGAATCCACCCCACTTTTTTACAGCTCGGGGCCGCAACCGGGCGACTCTCTTGCCAAAACCCAAACCTTCAAAACATACCCCAAGAATCGGAATGGTCACAAAAAATCAGAAACATATTTATTCCTTCTTTAAACAACTCATTAGTTTCTTTTGATTACTCCCAAATAGAGCTAAGAGTCATCGCTCACCTTTCGCAAGATAAAAATATGATAGGAGCGTTTAAAAAAGGCGAGGACATACACACCCTAACGGCTCAAAAAATATTTAATACAAAAGAGGTTTTGCCTCAACAAAGACGACTGGCAAAAACTTTAAACTTTGGAATGATTTATGGAATGGGATATCGGGCTTTTTCCCAAACCGCCCACATTCCTTCCGATCAAGCCAAGGAATTTATAAAAAAATATTTTGAAGAGTTCCCTGCTATAAAAGAATGGCAAAAAATGGTTCTGGAGACGACCAGAGAAACGGAAATTTCATCTAATATCAACGGACGATTCAGAAATTTGCCGGCTATAAATTCTTTAAATCAATTTTTATCGTCCAGCGCCGAAAGAGAGGCGACCAATATGCCCACCCAGAGCTTGGCGGCTGATATTTTAAAAATCGCCATGATAAAGGTTTTTGATTATCTTTCTAAAAATAACCTTCTGAAAAAAATAAAAATTATTCTCTCAATCCACGACGAATTAATTTTTGACATTAACAAAGAACTACTAGGACAAGAAAAAGAAAGTGATTTAATAAAAAAAATAAGGGATATTATGGAATCCTCTTATAAATTAGACGTTCCTTTGAGAGTGGGTGTAAAGATAGGAAAGAGATGGGGAGAAATGAATTAAGCGATGGGTTTTATAATCACCCTTCTTTCCTTTCCTTCTCCTTGGCTTTCTGTTTTTATATCCGGATGAACAGCCAGTTCCGAATGGATAATTCTTCTCTCATAGGCGTTCATGGGAGGCAGTGCCACTTCTTTTTTTTCTGTTATAACTTTTCTGGCAGCCGCCTTGGCTAATTTTATAATAAGTTCTTCTCTTTCTTTTCTGTAATTATTTATATCAACAAACGATAGTTCCAAGCCCTTTTTTATAGCTATTCCTTTTAGAATAAAATCCATATCGGAAACAAATTGAGAAAGATGGCGGTCAAGAAATGGCCCGTCGTTTATAAAAACCGAAAAACGCCTTGACTCTTGAGAAAAGTTAATAGAAAAATCATTAAAGCCCATTAAACTAATTAGCCGTTTTAATATCTCCTGTGTCTGTTCCATCTTGTTTGTTTATCTTCTTGTTAATTACTATCTGTTGAATAACTGAAAAAACAGAAGTTGTCAACCAATAAAGCGAGACCGCGGCCGGAAGTGAATAGAGTATCGCGAAAGTTAAAAAGGGACCAATTAATACCATTTGTTTGGAAACTTTTTCGGCCACACTCATTTCTCCCTTGTTTTTATCAGATTGTTTATTGTTTTTAACTACGCTCATTAATAGTTTTGACTGAATATATTGAGCGACGGCGGCAATTAAAACCAAAACTATATTTTTTTCATAAAGATTAAACAATCCGAGAAAAGAGTGTAAAACCGGATCAGGAGCGGAAACAAAAGAATAAAGTTTTGAAAGTATTTCTGGTGAAAACCCTCTCCAGAAAACAGAATAAAGCGCTATTAGAATTGGCAGTTGGATAATCATTAAAATAAACCCAGAAAATGGATTAACCTTGTGCTCTTTATAAACCGCCATTATTTCCTTTACCTGTCTTTCTTTGTCGTCTTTATGTGTCTTTTGGAGCTCTTTTATCTTGGGGGTTATTTTTTGAATCAACGTTTGGTCCTTGGCGCTCTTATAAAAAACAGGTAGTAAAACAAAACGTATAATTATCGTCAGAATAATAATCGCCACACCCAAGTCTGCATAGATGTTGTTGTAGACAAGAAAAAGAAGATTTAGAAGCGGTCTATATAAAAATTCATTAAAGATGTATGACATAAAAATAGAGGTTAGATGACAGAGGACAGCGATTTAGAAATTTCAGACTTTAATTCGTTTGAGTCAGCTTTTAGTATTTTTTTTCTTAGAAAGAAAACGAAATCTCTACCTTGTAATTTATGAATTTCTTTTTTGTTGATTATTTCATAAACCATTCTACGCAAACGATTTCTCTCGGTTGCCTTTTTGAAATTAGCCGACGACATCACCACCGCAAAACGACTAAATTTATTACCAGAAGAATAAACCTTAGCGGAAAAAATCCCCACATCAATAATCTTGTTTGGTTTTTTATTTTCCGTGACTAAGTTTTTAAAAAAACCAACTGTTAAACGGTATTTTTTAGGCAGCATGTGTTCGCCCACCTTTAAACGGTGAGTTTTTTTCTCCCTCTGGCTCTTCTTCTGGATATAACCCTCCTTCCTCCCGGCTTTCTCATTCTCTTCAAGAAGCCGTGGGTTTTCCTTCTTTTTCTCTTTTTTGGTTGATAATTTACCGACATAAGAAACAATCTAACAGAAAAATACATAAATATCAAACCCCCAACCCAAAAAGAAATCCACAGCTTGTTAACGTTTTTGACTTTTCCACTATTTCGATTAAGATACTCTTGTTCTAAGATGGGTCTACTAGATTATTCTCTTTTTGATTATTAGTCATCACAACACATGGACTTAAAAAAACTTTGGGAAAAAGCCCTAGCCGAAATAGAGTTACAGATATCCAAACCAAATTTTATAACCTGGTTTAGAAACAGCCGATTGGTGGAAAAAAACGATTCTGTGGGGCTGGTTGTTTTAGGAGTTAATAATAATTTTTCCAAAGAGTGGGTTCAAAGTAAATACAATAAAATTATATTAGAGGCGCTACAAAATATAGACAGCGGAATTAATAGAATTGATTACGTTGTTTTAAACGACAACCTAGAAGAAAAAATTTTCTCTCAAACCAAAAAACCAATTCCCGAAGTTGGCCAAGTTGGATTCGCTGAATTCTCTACGGACCCTGAAACAAATCTTCATCCTCGTTATAGTTTTAAAAATTTTGTAGTTGGCTCGTCAAATGAAATGGCTTATGCTGCTTCAATTGCCATCTCCAAAGAAGTTGGCAGGAAATATAATCCGTTTTTTATTTATGGAGGAACGGGGCTAGGAAAAACCCACTTAATACAGGCCTTGGGAAATGAAATTATCAAAAATTATCACGGAAGAATTAGGGTAAAATATGTGCCCTCGGAAAAGTTTGTTAACGATGTTGTTTGGGCTATTAGAAACAAAAGAATGGAAGATGTTAAAAATAAATACCGCAACATAGACGTTTTAATTATAGACGACATCCAATTTATAGGCGGAAAAGAAAGAAGTGAGGAAGAATTTTTTCACACCTTTAATATCCTTTATCAAAACAACAAACAAATAATACTTTCCTCCGACAGACCGCCATCAGCCATACCAACACTCGAAGAACGCCTAAGATCTAGATTTGAGGGTGGTATGATAGCTGATATTACTTACCCGGACTATGAGATGAAGCTAGCTATTATAAAAAATAAAATTCAAGACAAGAATTTTATTTTAAACGACGAAATTTGTCATACTATAGCCTCTAAGATTCAAAGAAACATAAGAGAGATAGAAGGAATAATAAATAAACTCTATTTTTATAAATAATTTAAAAATGCTGAGATAGACACTAAAACAGCCGACGAAATAATAAATGCGACAATACAACAAAACATAGTAAACGTTAATCCTCTTCAGGTTATTAAATCAGTGGCTCAATTTTTTGAATTATCCTTAAGCGACCTAACTAATAAATCCAGAAGAAAAGAGGTTGTGCTACCAAGACAAATAACCATGTTTCTTTTACGGGATATGTTGGGGATGTCCTACCCAGATATTGGGGATAAGATGGGCAAAAGAGATCACACCACCGTTATTCACTCTTACGAGAAAATAAGCAGGGAAATGAATAAGGATAAGTCATTAAATCAAAAAATAATACTAATAAAAGAGTCGATAAGTAAGAATCCTGTTAGTTAAACTTACCCAGTTTATCAACAATTTTTACTCAATTAATTAAATAAGATGGTTTTAAAAACAATATTATATAAGCCCCACCATGAGCTTTTCCACATATCCACAGACACTACTGTTACTACTACTATTTATATTAATTAATAAGATATAATAGTTATTATGAATATAATTGCTTTAAAAAATAATATAAAAGAAGGTTTGAACGCTATTTCCGGAGCCAGGAAAGAATCGTCTAATTTACCGGTTCTTAAAAATTTTCTTTTTGAAACGTTTGATGGAAAATTAAAAATATCCTCAACTGATCTTGAGATAGGTATTAGTTATTTTATACCCGCAAAAGTAATAAAAGATGGTTCTTTGGCTATTCCATTTTTAGTTTTTTCCCAGATTATAAATAATTTATCTTTAGAGAGAATAAGTTTGGAAAGTAAAGGAAATAATCTTTTAGTTGCGACTGATAATTTTAAGGCCAAAATTTCAACCAACTCCAAAGACGACTTTCCTATAATTCCAGAGGCAGAAGAAAAAAAAGATAATTTCTTTATTTTTGATTCAGATTATTTTATAGATTCCCTCTCTTCCGTTTCTTGCGCTTGTCAGGTTTCTGACATAAGACCGGAGCTGGGTGGAATTTTATTTAGTTTTAAAGATGGGTTATTTAAATTAGCGGCCACTGATAGCTTTAGATTGGCTCAAAAAGTTTTTTCTGAAAAAAAGATTGAAACCAAACACGAAAAAGATGAATCTTTTATAGTTCCAATAAAAACAGTCCAAGAAATAATTAGAATTTTTTCATCTAAAAAAGGAGAGAAAATAAAAATGGTTTTTGAAGAAAATCAGGTTTTGTTTAAAACTGACCAAGTTAGAATATCTTCAAGATTAATTGAGGGAAAATTTCCGGATTACGAAACAGTAATACCAAATGATTTTGAAACCGAGTGCCTGTTTGACAAAGACGACGTTATTTCTGCTTTAAAACTGACTAGTTCTCTCTCTAATAGGTTAAACGAAATACGGTTTGTTGTTGACGAGAGCCTAAAAAATATAAAAGCGCTTTCGTCTTCAAATGATTTTGGGGAGAGCGAATATATATTGCCTGCTAAAATCAAAGGATCAAAAACTCAAATAACTTTTAACTGGAAATTTTTATTGGACGGTTTTAGAAACATAAAAACCACCAATGTCTTTTTTGGATTTAACGGTGAGAATAAAGCTAGTTTAATAAAAACTCCCGACGACAACTCCTATTTTTACATAGTAATGCCTATTAAATCGTCTTAACTATTTATTGTATTCAGTAAGAAAGTTTGGGACGTTATTTTTAGCCCATTCCAGCACCGGAACCTCCCAATTTTCAAATTGAGAATCATTCCCGGGATTTGGTTGATTGTAATCTTCGTTGGGGTTATTTTTATCTAAATAATAGAGAATATCATGAATGTGCTGTGAGCTAAATCCGTTGTTCTCCAGGACCGAAGTGTATTGCCCGTTTAAAATTGGTTTATTACTTGTTATGCTTTCGGGGCTGTTAAATATTTCCGATGGATATTGATTTATAATCTCTTTTAAAAAATTACTCCATATAGGGACGGCGGCTAAAATACTTCCCCCTTGTTCTTGCATTTGTTTATTATTATTGTTTCCAGCCCAAACTCCCACCGTTATAAACGGAGAATATCCCATTACCCAAGCGTCTTTATAATCATTTGTGGTCCCCGTTTTTAGAGCTACGTCATAACCCTCAAAAACAGTTAGAGATAAGCTGGAGTGAAAGAGCCCGGACCTTAAATTAATATCCGATAAAATATTATTTATTATTCTGGCATAATTATTTTCTATGACCTGAACGGGTTCATCTTTATATTCTTCCAAAGTTTCCCCTTTGTTGTTTTCTATTTTTAAAATAAAAGATTGTTTGTGTTTTATCCCCTCTTGTGAAAAAACGGAGTAGGCGTTAACTAAATCAATAAGTTTTACCTCTCCTCCGCCCAAAACTAAAGACAATCCATATCTAGATCTATCACTTAATGTGGTTATTCCCATTTTTTGAGCTATGTCTAAGGTGTTATCTATGCCCGCCAGATAGAGCGTTTTTACCGAGGCGACGTTAATGGATTGAGCTAGCCCCTGTTTAAAAGTAATCGGTCCCCTAAAGAGACCGTCAAAATTTTGAGGATGAAAACAAGCGGTGTTTTTATTGGAAAAATCAACAATTACCGGACAAAGATTTTTGTTGGTAGAAAATTCTGTTGGAACATCAAATAATATTGTATCAGGGGTATATCCTTTATAAAGAGCCGCTAAATAAGCAAAAGGTTTAAACGTTGATCCCGGCTGTCTTTTCCCTTGGGTGGCGACATTAAAATTTCCCTCAATTTCTTTATTGAAATAATCAGCCGAGCCAACCATCGCTAAAATTTGTCCTGTTTTTGGGTCTTGTGAAACCAAAGAAGAATTTTCTCCTTTGTAAAGTTCTTTATTTCTTTGAGCTCCTTCTTTTACGACTCTTTGGGCTATCTCTTGTTGTTTCCAATCAAGGGTGGTTACAACTTTTAATCCTCCGTTTTCAACCAAGTCATCTCCGTATTTATTAGATATATATTCTTTTATCATCATCACAAAGTGAGGGGCTTTTATAGAACCAATACTTTGGGGCATAAACTTTATATCTTCTTTTTTGGCGGATTCCAATTGTTGTTCATCTATAAAAGATAATTTTTTCATCTGTTCAAGAACATAATTCTTTCTGGATAATAATTCATCTAAATGACTGCCCCAAGGAGAATAATAAGAAGGAGATTGAATCAGTCCAGCCAAAAGAGCCGACTCGGCCAAAGTTAAATCCTTGGCTTTTTTCCCTAAAAAAGTTTGAGCCGCTGATTCTATTCCATAAGCATTAGACCCGTAACTTATCTGGTTTAAATATTGGTTTAGTATTTCTTCCTTGTTGTAGTTTTTTTCAATCCAATAAGCCAATATTGTCTCTCTTATTTTTCTCTTGAAATTTTTGTCCAATGTTAAAAAAACGTTTCTAGCTAATTGTTGGGTTATAGTGGATCCTCCTTGGGCTAAATCAGCCTTTATAATATTCACAAAAACAGCCCTTATTACGGCTTTTATATCAACAGCCGAGTGATTGTAAAAGTTTTGGTCTTCTATGGCTATGGTGGCCTTTTTAGCGTAATCAGGCATATCCTCTCCTCTTATTAGCGTACGATTTTCTTCTCCGTGTATTTCATAAAGCAAAACCTCTCCGGTTCTGTCATAAATTTTAGTTGACTGAGTCGGTTGAAAATTGGTTATTTTTTCCGGGTGGGGAAGGCCTCTAATAATGTCTATAAATTGATAAACAAAAAAGATTCCCACAACCAAGACAACAACCAATGAAAATAAAAAGATCTTTTTAGATTTAGTTTTAGCCATACTTATATTGTATTCCAAAAAACAAAAACCCGCCAATTTAATGACGGGCTCTTGTTTTAATTTTCATCTAATTCATCTACGACGTCGGGTTTTTTTGGTTTTTTATCTTTGTCGTCCTTGTCCCCGCCCTCTTCGTCGTCCTCTTCCTCATCCTCTTCTTCGTCTCCTGCTTCAATAAGCTCTTCTTCGTCGTCCGTTACATCACTCATGTCGTCGTCGCTGAAAAGAAGAAAATCTTTTAGATTTAAAGTTTCTTGAAAAAACATTTTTATTTTTAAAATAAGAAGCGACCTTTTTGCCCGCCCCGATTTTATTTAATAAAATCTTGGAAGGTTAATTTTTAATTATAGAAATATAACTTTTCTATAATTAAAGTCAAGATGCCTAACCCTGATTTTGAAATTTATTGTTTAAAAAAGAATATCCGGTAACAATAGCTATTGCCAAAGCGTCAAAAACATCATCTACCTCCTTTAAGTTTTCTATTTTTAATATCTTCTTAACCCACAACTCAACAGATTTTTTATCAGCTCCTCCCCATCCTGTTATCCCCTGTTTTATTTCTAATGGGGTAAATTCTAAAATGGGAATTTTCTCTTTAACACAACAGAGAATTAGAACACCCCTTGATTGAGCTACCTCAAGCGCAGTTTTCATGTTTTTAACAAAATAGAGCTTTTCTATCCCGACCAAATCGGGTCCATTCTTTTTTATTATCTTATTTATCCCCTTTTCCAGTTCTGCCAAACGATTGTTTTTGTCTTTTGATTTTATATCTATTATTCCACCACTAATAAAAACCTGGTGATTTTTATCAAATTCTATAACACCATATCCAGCCCTGGTGCTTCCAGGATCAATCCCTAAAATCTTCATAAATTATTCCAAATTAGCATTGGTATAAATTTCATCAACGTCGCCGTGATCATCTAGGGCCTCCATTAAAGACAAGAGACGCCGTTCTCCATCCTCTGATATTTTTTGAGGAAATTTTGCCTTCCAAACGTGCTCGTTTGTGTCTGGTTCAAATGCCCACATTACACTTCCCGGATCAGCCCACTTGCCTTGGTGATCGGATATAATTCTTTTTATTTCTGATATGGTTCTATTTCTGTTGTCTGTGGACGCCTCTATTAAAAGAGCCACCCCCTCTGGTCCATAAGATTCTATTATTAAGCTTTCGATATTTTCAACTTCTTGAGATTTTTTTATAGCCCTTTCTATGTTTTCCTGAGGTACGTTATTTTCTTTAGCTTTGTCCATCGTCGCTTTGAGTTTGGAATTATATTGAGGATTGTCATTCTGTTTAGCGGCAAGAGATATAGCTCTAAGTAATTTCGAAAAAACCTGACTCCTTTTTTTGTCGGTCACCCCCTTTTTGTTTTTTATCTGACTCCATTTATTATGCCCTGACATATGCTAAGTATAAGGCATAAAGCAGAAAGTATAAAGTTAGTATTAGGATATACACAAGCAATTCTGTCAAGTATCCAGACCCCTGACTTTTAACTAACTTATATTCTCATAATGTCTTATAATGGGAGCATCTACATCTGATAATTCCACAGCTATTAAGTCCAACCTGTAACCCACTGATTCGTCTATAAGGTTATTATTCTGATTTGCGTACCACTGGGCGATCTTTTTAAACTTCTTTATCTTAGACGCAGACATATTGTCCTCCGGTGTATAATTGGTTTGCCACAGGTTTTCCACTTTATTGCCACTTTGTTGTGGATAACTTTCCACTTTATTGCCACTTCCTTTCCGCTTTAAAAGTAACGACTTTACTTCGCAAAATACTAAGGTTTTATCTGGTGATTTAGTTATTATATCAAGCTCCCCAAACTTAGTAGCGTAATTCCTAAATAATATTTTATACCCCTTTTCCATAAGATATCCACAGGCGACGCCTTCACCTGTGGATCCAACTAATTTATTGTAATTCATGCCTTTATTATACCAAAAATGATACAAATTGTTTCACGTGAAACATTGTAAAGTGGAAATAAACCACCACACTAATACTATTAGTGTGGTGGTAAAGTGGAAACCAAGTGGAAATGGAATTGCCACATCTTTGCCACTTTAAAATAAAAAAATTGTTTCACGTGAAACATTTTAAACCATATTTTGGGGGTGAAAATGGGTAATTTTCAAAAAAGCTAGGTTTTAAGCCGAAACTCACTTTCGGCTTAAATACTGGCTTTTTTTAATATCACTAAAAAGTTGTTATTTAGTGGGTGCTGGAGGATTGTCCGCCAGAGGCGGATCCGCCTCTGGCGGAAACCTATGACCTCCTCGATGTCCCGCGCATGGTGGGCGCACCAGGGCTCAAACATGGGGTTTTTGCGCTTGCCCCGTTAGATTTTTTTGTGGGCACTGGAGGGATTGAACCCCCGACCTACTCGGTGTAAACGAGTCGCTCTACCACTGAGCTAAGTGCCCTCATAAATCTAACGGGGTGAATGAGGCGGACGCTCTAATCAACTGAGCTATGCGCCCACCATAAGCAGGATTGCGATTTGTAATTCTGATTATATCAGAAACAAATCGGGAATAAACTAGCGCTCTAATTTACCCGTTAAATTTTACTACAATAAAATTTTTAGGGCCAACTGAGCTAAGAGTGCATATAATCAGTATTACTTTACATCAGAACCGCCATTTTTTTCAACACCAGAATCTTCGTAAAAATATTTTTTAAAAATTGTTTTTAATTTCAATTCAAACACAACCAACAAAACAAGAATGCCAATTATAAATAATCCGGCTATCTCAATCTTCTGTTTAAATATCTGAGTTTGGTCGGCGAATACATACCCCACAGAAAGAAATATTAACGGCCAAAGAATGGCCACCGGTATTGAGTACTTGACAAATGTTTTAAAATCTATCCTTATATAGCCAACACAAACAAGAACCACCCTGTTAAGATTCCAAGCAAACTTAGAGAGAAATATAAAAATTCCAGCCAAGGGCCTCATTCTTTCTAAAAAAGCTTTGGCTTTTATAAAATCAAAAAATAAATATTTTGTTCTGTTGGATTTAGCGATTCGATCGCCGATGTTCCAAAATATAATATCGTGGATAGCGGCGGCTACTATGGCTATAACATAAACCTCCCAAAATTTGACGTAGTGCTCTTTGCTTAAAGCTCCGAATAAAAGAAGAGAAACGTCTCCTTCGATTATTATTGCCAAGAATACTATTAGATAAGCAAAATTGGAGTATTGATCTATAAATGAATTGAGCCAATCCATAGTGCGCCTGGTAGGGATCGAACCTACGACATCTACTTTATAAGAGTAGCGCTCTACCACTGAGCTACAGGCGCGATTTTAATTATCAAATTCTATATCAATAAAAAAATTGTTTCAATGTTTCATAAAAAAATGACCCATTTTTATCTTGGGTCATTTTTGGTTGAATTGATTATTTTATTTCTATTTTTTTTATCTTTGATTTTCTTATAATTTCATCAAACGCATCTTTCTCTATCGTTTCTTTATCCATAAGAGTTTTGGCTATTATGTCTAAAACCTTTCTTTTGTCTTTGATAATCTTTTTAGCCAAGGAATAGGCCGTTTCTATAAATTTCCCCACTTCTTTGTCTATTTCAAGCGCGGTAGCTTCCGAATAATTTTTTTCCGTTGAAATTTCTTTTCCCAAAAAAACCAATTCTTGTGTTTTCCCAAAAGTTATCGGACCAAATTTTTCACTCATTCCATACTTAGTCACCAATTTTCTGGCCATATCAGAGGCAACCGAAAGATCGTTGGATGCTCCGGTGCTAATGTCTCCAAAAACCATTTTTTCCGTGGCGTATCCTCCAAACATAGTAGCCAGATCAGCTACAAATTGTCTTCTGGTTTTAAGATGCATGTCTTCTAAAGGAAGTTTTAACGTGTATCCGCCGGCTTGCCCACGAGCGATTATGGAAACCTTATGAACCGGGTCAGCATCTTTTAAACAGGCCGAGACCAAAGCATGCCCAGCTTCATGATAGGCGGTAATATCTCTTTCTTTTTTATTAAGAACTCTCGATTTTCTTTCTGGACCCAATAAAACTTTTTCTATGGATTCATATAAATCTTCCTGTTCTGTTTGTTTTTTATTTTTTCTAGCGGCCAGTATTGCTCCTTCATTCATTAAATTGGCCAGGTCCGCTCCCGAAAAACCCGGAGTTCTTGTGGCTATTTTTCTCAAATCAACATCTTTAGAAAAGGCCTTATTTCTTGAGTGTATTTTAAGTATTTGTTCTCTGTCGTTTAAATCGGGAAGATCTAAAATCACCCTTCTGTCAAAACGCCCCGGTCTTAAAAGGGCTGGGTCTAAAATGTCCGGTCTATTGGTAGCGGCAAGTACTATTACTTGATTTTCTTTTTCAAATCCATCCATCTCAACTAGTATTTGATTTAAAGTTTGCTCTCTTTCGTCATGTCCTCCTCCTAAGCCCGCTCCACGTTCTCTTCCGATGGCGTCTATTTCATCTATGAATAATATAGAAGGAGCCGCTTTTTTGGCAGTTGAAAAAGCGTCACGGGTTCTTGATGCTCCTACGCCGACAAACATTTCAACAAATTCAGAGGCGCTGATATGAAAGAAGGGGACTTCAGCTTCTCCGGCTACGGCTCTGGCCAAAAGCGTCTTTCCGGTTCCTGGCATTCCTAAAAGCAGAACGCCTCTTGGAATAACCGCTCCCAAATCCAGATATTTTTTTGGATTTTTTAGAAAATCAACAACCTCCATTAATTCTTGTTTTGATTCTTGGAGGCCAGCCACATCGGCAAATGTAATCCTGTCTTTAAAAGGAGAAAAAAGCTTTAGGTTTGATTTTCCAAAATTAAATGCCTGTGAAGCCCCTGATTTTGCTTGCCTGAAAGTCCACCAAAAGAATAGGCCAATTACTATTATTGGAATCAAGGTTGGTAAGAGAACACCGGCCCACAATTTAAAACCCGACTCATCTTTTATCTCCAATGGGATGGTGGACATTTTTTGTGGATCAACTCCCAGGTTTTTTAGTGTTTCTGATAAACCCGACTCCATTTCTTTTCTGGCTATGGCTTTTTCTCCACTTACCAAATCAACAAAAATACTCTCTCCTTGAACGGTAATTTTTGTTATACCGCCGCCGTTAATTTGAGTAACTAAATCATTTAAAGTTATGCTTTGTGTCTCTTCTTCCTGAGAATAAAAAGCCGAGAAAAAAAGAAGGACGGAAAAGATCACAAGGATGATAACTAATATATTTTTTAAAATATTTGACGGTTTGTTGATTTTCATTTCAGTGTGTATAAGTATAAATTATAAATTTAAAAGTATAAAGTGAGTAGAAATTATAGTATTTGAAAATATAAAAATCAAATTTTAAACAAAACCCGCCAGAAGCGGGTTTTGTAATATATCTGCACAAGTGTTTTATTATTTTTTGAGTTTTAGAATAATTCTTTTCTCGTCAGGTTTTAATTGTGAGACAACAAATGTGTACTCTTTTCCAACCTCAATCGTCTCTTTCATTTTTTCCATATTACTTTCTCCGCCAGAGGCGGATCCGCCTTGGGCGGAAAATTCGGAGATGTGAATTAATCCTTGTAAGTCGTTTCCCAAAAAAATTAAAGCTCCAAAAGGATTAAACTTTGTTACGGTTCCTTTGACTTCTTGTTCTTCTTTGAAAAATTCCAACGCCTTATCCCAAGGATTTGGTTTTAAGGCCTTGAAGGACAAAGAGACCTTGCCGTCTTTAATTTCTATTATTTTAGCTTTAAGTAGATCGTTAACCTTAACAATTTCCTTTGGTGAATCTATGAGTTTATGGTCTATCTCGGATATGTGAACTAGACCCTCAATATTTAGATCGTCGGCAAATTTAACAAAAACTCCAAAATCAGCCACCCCAGAAACTATAATATCAACAGTATCTCCAATTTTATAATTTTCCAGCGATTTTTTAACTCCTTCTCCAGTTAGTTCTTTTTCTGAAAGTATTAATTTATCGGCCTTAGGGTTAAAATCCAATACCTTTACTTCCATATCTTTTCCTATGAATTTTTTTAGTTCGTCTAAGATTTTATTTTTATCACCATCTTCAACGTGAGGATAATTTTGGGCCGAAAGCTGAGAAACTGGGACGAACGCCTTAATTCCATAAAGCTCGGCCATCAGTCCACCACTATTAGCTCCTAATATTTTAACCACCACTGGTTCTGACGCGTCTTTAGACCTCTTTATTTCCTGCCAGTTCTGTTGCCAAAGGGCTTTAACTAAAGAAATTTCTGTTTCTCCGTCATTATTTTCCGGATTGGTAATCGTAATAGTCGTTTTTTGACCGATTTCCAATCCTTTTATTATGTCTTTTGCATTAATAAACTCTAATCCAAAGACGATTCCAGTGCTTTTTCCTTCTAAATCAAAATAGGCTCTGCGTTCGTCCTTATATAGTAGCTCAGCATCAAAGGTGTCTCCTTCCTTTGGCGGCGTTAATAAGTTTGGGTTATTTTTTAATAAATAAAAAAGAGGATTACTCTTTTTTGAATCTTCTGATGGTTTTATCTTCATAATACTTTGTGGTTTTTATAGCAAACCACCATTTTTGCCCGCCTGCCATTACCCTTGCTCTGTTCTTTGGTAAAAACCTATCTAAGGTGCTTGGAACAACGGGATTACCCAAAAACATCATTCAGTCACTGGTGGGCAGGGCTTTTTAATAATAATTGCTTTATTTGCCAAAAGCGTAAAAAGAATGATACTAGAAAAACATTTGCAAAGCAAGTTTTTTGGTGATAAAATTACATTCTGTTATGGTAATAACTTGGCACGGAGAAGGGTGTTTTAAAATTCAAAACGGAGAAACCTCTGTTTTGTTGGATCCACCGGAAGCTTCTTCTGGAATAACACCCCCTCGATTCAAAACAGATATTCTTATAAAAAGCATAAGCCCCTGGCCCCAATCGACCGATAATAATCAGGCCGACTTTTCTGTTATAGGGGCGGGCGAGTATGATTTTAAGGGAGTTTCAATTAAGGGTTTTTCCCTGCCCAAAGAATCATCTGAAAAATTTTTTAAATCTGTTTTTGTTATTAAGTGGGACGACATAACTCTGGGAGTGTTGGGGCATCTCTCTGAGGAATTACCCACTCAAGCGTTAGAAAATATGGAAGAGGTGGATGTTGTTATAGGACCAGTCGGAGGAACCCCCTTTGTTTCTCAGGATGCTATGCTTAAATTGGTCAGGCAAATAAATCCCAAAGTGTTTATTCCTTCTTTCTATAAAATTGATGGATTAAAAAGAAAAACGTTGGATATTAAAAGTTTTATTTCCAATTTTAACGGCGATGTCTTAAAAAGTGAAGAGAAGTTTGTTTTTAAGAAAAAGGATTTAGAGGAAATAAAAAAGACAAAAATTGTTCAGTTAAAATTTTAGAAGGATGAGTGATTTAATAGATAAAATAAACAAAGTCAGATACGGAGATTTTGGGACCAGGAAGAAATGGTTTTTTATAACAGTTATTTCTTTATTTGGTTTTATTTTTTTGGTATGGATAATTATTTTTGGTTCCGTGTTTAGGTCTTTGGGAGAAAAAGACATCGCTATTAAGGAGCAAGAGGGAAGCTTTTCGGAATTCTGGGGGTCATTTAAAAATGGGATTTCTATAGTAAGAGAAAAAATGGTAACCGGAATAGATAATATTTCAAATATAATAAAATAATATTTTTTTGTTAATTTAAGATGGCAAAAGACAAACAGGAGAAAGAAAAAAATCAAAATATTGAGGTGACACAAGGAGTTGTTCAGACCGAAATAACCAAAGAATTAGAAACCTCTTATTTGGATTATGCTATGTCGGTTATTGTCACCCGCGCCCTTCCCGATGTTAGAGATGGATTAAAACCGGTTCATAGGAGAATCCTTTGGGCCATGTGGGACTCTGGACTGACTCATTCGGCCAAATACAGAAAATCCGCTAACGTTGTTGGAGAGGTTTTAGGAAGATACCATCCACATGGTGATTCTTCGGTTTATGATGCTATGGTAAGAATGGCTCAGGGTTTTTCCTTGCGTTATCCGTTGATTGATGGTCAGGGCAACTGGGGAAGCGTTGATGGAGATAATGCGGCCGCTATGAGATACACCGAGTGTCGTCTCTCAAAAATTGCCGAAGAACTTTTAATTGATATAGAAAAAGACACGGTTGATTTTATTCCAAACTATGATTCTTCCAGAAACGAGCCCACGGTCCTTCCTTCAAAAATTCCTCATCTTCTGATTTATGGTTCTATGGGTATAGCCGTTGGTATGGCGACAAATATTTTTCCACATAATTTGGGGGAAATTATTGACGCCACACTGGCTATCATAAAAGATCCCTCAATCTCAACCGTTCAGTTGGTAAAACATGTCAAGGGACCAGATTTTCCTACGGGTGGAATAATCCATGGGGCCAAGAACATGGCCGAAATTTATTCAACCGGCCAAGGGTCTATTACTTGTAGAGCTAAAGCCGAAATCGTTGAAAGAAAAGCCGGTCAATATAATATTTCCATTTCAGAAATTCCTTATCAGGTAAACAAATCTGAACTTATACAAAAAATTGCTCAATTAGTAGGAGACAAAAAAATAGAAGGAATAAAAGATTTAAGAGATGAAAGCGATAAGGACGGACTTTCTATTGTGGTTGAGTTAAAAAATGACGTTGCTCCCCAAAAACTTTTAAACCAGCTTTTTAAAAACACCGAACTGCAAAAGGACTTTCATTTAAATATGATAGGACTGGTTAATGGAATTCAACCGCAACTACTTTCCCTAAAAGAGGTATTAGAGCAATATCTTCTACACAGACAAATTGTTATAAAAGAAGAACCCAGTTTGATTTAACCAAAGCCAAAGATCGGGCTCATATTTTAGATGGTCTTTCCAAGGCCCTAGACCATATTGATGCGGTTATTTCTACAATTAAAAAATCTAAAAATAAAGAAGAAGCTCATAAAAATTTAATGAGCAAATTTAAATTTACCGATGTTCAAACTACCGCCATTTTAGAAATGAAATTACAAACCTTGGCTTCGTTGGAAAGACAAAAAATTGAAGACGAGCTCAAAGAAAAGAAAAAGATAATAAAAGACCTAGAAACCATTTTGTCTTCGCCTAAAA
>Ga0172379_10005092_pt1 | contig 18686 bp, 17 predicted proteins | sample GrowelOW334metaG_FD_119756 | JGI IMG/M metagenome (GOLD analysis project Ga0172379, IMG submission 119756) | Groundwater microbial communities from an aquifer near a municipal landfill in Southern Ontario, Canada - Groundwater well OW334 metaG | ecosystem: Environmental > Aquatic > Deep...
TGTAAATTATACCATTTAAGCTATAATTCATATATGGTAACAGATTTTGACGAAGAGAAACAAAATAGACAATTAGATGAATTGCATAAAAAAGAAGAAGAGCAACTAGTCGCTACTTTGGCGGAATCAAAATATGGTCTCCCTTATATTGATCTTTCTCGTTTGGGTGTAGACAATGAATCCCTTCGAGCTATCTCTGAAAAAGATTGCAGAGAATTAAACGTGGCGCCTTTTAAACTTTTTGGGAAAAATATTTTTATAGCATTACGTTCTCCAACTGATGATCTAATAAAAAGATTAACCGATGAGGTGGAAAGACATAATTTGATTCCAACTTTTTATATGGCATCCACGGCTAGCTTGAATAAAGTCTGGGACAGATATCAAGAAATTTCAATGGCAGAAAATTCAACAATCGGGGGTTTAGAAATTTCTGGAGAAATTCTAAGAGATATAGCAAAAAAAATACAGAAAATTCAGGATGTTGATAAAATGATAGAGGAAATTTTAAAAGAAAATAAAATCCATAAAATTTCTCGCATGCTAGAAATAATTCTAGCTGGAGCGATAGCCATAAAGGCATCTGATATTCATATTGAACCTGAAGAAAACAGAGGAAGGCTTAGACTTCGACTTGATGGAGTGCTTATTGACGTTACTTTTTTTGGCTTAGATGTTTATCGTTTGCTCAATTCACGAATAAAACTTCTTTCTGGAATGAAACTAACATCAAAAATAGCTCAAGATGGGCGTTTTAGTATTGCCGAAGAAAAAGAAGAGATTAATATTCGTACTTCACTAATCCCTGGTGCTTATGGCGAATCAATCGTGATGAGAATCTTAGACCCAAAATCAATTCAGGTACCACTAGAAGAAATAGGCATTGAACCTTTTTTATTTTCAGTTATTCAAAAAGAAATATCAAAACCGAATGGACTAATTTTAGTTACTGGTCCAACAGGATCTGGAAAGACTACGACTCTTTATGCTTTTTTGAAAAAAATATATTCTCCAGAAATAAAAATAATAACAATTGAAGACCCAGTTGAATATCATCTAACAGGTATTACTCAAACTCAAACTAGTGAAAAAAAGGGTTATACTTTTGCGGAAGGTTTGCGTTCAGCTCTTCGCCAAGATCCAGATGTGGTCATGGTTGGAGAAATTCGCGACAAAGAAACAGCCGAAACAGCAGTGCAATCAGCCTTGACTGGTCACATTGTTTTCTCTACTTTACACACCAATAACGCCGCTGGTGTTATCCCCCGTCTCATTGATCTAGGTGTAAATCCAAAAATATTAGTTTCTGCTTTGTCTCTTTCTATTGCTCAACGTTTAGTCCGTAAATTATGCCAGTTTTGTAAAAAAGAAAAAATTCCAAGCAAAGAAGAGGAAGAGGCAATAAAAATTGTTTTAAACAGCATAAAAGATGAAGGAAAAAGTCTTGCAAATTATAATATAAATCCTGATGCACCTTTAAAGTTTTTTGCACCGGTTGGTTGTGAGAAATGTAATTTAACCGGATTTAAAGGCAGAATAGGAATATTTGAAGCTATAAGAACTGATGAAACTATTGAAAAAATAATACCTGAAAATCCAAGCGAACATGAACTTAAAAAAGTGGCCCGAGCCCAAGGGATACTCTCAATGCGTCAAGACGGTGTAGTAAAAATAATAAATGGAATTACTTCATTAGAAGAAGTACAAAGCGTAGTAGATTTGAATGAAGAATAAAATTTAAAATATATTATTTTAATTCTCCTTTAAACACACATACTGTAGGACCACGAAGGATAATTTGTCCTTCTTTGTTTTTAGACAAATAAAGATTTCCCCCTGGAAATTCTAAGGTTATTTCTCTCTTATCTTCTGGGTCATTTTTTAATATTGCATATATCGCACAAGCTCCAGTCCCGCAAGCAAGAGTTACTCCACACCCACGTTCCCAAACTTTTACTTTAAAATAGTTGTCTGTAACTTTTTCTACCAATTCCACATTTATTTTGTTTGGAAAATGAAAATCCCACTCTATTTTAGGACCAATTTTTGATATATCAATTTCAGAAATATTTTCTACCAATCCAACAGCGTGAGGATTCCCCATTGAAACAAATTTAAATAAAATATTTTCAAAAGTAAGTGAACCATCTGGAAAATCCTTATGAGAAAAAACGGGAGCCCCCATATTTACAGAGAAACTTCCATCATCATTACATATTATTTTCTTAATTCCAGCCCTAGTGTCAATTGATAATTCCTTTAAATTAGAATGGGTCTGTTCGAGGAAAAATTTTGCCAAACATCTTACTCCATTCCCACACATTTCTGCTAATGTTCCATCAGCATTGTAATAATTCATAAAACAATCTGCTTTGTTAGATAATTCAAAAAGAATTAATCCATCTGCGCCAACTCCAAAACGGCGATTACATAAAAGTTTAATTTTATTCACATCTGTAACATCAAAATTCCCTTCACGATTGTCTATCATGATGAAATCGTTTCCTGCGCCGTGATATTTATAAAAATCAAGCATAATCTTATTATATATTAAAAATTAACTAATTAATGTACCCGTAGAATTCAAATCCCAAAATGGTCTTACTTGTAGAGGAATTTTTTTTTCTTTAACTTCCTTTAAGGTTTTAGGATGCACTAAGCCAAGAGCTACATCTTGTAAAAGGCCACTGAGATCATCATAAGTTAAAAAGTCAATTTTTTTTACGTTTTCATTACCAGACAATTTTGGATTTTTTTCCATCACTCCAGGAACATCTTTCCAAAGCACAACCTTATTTGCATGAATGAGATCGCCAAGAAGCCCAGCAGTATAATCACTTCCCCCTCTCCCTAATGTTGTCATACATTTACTATTATTTATTGAATTACTTTTTGAAAACCCAATAAAACCTTGGGTAATGATATTTTTATATGATTTAAAAACTTCTTCATTGATTTTTAAATTTAAATTCAATAAAGTAGCGTTTTTATCAACATTCGCGGAACCAAAATTAGAATCTGTGCATAAAAAATCAGTCGCATTAACAAGCTTATTTGAAATCCCAATAAAAGAAAAATAGTTACCAATAATCAGACTCGCCAATATTTCTCCAAAAGGTACAATTTGATCATAAATAAATTTATAATCCTCAAGATGCCCGATTTTAGAAAATGTATCATTTATTTTTTTAAATTCTTCTTCAATAATACTAAAAATAGAATGTTCTTTAGTAAAAAGTTGAGAAGCAATTTCTAAATGAAAAGCTTTTAATTCACCTAATAATTTCTCGCTTTCTTTTTTTTCTCCATCTATATAACTCTTTACTATTTTTTCTAAATTATTGGTGGTTTTACCGAAAGCAGAAAACACATTTACAGAATAATCCTGTGGGGAGAAATTTTCAAATATTATCGACAGATGTTTTATAGGAATAGCTCCATCTATAATCCCACCACCAAATTTATTTACTATAATCATAAATCTAGATAATTTTATTCTGACAAAGGTATTCTGCAATCTGCACTGCGTTAGTAGCAGCTCCTTTACGTAAATTATCAGCTACAATCCACATATTTAGAGAATTTTTATTTGATTCATCTCGTCGAATTCGACCCACAAATACCTCGTCTTTTCCTTCGGTATATATTGGCATAGGGTATTGTAAATTTTTAATATCATCGAGAACAATAACTCCCGGCATTTTAGAAAGTAAGGGTCGAATTTTTTCTAAATCATAATCTTTTTCAAATTCAATATTGACTGACTCTGAGTGTCCCCCCATAACTGGAATACGAACAGCCGTTGTAGTTATATTAATACTTTCATCTCCTAATATTTTCCTTGTTTCATTAACCATTTTCATTTCTTCTTTGGTATAACCATTATCAAGAAAAACGTCAATCTGGGGAATTAAATTCAAATCAATTGGATAGGCATAAGCCATCTCTCCCTTTATTCCTTTACGTTCGTTTTGAAGTTGGTCTACTGCTTTTTTACCTGTACCTGTCACAGCCTGATAAGTTGAAACAACTATTCTTTTTATTTTAAATTCTTTATGGAGTGGATAAAGCGCCATAACCATCTGAATAGTTGAACAATTGGGATTAGCAATAATTTTATCTTCTTTGGTTAAAATACTTCCATTTATCTCAGGTACGATGAGTTTCTTTTGAGTGTCCATTCTCCATGCGGAAGAATTATCAATCACCGTCGCACCTGTTTGTGTAAATCTTGGAGCCCACTCTAAAGAAACTGTTCCCCCAGCTGAAAATAAAACAATCTCTGGTTTTTTAATTAGAGCTTCTTGTAGAGAAATAATTTTTAAAGGTATTCCATTGAAAATTATTTCTTGGTCAACTGATTTTTCACTGGCCACTGGGAATAACTCCAGAATAGGAAAATTTCTTTCTTCAAGGACCCTAAGCATCATTCTTCCAACGAGCCCGGTAGCTCCAACTACTGCAATTTTTTTCTTTTCTAACATTTTAATTTACTTAAAAATAAATTTTATAATTTAAAATTAGTTTGAATACTTTTAATTGCCTTTTCAATATCTTGAGTATGGCCAAAAGCAGTTAAACGCAAATAACCTTCTCCGGACCTGCCAAAACCAGACCCTGGTGTCCCAACAACATGTGCTTCATTTAAAAGTTTGTCGAAAAATTCCCAAGAGCTAAGACCTTTTGGATTTTTTACCCAAATATAAGGAGCATTTTCTCCACCAAAAACTTTAAAACCAAGTTTTAATAAATTTTTCTTTATTATTCTTGCATTATTCATATAATAACCAACCATTTTTTTACTTTCTCTTTGCCCAGCTTTTGACAAAGCTGCCAAAGCCCCTGCTTGAGCGATATTTGATGCTCCGTTAAACATGGTTCCTTGCCTTCTACTCCACAGGTTATGAATTTCCCCTTTTTTTGTTTTTTCAATAATTAAATCCATGGGCACTACCGTCCAGCCAAAACGAACACCTGTAAATCCTACTGATTTTGAAAAACTATTTATTTCTATGGCACATTTTTTTGCCCCCTTTATTTCATAAATACTTTTGGGAAAAGATTTATCAGTAATATATTCTGTGTAAGCTGCGTCATAAATGATAACTGCTTTATTTTTTATCGAATAATCAACAAAGGCTTTCAGTTGCTTTCGAGTAGCTACTGAGCCAGTGGGATTATTTGGATTACAAAGATAGATTATGTCCACTTTCTGTTTTGGGGGGAAAGGCACAAAACCATTTTTTTCATTACATTCCATATATACCAAACCTTTATATTGACCATCAAAAAAATCGCCTGTTCGACCAGCAATAACAGTAACATCCACATATGCTGGATAAACAGGATCTGAAACAGCCACAATATTATTTGAGCCAAAAATTGATTGAATATTAGCTAAATCCGTTTTCGCTCCATCATTAATAAAAATTTCATCTATATCTAAGTTAATATTTCTTGTCTTATAAAAAGACCCCAGAGCTTTTAGGAGTTTTGTATTTGCCTCTTTTCCTTCAGCGTCTTGATAGCCCGTATATGTTTTAACATTAGCAAGTTTCTTTACCCCTTGGGTTAATCCTTTAATGATAGTGGGAGAAAGCGGTTCTGTTGTGTCGCCTACTCCAAGTCGCATAACTTCTACTCTGGGATTCTTTTTTATAAAATCTCTAGTTCGTCTATCAATTTCGTTAAACAAATATCCACTTCGTAATTTATTATAATTTTTATTTACAGTAGCCATGAATCGTTATCAAATTTAAATTAATTTCAAGTCTTTAAGAATTTTTTCTATTAAAACTCTATTTTTATCTTCAATCAAAGTAAGTGGTAATCTGAAACTTTCTGCAATCTTCCCCATCATAGCTAAGGCTGTTTTCACTGGAATTGGATTAGATTCAACAAAATTTATATTCATTAAAGGCAAAAGTTCATAGTGTATTTTTCTCGCCTCTTCTAAATTACCTTTAAGTGCCAAGTGAATCATCTTAGAAAATAATTTTGGGGTTTCATTGCAAACAACTGAGATACATCCATGCCCGCCTAGAGCAACAAGTGGCAAGGCGACAGCATCGTCCCCAGAAAATACAACAAAATCTTTTGGACCATTTTTCTTTATTTCATTAATTATTTCCATCATTTGATTTAGAGAACCCGAAGCTTCTTTGACTGCTTTTACTTCTGGTACTTCTCGTGCAATTCTCATGATCGTTGACGGAGAGACATTAGATCCAGTTCTCCCTGGAACATTATAAATAATAATGGGCATCTTAACTGCTTTGGCAATTTCTTTAAAATGAAGAACTAAACCATTAGGAGTTGGTTTGTTGTAATAGGGAGTTACGTGAAGCAAGGCATCAACTCCAGCAGCTTTAGCTAAAAGAGATAAGTGAATTGCTTTCTTAGTATCATTACTCCCTGCTCCGGCAATGACTGGAACTTTTTTGGCAACTTTTTTAACTACTGTTTTTATTACCTTACTATATTCTTCATCATTTAAAGTAGTTGCTTCTCCAGTAGTCCCTACCACCACTATCGCATCTACTCCACCTTCTAATTGAAAAAGAACTAATTTTTCTAAAGCAGGCAAATCTAAATCTCCATTTTTTTTAAAAGGGGTAATAATTGCCGGAATAGAACCAAAAAATTTTATATTTTTCATATAATTTCTTCAAAGGAATAAATTCCTTTTTTACTTTTAATAAATTCTGCTGCGAGTAATGCTCCTTTAGCAAAGCCAACTCTATTGTATGCTTGATGGGATAAGGTAATGCCATCAGCATTACTGTCAAATATAACTTCATGAAAACCAGGATTTCTTCCGCCTCGGATTGAAGCAAGATGAAGCTCGGTAGGATTAATTTGTCTATTTAATTTTTCAGTTTGAATTGATTTTTTGGCTGGGAAATTTTCCAAAATTTTCCCTGCAATTTTCAAAGCAGTGCCAGAAGGGCTGTCTAATTTACCTCCGTGGTGAATTTCGAAACCATAAACATCATATTCAGGGAATTTGGCAAAAAGTTTGGAAGCAGAAACTACCATTTTAAAAAATATATTAGCTCCAACTGAAAAGTTGGCTCCGTAGATTAATCCTATTTTGTATTTCTTCACTATTTTTTTTACTTTCTCTAGATCACTAGCCCAGCCAGTTGTCCCAACCACTAAATTTTTACCAAGCTTAGCAACTTGTTCAATATTTTTTAAAACTATATCCTTTGAGGTGAAATCAATTGCTATGTCTGCCTTCTTAATCCCTTCTATGTCTAACTTGTCATTAATATTTTTAAAACTAATTGAAACCACTTCAAAAATTTCTGACTCACAACATAATGTATTAATTTCTTGACCCATTTTACCGAAACCAATCAAGGCAATTTTTATTTTCTTTTTCATACCTATTAAGAATAATGGCTTTATTGCTTAAAGTTAAGTTTTTTAACATTTACCTCAAAATTATGACTTTTTGTAAAATCTGTTAAAATATTACCATGATCAAAATACAACCAATCGTAAGAGAAATAGTCCTTGGAGAATTAGAGGCTTGTTTTGCTTTAACTAATGGATATATGAATATGAGCAGTTATGCGCATCGTATCCGCCCAAAAGTAGAAAGCCTTACCAAAAAACAAGTAACCATTACTAGCTTAGTGGTTTCCTTGTCTCGCCTACGAAAAGAATTTAAAAAAGAAAAGCCTCTAGTCCACGATGTCACTATAAAAAATATCACTACCAAACTCCCTATCTCAGAGATAATTTACGAAAACAACAGTAAATTTATTGGAGAGCTCGAATCATTTTATAAAGAAATAGCTGTAACTCCGGAAGACTTTTTTACCATTACTATGGGAACCGCTGAAGTTGATATTCTTTGTTCTTCTAATTTAGAAAATAAAGTATTGAAACATTTTAAAATAAAACCAAAAATTATGAACCATAATTTAGCAGCTATCGGAATTTCATATGGCTCAGAGGTTTTTGGTATGCCAAATGTTTTCTTTTCGCTTCTTTCGGTGACCGCTCGAGCCCGCATCAACATAGAAGAGCTCGTCTCTACCCCAACAGAATTAATTTTCATCATTGCTGAAAAAGATTTCAGTCAAACAGTCGCTTTGTTTTCCGAACTACATCGAGAAGTAAATAAATAAAAATAGGAATAGGAATAAAAAAAGCATTAATCTCTAAACAATCCTTTCAGAGCTGTGCTCCGAAAGTAACAAAATATTATAGGATAGTTCCAGAAACTAATAAAAGTACCAAAACGTCCTATGCAAATTCATATAACCAAGGGCTGATTGCTTAGAGATTAATGCCTTCTTCAATTGTCAATTTCTATACCGCTTGATAAATTATACTACATACTTAATCAAGCAAATGCTATAATGTTGATAGCTATGTTGATACCCTGTTGATAAATGTATCACTTTTACAATATAGCATAAAACAAAATGAATGTCAACCCCCATTGTTTACAAACGATGAAGTTGAATAAAAAAATCCTTATGAAAAAAGACGAAAAAAAAGAAATAATTGATGATTCTTTTTTAGATCAAACCCTCCGCCCTACCCGCTGGGATGAATATATTGGACAAAAACATATAAAAGACAACGTTAAAATCCTACTGCGAGCCGCGGAAGAACGTGGACACATTCCTGAGCATCTTCTTTTTTATGGACCTCCTGGATTAGGGAAAACTACTTTAGCGCATCTAATTGCAAAAGAAACTGGCAAACAAATGAAAATTACTTCTGGTCCAGCTATAGAAAAAGTTGGTGACTTAGCTTCCATTCTAACAAACTTGGCTTCTGGGGACATTCTTTTTATAGATGAAATTCACAGGCTAAATAAAATGGTTGAGGAAATACTCTACCCTGCTATGGAGTCTGGTGTTTTAGATATTATCATTGGCAAAGGCCCTTCTGCCCGTACTATCCAACTTGATCTTCCACCTTTTACTTTAATTGCAGCTACTACTCGAGTAGCAATGGTTTCTTCTCCCCTTCGTTCTCGTTTCTCGGGAGGAGTTTTTCGTTTGGAATTTTATTCCAATGAAGAAATTGCAAAAATTGTTCAAAGGTCTAGTAAACTTTTAAAAATAGATTTGGCTCCCGAGGCATTAAAAGAAATTGCGGAGAGGAGTAGGTTTACTCCTCGGACAGCAAATTACTTTTTGAAGCGTTGTCGAGATTTCGCTCAAGTGTATGAAAAAGATAAACAAAAAATCTTAGATAAAAAAATAGTTAAAGATGCTTTAAACATGCTCGCGATTGATGAGATTGGTTTGAATTCTTCAGATAGAAAATTCTTAGAAATATTAATCGAAAAATTTAGTGGTGGGCCAGTGGGATTAAAAACTATGGCAGCCGCCATGTCCGAAGAAGAAGCGACAGTTGAAGAAGTAATAGAGCCATATTTAATTCAATTAGGTTTACTGGAACGCACTGCTCGCGGAAGAGTTGCGACCAATAAGGCATATGAGCATTTGGGTTTCGACAATAAAAAGGGTCAAGAAAAACTCTTGTAGAAATAGAAAAAGCCGCTAAAACTCTTTCTAAATAATAGATAAGTCTTAACGACTTAGATTGTGTGGTAGGGGGGTCCTTAATAGGACTCCTTTAATCATCACTTTATGTGTGATTGGAGACTCTCGACCCCCCTTTTAACCACTAGTTACAATACGTGGTTTACCCTTTTGGTGTTCAAACTACAACACCCCTTTGACGACAGGTCATCTTTTTTTCAGCCCGTAGAGGTTTCTTCTTCTTTCTTTACGTTTACTTTGCCTGCTTTGGCGACGAAATTGCTTTTCCGGGTGACGAAATCATGGGCGCCAACCGCTACCAACGACGTCGAACAAAAGATACCGTGTTTCATAGTTTTATGCTCCTTTGTCAAAGAAAAATTTAAACACACACGCAGCAAATTCTGGGTTTTATGTTCTTGAGGGGAACCCAACAGCCCCTCTGACTAAAATGTACCTCCTTCATTTTCATGATATCTTTAACTACCACAAAATGCAAAAAGTTATCCACAATGTTAAAATTACCGAATGATACGAATTTTAGGGATAGATCCAGGATACGAACGACTTGGGATCGCTGTATTAGAAAAGAATAAAGGTGAAAAAAAGGAAAAAGTACTTTTTTCTGAATGTTTTAAAACTTCGGCTAAATTAAATTTTTCTGAAAGATTATTTTTAATTGGTGAAGAAGTAAAAAAAGTAATAAGCAAATACAAACCAGAAGTTCTTTCGATTGAAACTCTATTTCTAAATACCAATCAAAAAACAGTAATGCAAGTGGCAGAAGCACGTGGAGTAGTTATCTATGAAGCAGTCAGCACTGGGCTGAAAGTATTCGAAGCTTCTCCTCCCCAAATTAAAATAGCTACCACGGGTTACGGCCGAGCCAACAAAGAACAAATAACAAAAATGGTAAAAATATTGGTGGACATAGAAAAATCTAAAACCTCTGACGATGAATTAGATGCAATAGCTATAGCGCTAACTGCTTTTGCTTGCCTAAAAATGAAATAATATTCTAAAACTTTTTTTATTGGCCCGACTTATCCCCCACCCCTTTCTTGGTATGACTTTTTATTCTGCAAATAAAAATGGTTAATAATATTAGTTTTTGTATAAATTGTAATTATAATTATACTTCTATTGAAAAAGCAGAATAATACCAAGAAAGGTGTGGGGGTTATCCACATTTGCTATTGCCAAGCTTTTTATATTTTGATACAAAATAGGCATTAGTAGGTAATCAAATAAAAATAAACTTTTATGTATGATGAAGATGAGGACATAAATGAAAATTTTAAGATGGATATGGATGACGACGAACCGCTCGACATGCCTGAAGACACTGATTTTGGATTAGACGAAGAAGATCCAGACAGAGACGGCTAATTATAAAATAAAAACGTACCCGCGGGTACGTTTTTATTTTTTATTTTATTTTTACAAATCTATGTTTGCCAATTTTATAAACATGTCCACTCGTAGCTATATTCTCTAAAGACATTTTATCACCATTTGTCATATCTTTAATCGCTCCTGCTTCAAACAAACGACGTATTTCGGAATTCGAACCAAAAAGTTTAGTTTCAAAAAGAATTTGCGCCAATAATCCCTTCCCTTTTATTTCTTCAACAGATTCTGGTATTTCTTTTTTTTGAAAAGTATTTATAAAATTATTCTGCGCTTCTTGCGCCTTTTTTTCTCCGTGATAAATTTTAACTATTTCAGAAGCAAGACGCATCTTTAAATCACGAGGATTAGAATTTTGAGGAATTTCTGATTTTTCAACATTTGTGCATAATTCAAAACCAATATCTATTATTGAATCATTCCAACTCATAACTTTCCCAAACATCTCATTTGGAGAATCCTCAAAAGTAATCATATTCCCTTCTGTTTTCCCCATTTTTTTCCCCGTGTTATCTTCTAAAAGCTTCATTGTTAAGACGGATTTGTCTTTTTTTAATATTTTAGAAACTAAATCTCTCCCCACTAGCATGTTAAATGTTTGGTCATTCCCCCCAATTTCTACGTCAACATTCATCGCCACACTATCGTATCCCTGCATTAAAGGATATAAAAATTCATGCAAAAAAACTGGTTTACCTTCCTCGTTTCTACGCAAAAACATATTGCGTTTTTGCATTTGATCCGCAGTGACATGTGAAGCTAAGTTTAAAATTTCTGCCATTTTCATTTTTGATAACCATTTTGAATTAAACTTGATCTCCGCTTTATTCCCTCCTGTAAAATTCAAAAAAGTGGAAGCTTGTTTTTTATATTTTTTTAAATTATTTAAAACTTCTTTATGAGAAAGCTGTTTTCTGGCAGCTCCCTTGTCGGTAGGGTCCCCAATCATCGCGGTAAAATCTCCCATTAAAAGAATCACTTGGTGCCCAAGATCTTGAAATTGTTTTAATTTCTTTAAAGGTATAGCATGACCCATATGTAATGTCGGCCCAGTTGGATCAATCCCCAAATACACTTTCAGCCTTTTCCCAGAAAGAAGTTTCTTTTTTAGTGAATCTTTTACAAAGATATTTTCCACTCCTCGATTTAAAACTTCTTCTATTTTCTTCTCATCTGTGATAACTTTCATCCTAAAATAATACCATATTTCATGCTATAATTCGACTAATGAAAGGAATATTTAGGAAAATAAAAAGTTTATATAAAAACAAAAGACTGTTTAGAAACTTATTGCTGTTTTTGGGTGGTATTTTTATTTTATTTTTGGGAATAATTATTATTTTACTATCTTCTCTTGATATTCCTGATTTTCATTCTTTTGATAATAGAAAAGTTGTAAATTCTACTCAGATTTATGACCGAACTGGGGAAATCTTACTTTATGATATACATCAAGATATAAAAAGAACGTATGTCCCTTTTGAACAAATGAGTTTGAATATAAAGAACGCCACAGTCGCTATTGAAGATTCGGAATTTTACAATCATAGTGGAATACGAATAACTTCTATTATTCGTGCTATTTTTTCTAACTTGTTTCATGTTGGGATAGGTGGAGGGGGCTCAACCATTACTCAACAGTTAGTAAAAAACACTCTTCTTACTAATAGTAGTGGTTTTGCTAAGTATGTTAGAAAAATAAAAGAATGGGTTTTGGCAATAAAAATAGACAACTCCATGCCTAAGGAAAAAATCTTAGAAGCCTATTTAAATGAAATTCCTTATGGTGGAAATGTTTATGGGATAGAAGCAGCTAGTAAAACTTATTTTAATAAAGACGCTCAAGATTTAACTTTGGCCGAAGCAGCCTATTTAGCTTCCATCCCCCAGTCTCCAACCACTCTCTCTCCTTATGGGAAAAATAGAAATAAATTAGACACAAGAAAAAATTTAGTTCTATCTAGAATGCTAGAATTAAAATTCATTACCAAAGAAGATTATGATAAAGCAAAAAATGAAGTGGTTGTTTTTATTCCTCAAGCAACTCAAGGTATTAAGGCTCCACATTTTGTTTTTTTTATTAAAGATTATCTAGAACAAAAGTATGGAAGTGATGTAGTAGATGGAAGTGGATTAAAAGTTATTACTACTATTGACGCAGACCTGCAAGCTAAAGCGGAACAAATTGTAAAAGATGGCGCACTTCAAAATGAAAAAGATTGGAATGGGAAAAATGCAGGATTAGTAGCCATAGATCCAAAAACAGGACAAATTTTAACGATGGTCGGCTCAAGAGATTATTTTGATAAAACAATTGATGGCAATTTCAACATAACTACAGCTAATCGACAGCCAGGCTCTTCTTTTAAGCCTTTTATTTACGCTACGGCCTTCAATAAGGGCTTTACCCCAGACACAGTGCTCTTTGACCTCCCTACAGAATTTCAAACAACCTGTAACGCTTATGGGAAGGCTCTCCCGGGACACAGTCAAAAAGATTGTTATATGCCAGAGGATTATGATGGAAAATTTCGTGGACCAATGTCGCTGCGAGATGCTCTGGCCCAATCAATAAATATTGTAGCGGTAAAACTTTTCTATTTAGCAGGACTTCCTGATTCATTAAAAATAGCGAAGGATATGGGCATCAGCACTTTGGGAGAAAGCGGCCAGTATGGACTTACTTTAGTTATCGGAGGTGGTGAAGTTTCACTTTTAGATATAACGGGAGCTTATGGAGTTTTTGCTAATGATGGTATAAAAAATCCATATACTGGAATTTTAGAAGTACAAGATTTAACTGGAAAAATTTTAGAACAATATCAATCTAACCCAAAAGAAATTCTACCTAAAAATACTGCTTTAACTATTTCTGATATTTTATCAGACAACCAAGCTCGAATCCCAACTTTTGGAGTAAATTCAGCGCTACAAATACCCAATAAAGAAGTGGCAGTAAAAACAGGAACGACAAATGATAATAAAGATGCTTGGATTATTGGGTATACGTCATCAATCGTTATAGGGGTGTGGGCTGGTAATAATGACAATGTCCCAATGAAAAAAGGAGGAGCAGCAGTGGCAGGTCCTATTTGGAATAAATTTATAACTGAAGCATTGAAAACTTTACCAAATGAAAGTTTTGAAAAACCAGATCTAACAACTAACCCAACAAAAATAAAACCAATTCTTCGTGGATTTTGGCAAGGAAATGAAAATTTTTTTATAGATAAAATTTCTGGGAAATTAGCCACCCCTAACACCCCGTTAGAAACTTTACAAGAAAAAGTAGTAACTAATGTACACTCAATTTTATATTGGGTAGATCGAAGTAATATTTTAGGAGAAGCTCCATTGGGAGGAGGAGATAATAGTACTCAATTTAATCACTGGGAAATACCGGTACAAAACTGGTGGGCAAAAAATAAAGACAAATATCCAATAACAACCTGGAGTGAAAAACCAGCTACTTCAGATGACATACACACGAGCGCAAACCAGCCAAAAGTTTCGATTATTGAGCCAAATAATCAAACAATTTATTCACCTGATCAAAAAATAAATTTAAGAATTTTGAGTTCTGGTGTTTTCCCTTTACAAAAAATAGATATTTTTATAAATAATACTTTTTTAGAAAGTATGAAACCCCCTTTTAATTTTTCTTTCATCCCAGCCGATCTAGAAACCCTACAAAGTGAAAATACATTAAAAATAATTTCTTACGATAATATTTATAATCGCAATGAAACTAGTTTAGTCTTTAAAATAAGGCAGTAGGAGTTTTTTTACCAAAAAATTCTTCAAGCTTTAAAAAAATTTGATTTTGTTTTAGTAAAATTTCATTTTTATAAATAGGTTTAATATTTAAATAAATTATATTATTTTTTATTTCTATATCTTGAGATTTTATCTCTATTTTAATAATCTCAGAAATGGTTTTTCTAATAATTTCCTTTTTCCCCTCTTCCCCTAGAAGGATATTATTAAACCTAACTAATAAATCCTTAATTTCAATCATATTTAATTATCTATTCATTGGCATTATTAGATAAATAAAAGATGGGTCAGAAACAGCAGATATAACTATCGGGCGAGAGGCCCCAGATAGTTTTATAGAAACACTGTCAGTATTAATTGATTGGAAACAATCTAAAAAATATTTATAATTAAAACTAAGTTCAATAACTTCTCCTTTAATCACAGCGTCTAGGTGTGTTTTATTTTCCCCAATATCATTATTTGCAGAAGAAAGTTCAAAAATTTTATCTTTGGAAGAAATTTTTAGATTAACTTGGTTAAATTTATCTGAAAAAATATTAGAAAGTTTTAATGCGTTTAATAAATCTTGTTTTAATATAACCACTTCTGTTGAAAAATCTTTAGGAACAATCTGTCTATAATCTGGGAAAATTCCATCAATAATGCGTGAAGTTAAATATATATTATTAGAAGAAAAAGAAATTTGGTTTTTATTAAAACATACCCTTACAACACTTTTTAATTCCCCAAAAACTTTTATAATTTCTCCTATGTTTTTATATGGGATAAGAATTCCTAAAATTTCATCTAATCCTTTTACTTTAACTTTTTTTTCAGCCAATCTAAAAGAATCAGTGGAAACAAAAACTAAATTATCATCATGGGTGTATATAAAAACACTTGAAATTTCAGGTTTTATATCTGAAACAGAAGAACTATAGTAAACTGATTTTATCCCATCAATTAATTTACTTGATTCTATTTCAAAACTATTTCCATTAACTATTGGTATTGTTGGAAAATCTTCATATGGTTGACTTTTAAATTTTATTTGGCTTTTTTTTGTTTTAATTAATAAATTTCCGTTTTGTTCTTCAAGTTTTATATTTTCGTTTTGAGAAACATTAGAAAAAACAGCGTTTAGTATTGATCCAGAAATAGCAACCGTCCCCTCTTTTTCTATTTTAGCTGGGATTTCAATTTCAATACCAAGATTTAAATTAGTGGCTCTAAGTTTTAATAAACCATTAGAAGCAATAAGTAAAATAGAACTTAAAATTGGTAAAGTTAGATTTTTACCAGTAATTCTTTCCACCTGAGAAACTGCATTTTTTATTTTTTCAATTGAACATTCTATCTTCATATATTTGTTTATATCTTCTATATTTAATTTATTAATAATATTAGTGATGTTAATAAGTGGATAAATGTTTTTACTACTGTTTTGTATGATTTTATATTATGTTTTTTGTTTTTTATAAACTTAATAACTTTTTTTGTTTTTTATAAAATAATTTTTTAAATTTTAAACATTAAACTTATTATTTTTAATACACACATTTTTTCTATTTTTATCTCACTTTTTAATATCTTTTCGGTCACTTATTAACAATTATTTAAACATAATTCTTATTTGTTCTAATTCTTGCATTAATTGTGAATCGTTTTTTAAATCTGCTTTAATTTTTACACATGAATGCATCACAGTGGTGTGGTCTTTCCCACCTAATTTTTGTCCTATTAAAGGATAAGAAACACTAAAATCTTCTCGAAGTAAATACATTATAATTTGTCTAGTTCTAACTATCTCTTTTTTTCTAGTTTTTTCATAAACAGATGCTTCTTCTAGTTTGTAATATTCAGCTACAATTTTTACAACATCTTTTATAGCTATGTTTTTCTTTGGTTTCATGCTATTTTTTAGTAAATTTTTAACCTCTAGAAGTGTTGGGGCCTTATTTTTCAAGCGATATTGGCAAATAATAAGATTTAACCCTCCCTCGAGTTCACGGATATTTCCTTGCATAGAGGCTGCAACATATTCAATTAAATCTTCTTCTAGGGTAATATTAAATTCATTAAGTTTTACTTTTATAATTGCAAGGCGAGATTCATACTCTGGCTCAGAAACATCTACAATCATTCCTGCAGCAAAACGGGATTTTAGACGATCGGCTAATTCTGGAATGTAATTAGGGTGTTTATCAGAAGAAAAAATAATTTGTTTATTGTTTTCATAAAAAGTATTAAACGTATGGAAAAGTTCTTCTTGAATTTTCTCCATTTTACCAATAAATTGTATGTCATCTATAATTAAAAGATCATATTTTCGATATTTTTCTTTAAAAGAATTTGCTTTATTGCTTTGCAAAGAGTTTATGAAATCTGTTGCAAATTTTTCTAAAGTCATATAATGAACCTTTTTGTCAGGATATTTATCTTTTATTGAATTTCCTACCGCTTGAATTAAGTGAGTTTTTCCAAGACCAGTACCTCCATAAACAAAAAATGGGTTGTATTTAGTTCCTGGTGATTCTATGATTGCTTGTGCTGCTGCATACGCAAGTTCATTAAAAGCTCCAACAATAAAAGAATTGAAATGGTAGCGTGGATTAAGGTTGTTTTCGGGATTTATATATAAATCCCTTAAGGGAAGCTCTTTGGCGATGGTTTCGTTGGTTATAATTGTTTCCTGTTTTGGGTTTTCTATTTTTGTAATTACATATTCTACGGCACGCATATTTTCATAAGCTTCCGTTATGGTTTTGGTTATTAGTTTGTGGTACTTATTTATGAGCCAATCACGAACAAACTCATTTGGGACACCTATATAAATGATTCCAGCCTCTTCTTTTAAGATAGAGGTATTTTTAAACCAAGTACTAAAATTTGCTTTTGACATACCAGACTCAATTTTTAGTAAGCAGTTCCCCCATAACTGTTTCGTATTCATAGTTTCATATTATACTATTTATAAAACAGAAGACATCTTAAAAATCTTATTAACTCTGTTGATAAACTGTGGATAATTTAATTAGGTTCTAGTGATTAATTTCTGGTTGTTAATACTAGAATCAAGCACTTGGCTTGCTAGAATCTAATTTTTATTATAGACTTTGTTTATGTCACAAACATATCAACCTAAAAAAAGAAAAAGAGCTAGAGCTCACGGATTTCTAGTTAGATCTAGAATAAAAACAGGGAAAAAGGTCTTAAAAAGAAGACGCCAAAAAGGTAGAAAAAAGTTATCTGTTTAAATAGATATGCTTCCTAAAAAAAATAGAGTGGGTAAAAAAGAAGTAGATTTACTTTTTAAACAAAGTAAATTTATAACTTCTCCTACTTTAACTTTTAAGTTTGTTGTAAATAATAATACTGATCTTCCTCGTATTTCTTTTATTGCGCCGAAAAGTATTGCTAAATTAGCTGTTGCTAGAAATTTATTACGACGTCGAGGCTATATTGTTTTGTCTAAATATATAAATCAGTTCCCTTTTGGAACTATAGGAGTATTTGTTTTAAAAAAATATCAAGACGACGTCTCTGTTTTAGAAAATGAAATTAAAACAATTCTTACAAAAATTAATTAATTTTTATCAAAAAAACATTTCAGTTTTTTTGAAAGCAAATACGTGCGTTTTTTATCCATCATGTTCTGAATATACTAAACAAGCCATTGAAAAATATGGTACCGTGAAAGGAATTTATTTAGGAATTAGGCGTATTTTACGTTGCCATCCTTGGCAGAAAAACCATATTGATCCAGTTTGTTAGAAATCTTCAAAAACAAACTTTTTTCCGGTACAGATTTTTTGAAGCTTAAAAAATCCTGAAGTTCTCGCGCCGTCGCGCTCGAAACCCCTTCAAAAAGTTGTTTTAAAAGATTCCTAATACACCTCCCCCTGATAACACCGCTCACAATAAACAATCTCAGGTCGATCAGGTGAATAAGAAGTTTCAAATTCATTAGCACATCCTTCTTTCATACACTTTCGATGCCAA
>Ga0172379_10005093_pt1 | contig 18682 bp, 12 predicted proteins | sample GrowelOW334metaG_FD_119756 | JGI IMG/M metagenome (GOLD analysis project Ga0172379, IMG submission 119756) | Groundwater microbial communities from an aquifer near a municipal landfill in Southern Ontario, Canada - Groundwater well OW334 metaG | ecosystem: Environmental > Aquatic > Deep...
ACGATGAGCGCCATCCGCCTGGCGCGCGGCTACACCGGCCGGGATGCGTTGATCAAGTTCGAAGGCTGTTATCACGGCCACTCCGACAGCCTGCTGGTGAAAGCCGGCAGCGGCATGTTGACCTTCGGCAATCCCTCTTCGAGCGGCGTGCCGGCCGATCTCGCCCAGCACACGCTGGTGCTCGACTACAACGATCCGCAGCAGCTTGCCGATGCCTTCGCCAAGCACGCCGAGAAGATCGCCTGCGTCATCGTCGAGCCGGTCGCCGGCAACATGAACCTGATCGCCCCCAAGCCGGAATTCCTCAAGGCATTGCGCGAACTATGCACACGCCATGGCGCAGTGCTGATTTTCGACGAAGTGATGACCGGCTTCCGCGTCGGTCTGAATTCGGCCCAAGGCCTCTATGGCATCACCCCCGACCTGTCGACTTTCGGCAAGGTGATCGGTGGCGGCATGCCGCTCGGCGCCTTCGGTGGCCGCCGCGACATCATGGAAAAGATCGCCCCGCTGGGGCCGGTCTATCAGGCCGGGACGCTGTCCGGCAATCCGCTGTCGGTGGCGGCCGGCCTGGCGACGCTGAAGAAGATCCAGGCGCCGGGGTTCTACGCCGCGCTGACCGCGAGGACCCGGCGCCTCTGCGATGGCCTGACCGCGGCGGCGGCGCGGCACGGCATCGCTTTTTGCGCCCAGTCGATAGGCGGCATGTTCGGTCTCTATTTTTCCGCCCAGCCGCCGACCTCCTATGCCGAAGTCATGGCGACGGACAAGGACGCCTTCAACCGCTTCTTCCATTCCATGCTGGAGCAAGGCCATTACCTGGCGCCATCGGCCTTCGAAGCCGGCTTCGTCTCGGCGGCGCACAGCGACGCCGACATCGACGCGACGGTCGCCGCGGCGCAGGGCGTGTTTTCTTCCTGACGCCTCAGGCCGGCGACGAGCCGGAGTGCGCAGCGTTGAAGTAGTTGTAGCGATTCCGCCCCAGACTCTTGGCGGCGTACATCGCCCGATCGGCATTCTTCAGCAACTCCTTGGCGGTTGCCGCATCGTCAGGGTAGATGGCGATGCCGATGCTGGCCGACACCGACACCTCCTGGCTCCCCAGCTGAAACGGCGCCGCCAGTTGCGCCAGGATGTTGCGGGCGACGCGCTCGGTGCTGCCGCTGTCATCCAGCTCCGCCATCACCACGGTGAATTCGTCGCCGCCCAGACGCGCCACCGTGTCGGTCTCGCGCACGCATTCGCCGATGCGGCGCGCCGCCTCGGCCAGCAGCAGGTCGCCGTGGTCGTGCCCCAGCGTATCGTTGACTTCCTTGAATCGGTCCAGATCGATGAACAGCAGCGCCGCACGATGGCTGGCGCGATGCGCCTTCTTGATTTCCTGTTCGAGCCGGTCGTGGAACATCCTGCGGTTGGGCAAGCCGGTCAGGGAATCGAAGTTGGCTTGGAACCAGATCTGCTCGTCGGAGCGTTTCTTGTCGGTGATATCGCGCACGAAGCAAAACAGCTTGCCGCCGTCCTGCACCAGATTGGCGGCACTGACCTCGACGTCGATGATGCTGCCATCGCGGCGTTTCCAGCGGGTCTCGAAACGCTGATGGCGACCCGCGGCGCCGCGGACCAGCAGGCGGCCGGCAATCTCCGCGGTATCCAGATCGGCGACCGTAAGTGCCAGCATTTCATCGCGGGAATAGCCGGTCAGCGTGCATAAGGCGGCGTTCACTTCACATAAGCGCCCCCCGGTTTCGATTTGCATATAGCCTTCCATGGCCGATTCGACGGCCGTGGCATAACGCGCCTGCTGGCCGGACAACTCGCTGGTCGCCCGCCGCAAGGCGCGTAGCGGCAGGATCCGGGCAGCGTATGTGGCGCCACCCAGCAGCAAGCCGAGCAGCGCAGCTAGCGCCGTCCCGTACAGGTCGTCGCGCAAGGAATGAAATATCTGGACGTAGCCGACCACCCTCCCCGACTCATACACCGGCTGAGAACGCTTCAATACCGGAAAATGGGGCATCTCCCCGAAGCTGACCAGGCGACTTCCGGCTGCGTCCGTCAGTGCCGCCATCTGGTGATCCAGACCCACCGCGCGCGCTATCAGCGCCTCTTCGATACGCGGAACCTGATACATCCATAACTCGGGATTTCCGCTCGCCAGCGCGGTGACTGCGCCAGCCTTGACGTAGGCCTCCGTCGCAACCAGTTCGGCGTTGCTCCGGTAGGTCAGCGCCGCATAGCCTAGCGGTAAGGTCACTGCAACCAGCAGCGCGACCGCCAGCGCAATCCGGCTTACCAGCGTGGTCAGCCGGTCGTCGTCAGGAGGCGGAACTAGGTCCATGTCTTCATGGAATCCAGTGACCGGTGTCCGCCAGGATCTTGCGGCCGGCTGGGGTCTGAATGAAGGCGACGAACTGGCTCGCAACCACCGGGCGCCGGCTTTCCGTCACCACGAACAAGCGCTTGAAATAACGATATTCGCCGGAAGCCAGGTTTTTCGGCGTGGGATCCTTGCCGTCGAGCCTGAGCGCCCTCAACTTGCGCCGTTCGGAGAGGATCAGCGTCAACGCCGCCGGACCAATCGCGCCGGGGATCCTTTCGAGATCGTCGGCGGCCTCTTGATCGGTCACCGAAATCCGGATTCCCGGACGCTTCCCGGCCAGCGCCAGTGCCGCCGCCATTTCCGCAGACAAATTCCTGATCATTTGGCTGTCGCTGTCGCTGGCCGGGCGAAGAACCAGCCGAACCGGGCTGCCGTCCGGCCATGTCGTCTGCTGTCCGGCATAGATCGCGACCAGTTGTGCCAGAGTGGTTTCGACAATTCTGGATTTCGCGCCCACCGCAAACACAAACGGCGTTCGTCCGTATTCGAATTCGCGAATGCTTAACTTGAGTTCGTGCTCCTTCAGAGGCCGCGAACTCACCGCCACGTCGATCGCCGCGCTGGCAACTGCCTGGATGCCTCCCGCGCTGCCAAGACTGGGCACGATCTTGATCTTGATATCCGGACGCCCGGCGGCAAACGCTTCGGCAAGCAACTGCATGGTGCCCAGCGCGCTGCCTGTTCCGCCGATTCTAAGCTCGTCTGCGCCGGCACTGCCGTGCCAAGCGCACAGCAGCAGAGCGGTCGCCGCCGCGACTCCACGCCAGTGGCGGGATATGCGGCACAGCGACTTGGGCAAATTCATAAAATTCCTTTCCCGGTCCGGGCAAGGACCGTCGGAATCAGGCAAATGACAATTTCCGTCTGCAACCACCAAGCTTGGCCGAATGTCTCACCTGAGCCAGCCCCGTTTGTAGAACAGGTAGAACGGAACCGCCACCGAGAACACCATCAGCGCCAGCGAGAACGGGTAGCCGTAATCCCAGTTGACCTCCGGGAACCAGCCCTTGAAGTTCATGCCGTAGATGCTGGCGATCAGCGTCGGCGGCAGCAAGGCCACCGAGGCCACGGAGAAGATCTTGATGATCTTGTTCTGGTTGATGTTGATGAAGCCGACCGTGGCGTCCATCAGGAAGTTGATCTTGCCGAACAGGAAGGAGGTATGTCCGTCCAGCGATTCGATGTCGCGCAGGATCTGCTGGGTGTCTTCGAGCTGGTTGCTGGACAGGAGACGGCCGCGCACCAGGAAGGAGACCGCGCGGCGGGTGTCCAGCACATTGCGGCGGATGCGTCCGTTGAGATCCTCTTCCCCGGCGATGGCGGCGAGCACCTTGGCGGCTTCGGTGTCCGTCATCTCGGTGCTCAACACCTGCTTGCCGACGGCTTCGAGGGCTGCGTAGACGTCTTCCAGCGCGTCCGCGGAATACTCCACATCGGCGGCGTAGAGGTCCAGCAGGACATCCTTGCCATCGGTGACATAGCCCACCTGGGTACGCGCCCGCAGGCGCTGCAAGCGGAACACCGGCAGTTCCACCATGCGCACCGAAAACAGAATGTTCCGATGCAGGATGAAGGTCACCGCGACGTTGCGCGACTCGTCTTCCTTGTCGAGGAGGAAATCCGAGTGCAAATAGATCGCGCCGTCCTCTTCCACATAGAAGCGCGCGCTGGCCTCCAGGTCGGTGTGGTATTCCGGGTCGGGCAGATCCAGGCCGTAGATTTCCCCGACCCAGGCGCGCTCCTCGTTGGACGGTGCGACCAGGTCCACCCAGATCGGGTTGGCCTTGACCAGGTCCTCATGGGTGTCCACCTGGATCTGGCGCAGGCGTCCCTCCTGGAGTTCGAAGGCACTCAGCATGATCTTCTTTCTCGGGAACGACTGCTTCCCGATCAACTCTTCCCGAACCGAATCGGAAAGTTCGCCGAGAATTTGTTCTGCCCGATCGCCCTTGACCATGTTCCAGATCAGCAGACGGTCATCGTCGGGCAGGCTCTCCAGGATGTAGGCCAGAAAAGCCGGCGGCAGGACGTCGAGCTTGTTCTGCAACTCGGCGGTATGCTGCTTGTGGACCATGCCTTCGACAAGGTCATGCTTCTTCATCTCTTGGCGATGCACCAGGTCCTCGACCCGCTTGTGACGCACCAGCAGACCCTCGACCTCGCGCAGGCTGAGCTCAACGTCTTCCTGGAATTGCTCGATCTCGGCCATGGCTGCGGACTATGCTGGTTTGCTCGGGGCACTCCGCGGAACGGAGCGGTTCAGGTGGCTTCAGTTGGGTATTGTAAGTAAATCCCGGAAGTAGCGCGAATCCAATTTGAGTCGAGTGTGACTAATTTCCCTGCCACCCCCGGGGAATCGAGCCCAACAATTGCCGGGTGTATTCCTGCTGCGGATTCAGGTAGATGTCATCCGAGTTGGCGACTTCGATGACGTCGCCGTCCGACATCACCATCACCTGGTCCGAGATGTATTTGACCACCGCCAGGTCGTGGGAAATGAAGATATAGCTCATGCGGTATTCGTCCTGCAAATCCTGCAACAGGTTCAGCACCTGGGCCTGGACGGAAACATCCAGTGCGGAAACCGATTCGTCGCAGATCAGCACGTCCGGCTTCATCGTCAGGCAGCGCGCGATGGCGATGCGCTGGCGCTGGCCGCCGGAAAACTCATGCGGGTATTTGTGGAAAGATTCCTCCGGCAGCCCGACCCGCTCCAGCAGCGCCATCGCCATCTCGATGCATTGCCGATTGCCGGCAGCGAGCCGGTGGATGGTCAGCGGTTCCATCAGGATCTGGCCGACCGTGAAGCGCGGATTGAGGGAGGCGTAGGGATTCTGGAAAACGATCTGGATGCGGCGCTTGTATTTCATGAAATCCGCTTCGGAGAGCTTGAGCAAGTCGACCCCATCGAACAGCACCTCGCCGCCGCTCGATTCATGCAGGCGCATCAGCGTCAGCCCGACCGTGGTCTTGCCGGAACCGGACTCCCCCACCAGGCCCAGGGTCTTGCCGCGGGCCAGTTTGAAGCTGGCGTCCTTCACCGCCGCCACGTCGCGGGATTTGAACAAGCCTTCCTTCAAGCGGAAGTGTTTGGAAAGATTCTTGACCTCCAGCACGATCTCATCGTCGTCGCGGTAACCGCGGCGACGCTGTTCGAGCTTGAGGCGCGCCGCCCCGCCCGCCTGGAGAAAATCGGCGATCACCGGCAGGCGCATGGGGCGCTCATCGACGTTCGGCCGGCAGGACAACAATGCCTTGGTATAAGGGTCTCGGGGCGTTTCGAAGATCTGTTTGGCGCTGGCCTTTTCCTTGATCTCGCCGTTCTGCATGACCACCACGTGATCGGCAATTTCGCCCACCACGGCGAGGTCGTGGGTGATGAACAGCACCGACATCTTGTGGCGTGCCTGGAGGCTGGCGAGCAGATCGAGAATCTGTTTCTGGATGGTCACATCCAGGGCGGTGGTCGGCTCATCGGCGATCAGCAGCTTGGGGTTGCAGGCGATCGCGATGGCGATCATCACCCGCTGCTGCTGGCCGCCCGACAACTCATGCGGAAAAGACTTGATGCGCAGGCCTGGATCGGGAATGCCGACTTCATGCATCAACTCTTCGGCGCGCCGCCAGGCTTGCGCCCGCGACAGGCCCATGTGCAGGCAGAGGATCTCGGCGATCTGGTCACCCACCGTAAACACCGGATTCAGCGAACTCATCGGCTCCTGGAAGATCACCGAGACATCCTTGCCGCGTACCGCGCGTATCCCCTCGTCGGACAGCTTGAGCAAGTCGCTGCCCTCGAAGAGGATTTCGCTGGCCGCCGAGACGATCGCCGATTCGCGCGGCAGCAGGCGCATCACGGCCATCGCCGATACCGACTTGCCGCTGCCCGATTCGCCCACCAGGGCCACGGTGGAATTCTTCGGCACCTCGAAGGAAATGTTCTTCACGGCCTCGAAGAGCGTGCCTCCCTCCAGGCGAAAGTTGACCCCGAGGTTTCGTACCTGTAGCAGCGGCTGTTCCATATTGCTCATTTCATTTTCGGGTCGAGGGCGTCGCGCAGGGAATCGGTGAGCATCGAGAACGCCGTCACCAATATCGCCATCGACACCCCGGCGGCGGCGAGCTGCCACCACTTGCCGATTACCAGTTCGGTCTGGGCTTCGGCCAGCATGGTGCCCCAGGAGACTGAATCGACCGGCACCCCCAGCCCCAGGAAAGACAGGATCACTTCCGCCTTGATGAACTGAACCACATGCTGGGAAAGCTGCACCAGGCTGACGTGGCTGACGTTCGGCAGGATATGCACGAACATCCGCCGCGTGTGCGTGGCGCCGATGGCCTGGGCGGCCTTGACGTACTCGCGCGAGGCATGCTTGATGTATTCGGAGCGCACCAGGCGGTAGATGCCGGTCCAGCCGGTGCAGGCGAGGATGAAGATGATGGTGTCCAGCCCCTGCCGGAGCACCGCCGCGAAGGACAGGATCAACAGGATGTAGGGAATCGAGGTGAACACGTTGTAGAACCACTCCAGCACGTCGCCGATCCTGCCGCCCATGTAGCCGGACAATCCGCCCAGCCCAGTGCCGATGATGGTGGCCAGCAGGGCGGCGGTCAGGCCGACGAAGATCGACGTCTCCGCCCCCTTGATGGTCTTTTGCAGCACGTCGCGGCCCCACTTGTCCCCGCCCAGCAACAGGGTCTCGGCGCGTGGTGTTTCGGTGACCTGGATCCTGGCGGTGCGTTCCTCCCATTCCCGGTAGCGCGGCGCCAGCGGATCGACGGCGGACAGATCGGCAACCGGGATATGCGCGGCGGACGCGGACGATCCCATGTGGGCGGCTTCGAGATTTTCCTCTCCCGCCAGGAATAGCGGGTTGGCGTAGGAAATACCTACTTCATTCGACCAGTTGCCGGCGACGATACCCAGGTAGGACGCGACCATCAACGACAGGAAGAATGCCACCACCACCAGGCACAGCATGCCCACCCGGTCGCGTTTCAGGCGCCGCCAGGCCAGCGTCCATAGTCCCGGTGAATGTCGCTGGCGAGAAGGGTGGGGTTGGGTCAGCACCGCGCTCATGCTCTTGTCCTCATTTCAGCGTGACGCGCGGATCGACGACTTTGTACATCACGTCGACCAACAGGTTGATGAACATGGTGATCATCGCCAGGTATACCGTCGCCGCCTTGATCACCGGAAAATCCGAACGATTCACCGCCACCAGGATTTCACGGCCTATCCCCGGGATCGAGAAGAAGGTTTCCATCAGGAAGGAACCGATGAAGATTCCCGGCAGGGCGATGCCGATATTGGTCAGGATCGGGATCAGCGCATTTCTCAGCACGTGTTTCAGCATCACGATCTTTTCCGCCAGGCCCTTGGAGCGCGCCGTGCGCACATAGTCGTGATTGATTTCGTCGAGGAAGAAACTCCGGTACAGGCGCAGCACGGGCGCCAGGCCGACGAAGACTGCCAGCATGATCGGCAGCGGGGCAAAGGTGGTGACGTTGCGCCAGTAGCTTTCGCTCCAGCCCTGCACCGGGAACCAGCCGAGCCGGAAGCCGAACAGGTATTGGGCAACGATGATGTAGACCAGGAAGGAAATCGACATCGCCACGGTGCAGATCATCATGATCATGCGGTCGGTGACGGTGCCATTCACGTAGGCCACGCCGATGGCCAGCACCACCCCGATGACCGTCTCCAGCACCAGCACCGGCAGCATGATGGTCAGCGTCGGGCCGAGACGGGTCAGGAAGATATGCGACACCTCCTCGTTGGTGGCCCAGGAACGACCGAAGTCGAAAGTGACGATCTGCTTGACGAATACCCACAACTGGTACCAGTACGGTTCGTCCACGCCGAGCTGGCGGCGGATGTTGGCGATCTGCTCGGGATTGGTGATCTTGCCCGCCAACACCAGCGCCGGGTCGCCGCCCACCCAGTTGAACAGGAAGAAGATCAGCAGGACCACGCCGGCCAGGGTCGGGATCATTTGCCAGAGGCGTCTGAAAATATAGGCGATCACGCCATTCCCTTTCTTATTTTCCGGCCAGGTAATCGCGCCGCGCCTGGAGGTCAATGTCCACGAACCTCCACCAGCTCTGGGTCTGCACCAGCGGTCGGCGAAAACCGATCACATACGGGTACCACATGTCGGTATGGATGCGGTGAGTATTGATTTTCCAGGGCGCATACGCCACCATCAGCTTGGCCATTTCCTGGTACAGGGCGGTGCGTTCCGGACTGTCCGGCAGGCGCTGGGCTTTTTCATAGGCTCGATCGTAAGCTTCCAATTTGAATCGGGCACGATTTCCCTTGAAGCCCGCGTTCGGCCCGTACAACGAAGTCAGCCAGTCGTTGGCATCGGGCGAAGCAGCGGAACTGCCAAGTTGCCACATCATCAACTTGCCGGCATTCGATTCCTTGAGCAGGTCCGGCCACTTGGCCTTGCGCACCGCCAACTTCAGTCCAATTTCGTTCATGCTGCGCGTGAAGAGTTCGTCGATCTGTTTGTCGCGGGCATTCGGCGTGGAATTGAATTTGAGGACCAGCGGCGAGCCATCCGGCATCTCGCGGTAGCCGTCGCCGTCGCGATCGAGGTAGCCATACATGTCGAGCAGGGCCTTGGCCTTGGCCGGGCTGTATTCGTTGGCGCTGGTGCGAAAATTCGGGTCGTAGCCGGCCACCCCCGGTGGGTAGGGTGCGTGCGCCGGGATCGCCTGGTTCTTGCGGATGATGCGGATCTCGTCGAGGGTCTTGTAGCCCAGCGATACCGCGCGGCGCAGGGCGATCTTGTCCGGGGTATAGCCGCCGACAATGGGATCCTCGATGTTGAAGTACATGAAGGTCAGGTCCAGCGCCGGCACCTGCTCCATTCGGAGGTCGCGTTTCTTCAGGTTCGGCGCCAACTGGTTATTCGGCACCGCCTGGGTCGCATACTCCTCCGGCAGGCGCCACAACAGCTCGTGCTCCTGGTTCAGGAAAGCCAGCCAGCGCGGCTGCAATTCCTCGATGACATCCACCTCGAAGCGCCCGACCATCGGCAGGCGCCGGCCCTGTAGGCGCTTCAGGATCGCCTGTCCATCAGGATCGTCCGCGGCAGGCTCGCCCTGGAAATATTCCTCGCGGTAATTCGGGTTGGGCTCGAACACCATTTTCGACGAACGCTTCCAGAAAGCCAGCCGATAGGCGCCGGTACCCACCGGGTGGGCACCGAAGTCTTCCTTGTAATGCTCCACTACTTCGCGCGCCACCGCGCAGGCGACCCGGCAATCGGCGAAGTTGTAGATGAAGTTGGGCATCGGCTTGGTCAATCTGATCTGGAAGGTATAGCGATCCAGCGAATGGAGCCCTGCCAGCGGCGCGTCGTAGTCAAGCTTGTTGGCCTTGCGCGCCATCGTCGCGTACTCGTCCGAGCCGAGGAGGTAGCCTTCGACCTCGGCCAGCAGCGGCGCGGAAAGCTTCGGGTCGAACAGGCGCTTGATGGTATACACGTAGTCCTCGGCCACCAGCTCGCGTTTCTTGCCGCCGAACACCTCGTGATTGTCGAAAAAGATTCCCTGCCGCAAATGGAAGGTATAGGTCAATCCATCGGGGGAGACCGTCGGCAGCGCCGCCAGAGTGTTGGGAATCAGCTTGGCCGGGCGCGCCAAATAATCGTATCTGAGCGGTGCATCGAACATCGCGTTGTTCACGATGCCCGAATAGACATCGCTGATTCGTTGTGGATCGAAACTGGTTTCCGCGACTTCGAAGGCATAGCGCAGGACTTTGGCGGGATCGGGCGCGTTCGCCTTGCCCGAGGCAACCACCGAATCCGCGGGCGTGCCCGCCAAGGCTGGGACCGACACGCCGGGGCCGAGCAACAGCGGCAAGGCCAGGCCGGCGACAATCGACAAGCTGGATACGAAACGGAAACGCGGCATGAATGCTTTCGGGACGATATGGTCACTGACAGGAAAAACGCCGCCCAGGACTTGTGGCGGGGATCTAAACGCCTCCTCAAGCGCCCGATGTCGACATGACGCAGCGTCGCTGACTACGGCGGCGCGTATTCTCGGCAATATCGCCCGGCAATGCAAGCGTGGGTCGAAACGAGATCCCGCCGGCGTCGTGTCACGGGATGGCGACAGCAAAATTGAATACAGATCATATATGCTCGTGTATATTCGCGGCATTTAACTTTTGGGGGCGATCGTTGAACCCACCGCTTTGGGCTCGAAACCGCTGGCTGCCGGCTTGCCTGTTGCCGCTATTGTCCCTGATGGCGAGCGGGTTGATCAACGCTCCCCTGGCTTACGCCGCCGATCCGAACAAGATTATCCATGCCGCCTTTGAAGCGCCCGACGACGGCTTCGACCCGGCCAAGACCACCAACCTCTACTCCGGCTGGGTCTGCGAAGCGATCTTCGAACGCCTGCTCACCTACGACTACCTGGCGCGTCCCGCCAAGCTGGTGCCGATGACGGCGGAGGCCATGCCGGAAGTCAGCGACGGCGGCAAGACCTTCACCTTCCGCATCAGGAAAGGCATCTACTTCTCGCCCGACCCAGCTTTCAAGGGCCAGCGGCGGGAATTGACGGCCCAGGACTACGCCTACACTTTCAAGCGCCTGCTCGACCCGGTTAACCGTTCGCCTTCCGCCAGCATGCTCGAAGGCAAGATCGCCGGCCTCGACGCCTACGCGGCGCTTTCCAAGAAGAGCGGGAAATTCGACTACGACCAGCCCATCGCCGGGCTTGAGACGCCCGATCGCTACACCCTGCGGGTACGCCTCAACCAGTCCGACTACAACTTCCTTTACGTAACCGCCTACCATTCGCTCGCAGCGGTGGCGCGCGAAGCTATCGAGGCCTACCCGGATCAGACCCGCGCCAACCCGGTCGGCACCGGCCCTTATATGCTGAAGGAATACGTGCCGCGCAGCAAGATCGTGCTCGAAGCCAATCCCGACTACCGCGGCTACGTGTGGAATTTTGCGTCCGGCGGCGACGCCTGGGACGAACAACTGGTGCGCGACATGAAGGGCAAGCAGATGCCCCAGGTCGGGCGCGTCGAGATCAGCATCATCGAGGAGGAGCAGTCGCGCTGGCTGGCGTTCCAGGGCGGTCAACTGGACTATGACAAGCTGCCGCAAATCGCCGCGCCCACAGTCATGGATGGCGTCAAACTCAAGCCGGAGTATGTCCAGCAGAATATCGGCCTGTACCGGACGACCGAGCCGGAAATCACCTACACCCTGTTCAACCTGCGCGATCCGGTGGTCGGCGGCTACACGCCGGACAAGATCGCGCTGCGCCGCGCGATGACGATGTCTTACAACGTCAAGGAAGAGATCGCGCTGATCCGCAAGAACCAGGCGCTGAAAGCCGAGATGCCCGTCCCCCGCGGTGTGGTCGGCCACGACCCCGCCTATCGCAGCAGCATTCCTTACGACATCGATCTCGCCAACCGCCTGCTCGACCATTTCGGCTACAAGCGCGGTGCCGATGGTTACCGGAATTTCCCCGATGGGAAACCGCTCGAAGCGGTAATGCGCCGGGAGCCGGACTCGGTGTCGCGGCAGTACGGCGAACTGTGGAAGCGCGGCCTGGATCAGATCGGCATCCGCCTCAATTTGGTGTTCAGCAATTTCGCCGACAATTTGAAGGCGGGAACCGAATGCAAGCTGGCCCTGTGGGGCGCCGCATGGTATGCCGATTTCCCGGAAGGCGAGAATTTCCTGCAACTGTTGTATGGGCCGAACGCCGGCCAGGGGAATCACAGTTGCTACCAGTCGGCCGCCTTCGACGCCCTCTACAAGGAGTTTGTCGCGACGGCACCCGGACCCGAGCGGAACAAACTGGCGATCGAGATGAGCCGCCAGATGGAAGCGGACACGCCCTGGGCCCTGCACAGTTCGCGCTTCCGCAACTGGCTGGTGCGGCCCTGGGTCAAGGGTTTCAAGAAACATCCGATCCTGCAAGCCGACTGGCAATATCTCGACGTGGAGAAGCACTGACATGACCGCTCGCGGACCATTACTTTCCCCGCGCTCCCTGCGCTCCCTGCTGTGCTGGAGCGCGGTTCTCTTCAACCTCGGCCCATGGATCGCCCAACCTGCCGCCGCAGTCGCCACCGCCGATCCCGACAAGGTATTGCACGACGTCTTCGTCGCCGCCGAAACCGGATTCGATCCCGCGGTGGCGCGCGATCTGTATTCGGGGCGGGTGATCCAGGTGGTCTTCGAAACGTTGTATACCTACGACTACCTGGCGCGCCCGTCCAAGGTGGTGCCGCAGACCGCCGAGGCCCTGCCCGAGATCGGCGACGGCGGCAGGACCTACACCATCCGTCTGAAGAAGGGCATTTACTTCTATCCCGACCCGGCCTTCGGCGGCAAGCGCCGCGAATTGACCATGGCCGACTATGTGTATTCCTACCAGCGCCTGTTCGACCCGAAACTCGCCTCGCCGCATGGTTGGCTGTTCGAGGGCAAGGTCGTCGGCTTCGACGAGGCCGCCGCAAAGGCCAAGAAGACCGGGCGTTTCGATTACGACGCCCCGATCGAGGGCTTCGAGCTCGTCGACCGCTACACCCTGCGCATCCATCTCAAGCAGCCCGACTTCAACCTGAGCATGATCCTGGCGCATGAACCGACCAGCGCCGTGGCGCGCGAAGTCATCGAGAAATACCGCGACGGCATGGGTCTGGCAATGGCCAACCCGGTCGGCACCGGCCCCTACCACCTGGTCGACTGGGTGCGCGGCTCGCGCATCGTGCTCGATGCAAACCCCGGCTACCGCGGCCTGACATGGAACTTCCAGGCCGGGACCGATCCCGAGGACCAGGCCATCGTCGCCGCCATGAAGGGCAAGCGCATGCCGCAGATCGGCCGCATCGACATCCGTGTGATGCTCGAAGACCAGTCGCGCTGGCTGGCCTTCATCGGCAAGCAGGCCGACATGACGGAACTGATGGGCCCGCTGGCGCCCAAGGCCATCTACAACGGCAAGCTGAAGCCGGAGCTGGCGGCCCAGGGCATTTACCTGTCGCGCATCATCGACCCGGAGATCAGCTACTTCTACTGGAATATGCAGGACCCGGTCGTCGGCGGACTCTCCAAGGAGAAGATCGCCCTGCGCCGCGCCATCGCCATGGCCTACAACGCCCGGGAGGAGATCGCCATCGTCTGGAACGGCGAAGCGGAGGCCCTGGAATACCCGATCCCGCCCGGTGTCGTCGGCCACGATCCGAACTACCGAAGTTCGGTGCGCTACGACCCCAAGATTGCCAACGCCCTGCTCGACAAGTTCGGCTACAAGAAGGGCGCCGACGGCTATCGCACCCTGCCGGACGGCAAGGCGCTGACCATCAAGTATTCCGCCCGCAACGACTCCAACGGCCAGCATCAGTCGGAGATCTGGAAGAAGGTTTACGAGTCCATCGGCATCCGCATGGAAGGCAATATCAAACCCTTCCCCGACCTGCTCAAGGCCGAGAAGGAATGCCAACTGATGTCGCGCACCATGCCGTGGATCGCCGACTACCCCGACGGCGACAACTTCATGCAATTGTTCTACGGCCCGAACATCCACCAGAACAACAATGGCTGTAGCCTCATTCCCGAGTTCGACAGTCGCTATGCTGCATCCCAAAAGCTTCCGCACGGCCCCGAGCGCGACCGGCTCTATCATGAAATGGCGCGCATCCTGGAAGTCTATGCGCCGCTGCGGGTCGGCTACGCCCGCTATCGCAACATGATCGTGCATGCCAAGGTCATCGGCTTCAAGAAGCACCCGATTCTGCATGCCGAGTGGCTGTATCTGGATATCGACAAGGAGGCAAAATGAAACGCACCCATCCACGACTCCCGAATCTCCCCCTGCTCGCCTGCGCGGCATTGACCTGGACCTTGCTGGCTCCCGTGGCGTATGCCGCGGCGGAACGGCCTACGCTGCCGCTGCTGAATGCCGAGCAACTCGCCGCCGGCTGCGCCGCCACCATTGCGGATCTGCGCCAGCGCGTCAAGGCGCTGGAGCAATTGCCCGAAGCCGGCGCACGCGATCCGAAAATCCTGTTCGCGCAATGGGACGCGCTGCAAATCGCCCAGGAGGATTTCCAGGGGCCGACCGAACTGTTCGGCGAGGTCTCCCCGGACAAGCAGGTACGCAGCGCCGCGGAACCCTGCATGGTGGAATTCAGCAAATTCTCGTCCGACCTGTACCAGAACGAAAAACTCTACAACCTGTTCAAGGCGGTCGAGCCCAGTGATCCCGTCGAGCGCAAGCTGAAACGCGACATCCTGTGGGCCTTCGAGGATACCGGCGTGTCCCTGCCCGCCGACAAGCGGGCGCGCATGAAGGAGATTCTCACCAAGCTGGAAGAACTGAGCCAGGAATTTTCCCGCAATATCCGCGACAACAACCAGCGCCTGGTGTTCAAACCTGCCGAGATGAAGGGCCTGCCGGCGGAGTATCTCGCCAAGGCCAAGCGCGACGACAAAGGCAACTATCTGCTGGGCTTTGCCTATCCGGAGTTCATCCCCTTCATGGAAAACGCCCGCGATGCCGCGGCGCGCCAGCGTTTCCAGTTCGCTTTCAACAACCGCGGCACCCCCAAGAACCTCGACATCCTCAAACAAGCCATGGCGCTGCGCAAGGAGATGGCCGGGCTGTTCGGCCTGCCGAGCTTTGCCGACTTCGTGATCCGTCGGCGCATGGCCGGGTCGCCCGAGGCGGTAAACAAGTTCCTGGCGGAAGTCAGGACCGCCGTGACCATCAGCGAGAAGGCCGAGATCGAGGAGTTGCGCGCATTCAAGGCCAAAGCCGGCGGTAAACCTCTGGCGGGAACGGTGATGCAGCGCTGGGACCTGGCCTATTACCAGCACCAGTTGAAGAAGGCGCGTTTCAATCTCGATCCGAACGAGTTGCGCAAGAACTTTCCCGCCGATGCGGCGGTCGCCTGGATCCTGCATATTTCCGGTCTGCAATATGGCATCGAGTTCCAGAAGGTGGATGTGCCGGTTTGGAACCCCGAAGTGCAGTATTACGATGTCATCGACGCCAAGACCCGCCAGCGGATTTCCGGTGTCTATCTGGACATCTTTCCGCGCGACGGCAAGTTCAGCCACGCCGCGGCCTTCGGCGTGCGCAGCGTCAGCACCGCCGTCGGCCGCACGCCGATCACCGTGCTGGTGGCGAACTTCAATCGCGCCGGCTTCGACGACGACGAGATGCGGACCCTGACCCACGAATTCGGCCATGTGCTGCACGGCGTGCTGTCGAACACCCGCTACGCCGCGCAAGCCGGCACCAGCGTGGAGCGTGATTTCGTCGAAGCGCCGTCGCAGATGTATGAGGAATGGGCGCGCAGCCTGGATACCCTGGCGCTGGTGGCCAAATTCTGCAAGAGTCCCTGCCCGGCGGTGGACGCCGCCCTGGTCGAGAAGATGACCGCCATGCACAACTACGGACGCGGCACACGTTATGCGCGGCAACTTCTCTACGCCAGTTTCGACATGTCGCTCTACGACGCCAAGCCGCAAGAGCCGATGGGCACTTGGGCGCTGATGGAAGGGGCCACGCCGCTGGGCTATGTGAAGGGCACGCAATTTCCCGGAACTTTCGGCCATGTCATGAGCGGCTACGGCGCCGGCTACTATGGCTACATGTGGTCGGAGGTGCTGGCGCTCGACATGCTCAGCGCCTTCAACGGCAAGCTCATCAATCCCGAAGCTGGCGCGCGCTACCGCGAGAAGATCCTCAGCCGCGGCAGCGAACGGCCGGGCATGGAGATGGTGCGCGACTTCCTCGGACGCGAGCCGAACAGCCAGGCCTTCTTCGCCGAAATCGCCGGCAAACGGCTGCACTAACTCGCATCGGGAGCATTCATGGCCGCCTACATCCTCCGCCGACTGTGGCAAATGCTGCCCACCATGCTGGGCGTGGTGGTGCTGGTGTTCCTGCTGTTCAACTGGGTCGGCGGCGATCCGGCCTATATCCTCGCCGGCAAGATGTCGAATCCCGAGCAAATCGCCAACATCCGCAAGCAGTTGGGAATCGATGAGTCCTACTGGGTGCAGATGTGGATCTTCATCAAGCAGATCGTCACGGCCGATTTCGGCGCCAGCTGGAGTACCGGCGAAACCGTCTCGAATGTCCTGACCACCCGCCTGGGCCCTTCATTGACGGTATTGATCCCGCTGACCATCCTCGAAACCCTGCTCGCCATCGGCCTGGCGCTGGGCGTGGCCTATGTGCGCGGCTCGCTCACCGATCGCCTGGTGATGATCGCCTGCACCGTCGGCATGTCGATCAGCATCCTGGTGTATATCATCGTCTTCCAGTATTGGCTGGCTTACAAGCTGGGGCTGTTTCCGGTGCAGGGCTGGGGTGACAGCTTCACCGAAAACCTCTTTCACTACGCCCTGCTGCCGATCCTGATCGCCCTGGCGGTCGGCATCGCGCCCAGCCTGCGCCTCTTCAGAACCTTCTTCCTCGACGAGATCAACCAGGACTATGTGCGCACCGGCCGCGCCAAGGGGCTCTCGGAACCGCGCATCCTGTGGGTGCATGTGCTGCGCAACGCAGCCATCCCCATCGTCACCCACGTCATGGCGAACCTGCCATCGCTGCTCATCGGCGCCTTCCTGATCGAACGCTTCTTCTCGATTCCCGGCATCGGCCGCGAGGTGATCCTGGCCGTGGAGCGCTCGGACTTCCCGGTGATCAAGGCCATCACCGTTTATGTCGCGGCGGCCACGATGCTCTTCAACCTGCTCGCCGACCTGATGTACAAGGCGATCGATCCGCGCGTTCAACTCAAGTAGAAAGGCGTCCGACACATGAACGCACCGATGGAAACCCAACAGACTTCGCCGGGGCTGTGGACCCTGGCCTGGCGCCGTTTGCGCAGCGATCGGCTGGCCATGGTGGCGCTGGTGGTGGTGGCGCTGTTCCTGCTGACCCTGCTGTTGTCGGCAACCGGCATCGTCGCCAAGCATTGGGACGCCGAGATCGGCGTCAATTATGCGCCGCCCACTTTCATAGGCGCACAAAGCGCCGAGGAGCGCGGGGTGCAGGGCATGCATGCGGTGGAAGAGGCGGTTCCCGACAACCCCCGCGACCCGCTCGCCGAGATCATCCGCAAGCTGCGCGCCGAACGCGGCAGCGGCGCCGACAGCGCCCCCCTGGACTACTACGGCATCGTCGACCCATTGGCCAGCGAGATCGCCGAAATACGCGCCGAGCAGGCCAAGGGCAGCGCCGCCGCGACGGTCGAACGACTCGCCACCCTGCCCCTGGGCGCGGACAAGTGGGGCCACGACATCATCCAGAAGACCATCAAGGGATCCGAAACCTCGATCGTCGTCGGCCTCACCGCGGCCCTGCTGGCGACCCTCCTGGGCACCTTGTTCGGCGCCCTGGCGGGGTATTACGGCAAATGGGTCGACGACTTTTTCAACTGGTTCTACAGCGTGTTCACCTCGGTACCCTACCTCCTGCTGATCCTGGCGGTGGCAGCGGTATTGCAGCAGAAGGGGGTGATGACCATCGTGCTGATCCTTGGACTGACCGGCTGGACGGGGGTGTTCCGCCTGATCCGCGCCGAATACATCAAGCACAAGAGCCGTGAATACGTGATGGCGGCGGATGCCATCGGCGCCTCGGACCTGCGCAAGATATTCATCCATATCTTCCCCAACATCAGCCACGTGCCGCTGGTGCAGATGTCGATCCTGACGGTCGCGTTCATCAAATCGGAAGTCATCCTGAGCTTCCTCGGCTTCGGCGTCCCCGTGGGGATGGCCTCCTGGGGCAGCATGTTGAACGAGGCGCAGAACGAGTTGATCCTCGGCAAGTGGTGGCAACTGGCCGCCGCCAGCGCCGCAATGGCGGTCCTGGTGACGGCCTTCTCATTGTTTACCGATGCGCTGCGCGACGCGCTCGATCCGAAACTCAAATAGAGGCCGCGATGGAAAACAAGATTCTGCTCGGCGTGCGCGATCTGCGAGTGAAATTCCGCCTCGACAAGCATGACCAACATCACGACTTCGAGGCGGTCAGAGGCGTCAGCTTCGACATCCCGGAAAATTCCACGGTCGCCCTGGTCGGCGAATCCGGCAGCGGCAAGTCGGTGACCTCTTTGTCCATCCTCGGCTTGCTGCCGCCGGAGAATTCCTCGGTGGCGCCCGGCAGCCAGATCCTCTACGGCGGCCGCAACCTGCTGGAGCTCTCCGCCGGCGCCATGCGAGACCTGCGCGGCAAAGAGATATCGATGATTTTCCAGGAGCCGATGAGCTCGCTGAACCCGGTGTTCAC
>Ga0172379_10005094_pt1 | contig 18682 bp, 16 predicted proteins | sample GrowelOW334metaG_FD_119756 | JGI IMG/M metagenome (GOLD analysis project Ga0172379, IMG submission 119756) | Groundwater microbial communities from an aquifer near a municipal landfill in Southern Ontario, Canada - Groundwater well OW334 metaG | ecosystem: Environmental > Aquatic > Deep...
CCTTTGAAGCAAATTGAAAATTCCGGTAATACCGGCGGGAATCAGGAAAAGGGCCGCCATATGGACCGCAACGACAAACCGGTGGAGATGATATTCGCTCATTCCGGGTATGAGATCGATGAGTCCTCCCCAGGTGGTGCGGCCGAAGTAGAGAATAAATGCAAAACCAAAAACAAGAGCGATCGGAAACGTTTCAGGATTCAGAAGAAGAGTAAAGAAACCGATTCCTACAAGGGTAGTAATCGTGGGAGCGCGTTTCTTGTCAAAAATTTCCCCCTGGATAAATTGCCGGACAACTTCATACCAGCCGTAGGAATCAAATTTCCATATCGGATCCCAGAGTGAAACCATATGGTATTGGCCGTAAAGAAGGGTGGGAATGATCCAATAAGCAAGTGTTCCGATAACGATACAGCCGATGACGAAAAGCCGTTTCGTCCGTTCTATGACGAAACGTTTTTTTAAATCAAAAAATAACATTGGAATGGTCAGAAGAAGAGCGATAATTCCCATACCTAAATGTCCTGCGGTAGTGAAGGTCATAAAAATGCCGGCCCAAACGGTATTTGAAATCCGAAATTTTAATTTCGAGTTCAATTTACTTCCGTTAAATGTTACGTCTCTCATTGCTTTATACGTAAGCGCAAGAGCAATCGGGAAAAAAGGCATGGCGTAGAGTTGGCTCGTTAGTCCGTAACCGCGCCAGAGGAAACTGGGAGGATCGATGCCGTAAAGGCCGTCTGTTGAGAATTGGGCGCTGAAGAATGCTCCCAAGGAGGAAACCAAAGGTTTAAATCCTGCAATTCTAAGAGCCAGATAGACAAAAAGCGGGAAGAAACATAGAAGAAGATACCGGGTAACGGTATAGTATTGAAATAAGGTGACTTCAGAATTTGAAACTGAGATTAAGGAATGTAAAACGGATGAAATCGGAGAAACAATGAGGCGATACGAAGCTACGGTGACAATTTGAGGTATGTGGCTGTAGTAGAACGGCAAAGGATATCCTTCTGCCCAGGTAGGCACCAGATGATCTACCAGGTTTGGTATACAAGATAAGGACAGCGGACAACCGTAATTCTGCCAGACCCAATCAGTCCGATTAATAAGGGAAAATTGGAAAATATTATCGTTGGGATCCGAAAGAATTCTCGATTCGGGAAAATTAAGCCACAGGTTAAAACCTATGGTGATAGTCAGTATTACAACGCTGATAACCTGTTGTGCTTTTTGCATAAAATTCCGGATTATGCCGTTTGGAATAGCTCGAGATTCGCTTCAGGCCTTACTCCGCACGTAGGCGTTACTTATTTATTTTAAACATACGGTACAAATTATTCTGTTTCCGACCAATATATTATTTTGGCTTATGAAGCTCATCCCGATCTATTCCTTCGCGTCATGCTCAAATGAACAAAATTCTAAGACAATTCATACTTAATACTTGATACTATTTAATCAGCATCGGATTGTCCCAATCAGCGTGATCGCTGTTGATTCCGTCTCCTGCGTCCGTGACGACAAGTTCCAACTTTTTTACGTTTGTAATGTCCACTTCTATGTGGTGCGGAAAATCAAACCGTCCTATTCTGTCGCTGACAAACAATTCTTTGCCGTCTCCGATGATTTTGAAAACTACCGAGGCGGCGGTACTTGCATTTACGTCAATTCCGTAATCCGTAGAAAACTTTTTAAACATGCGGTTTACGTCAAAAACGAGCCGGGAATTCGCATGGGTTCCAAACCCTTTCCGGTAATAGAAATAGTCGGACGACAGTCTTCCCCAGGATTTCCACCCTTGAAATGAGTTAACCGAACGGTTTGTTTGGAGCAGACCATAGTCCTGTTTGATTACAATCGGTTTGAATTTAGTCAGCGGAATTTTTGTTCCGAATATATATGAAACATTAAGTCCCGTAAGCGCGATACACAGAAGCCCGGCGCAAGAAATTCCCCATACGAGTGAGATTTGGTTGAATACGTAGGGAAGTAGAAAGAAAAATAATGCGGTCAGGAAGAATGAGTTTACAATGCTGATAGTCGGATTGTACCGGGTAACCAGGGTAAGCAAATTCCAGCCGTTTTCGGGGTAATTCAGGATAAGTCCGGTATGGATATTTAAAAATATTGAAACAGTGAGAAACGCGTACAGCATCCAGAAGTACCAGGGAAATTTTTTCTGGATCAGTTCTTTGGGATTTAAAAACGGGTAAAGGAAAAGAAGCAGGACGATAACCGGATAACTGTACCGCTCGTGGCTTTCCGTCGTGAAAAGGAAGAAACCGAAAATGGCGACAGCAAGCGTCAGAAGAAAATTCCGATTGGTAGGTTTTTTATACAGAAGGATCATATTGAGGAGGTATACACCGGAGAAAAGGAGAAGTCCGATTGTTTTGGCATTTATGATTCCCAAAATCGTGATTTTGTCATTTACGCTCATTCCCTGGGCGCCCGATACAACCCACCAGATATTATGAGCATTCAGCGACAAATAAGGAAAATAGTCGCCGTTGACGGTGAGAAGATCGAGGACTTTACCCATATCGTTTGCGAAAATGAAGGGAATATACAGGATGAAAAAGGTTACTGCGGCCACGGCGAGACTTTTTATTAATGTGCGGAGATCATACGTGCGCCAAATAAACAGATAAAATAACGGGATATAAATGATGTTCTGGAGTTTCATCTGGGTTCCGATGACGAACAGAATGCTTGCCGCAAGTGGTTTTTTATGAAACAAAAAGGTAATCGCGATGAGCGTGAACAGGAAGCCGAATGATTCCACCTGTCCCCATAGTGCGGAATCCAGGATGACGACCGGATTCAGGAAAAATACAGCAGCCAAAACGAGCGGAAGATTTCCCGATAAAAAATTCCGAATACCGGTGATCAAATTCCGGATAGGTGAGGGAGCAGACACTATTTTGAGTTTGATACCGTCCGGAATTGTAGCTCCCAAAGTTTTTAACAGATTCTTTTGTTTAAAAAACCAATAGATGAGGACTGCGATGGCAATATCGCTTATGATGGCGATTGATTTGGAGGCAAGGAGAAAACCAAAATTATTATCCCTCCAGAAGTCGTTGAAATTGTGAGGATCTCCGAACAGCGAATAAATTTTTCCCATTACCCAGAGGACATATGTAAACGCGGGGGGATAATTGATATTTGTGATGTGCGTGGTTGCGACGATTCCTTTATCGATAGCCGCAAGACTCCAGGATTTCCAAAATGCGATATCGGCGATGAATCCGGAATTGCCTACGAGAATCAGTCGGATGAATATTCCAATGAAAAGAACTACCAATAAAGGCATACGTAGAATGATTGTAGCAAAAAGAAGCCAGGAATATAGTGTTGAGTAGGACGTGGGAATTAAGTATTACGTATTAATAGGGATTTGTTGACGGAATAGGATTCTTGGGATTATTAGTTTTCGGGTTCCAGGAAAGGTTGTCGACGATTCTTTGGAACACGACGTCATCGAGTGAGCCGTTTGCGAGATGGATCATGAGATTTGGATTGCTGGGAACTTCCAAAAATATATCCTCATTCGGAGTTAAATCTGCCGTATTTACGTACATCGCCCGGTATCCTTTTAAATTGTGGGCATTCGTAAACGTTTCGACGCTTGCCACTCCTTTCAGACCCGGGAAGTGTGAATACCAATTGCGGACGTATTCGATTTTGGGCTCTGCAACCGCGGAAGCATCTCTCTTATCGATAAATTCCATATTCAGTAGAATATTTTGTTGCGGAGGGATATCTCCCCAGGCGATTCCCACACTGTCTGTTTTGTCTTGGGGAAATACGACGAGCGGTAATGTTATCGGATAGGGGAAAGAATAGGGATAAATTTTGCCGGACTGGGTTGCGTACGGGATAGTTGTGTCAACGGTAAATTTGGGAGCTGTCGTAGGCTGAGTTTGAGGTTGGTTCTCAGGAGGTTTTGTGGCTCCTAAATACGTAATACCTCCCGGTAGCATCACGGAGCCGGTTTTTTGTTGGGAGTACCGGTATGCGATAGCCAGCGCGAGTATAAGGATGATGATTCCGAAGATGACAAGTACCGCTTTTTTGATGAAATCAGAACTTAAATTTCCGAAATAGGATGAATTTTCTTTGGGTTGTGCCATAATCAAACTCATTGTACCATTGAATAAGTTAATCGCGGGAGAAAATATTATATAAACTCATGATCAGAAATAAAACCGTTCTTCAAATCCCGTACCTATGAAGCGTACATCCGTAATTTTAGTTCTACTGAGCATCATTTTTGTCGTTTTCTCCTTCAGTCCCTCTCTCTATGAAATAATTCAATCTCCCCACATTCCTAAGGAGCGGTCATTTGTTTTGGACCATAATTATATGTTTGATTTTAACTTCTATCTGTCCCGCATCCGAGAGGGGACGGAAGGACGTCTCCTTGTTACGGAGAAATATTACAACAAAGAACACCCGGCGTCGCTTTTTCAAATCGTATATTTACTATTCGGGAAAGTCGGCGGACTTATGCAATTAAATCCGGAGGTTATCTATCACAGTGCGAGAATCCTATTCGGTTTGGTATTGCTGCTCGTTGTGGGTAAAATTTGCCTTCGTTACTTCCCTAAATGGTCATCAGTAGGAGTTTTTCTCCTTATAGTTACTGCCGGAAGCTGGCCGATTCTCATGAAGATCGGCAGCGGATGGAGATTCGGGACCTTCATGGGATGGTGGTCCGTCGTTGACAGTCTTCAGCGTATTACGTTTCTGCCCCACGTATTGATCGGGCAACTGTTCCTGGTGCTTTTTATTATGGCGTATTCTAAACCGGTTAAATATCCTGTAGTGTGGGGACTGGCTGGTTTGATCGCGGGTATTATATTTCCTCCGACTTTGATTGTGGTATACGCATTTTTTGGAGTCCAGTCAATGCTTGAAATTATTCAGCACATCAGCCAGGGAAAGAGTAAGGAAGAAAAACGGGAATGGATGAAAAAGTGGGTTCGTGAGTTTCTGGTCCCGCGCTCAATTTTTATCTTATGCACGGTTCCGTCATTTATTTATCTGCAGATGATGTTTCAGGTGGATCCCTGGAAGGCTTTGGCCCTATTTGATATCCGGCACCGGATCGTCATGCCGTATGCGGAATATGCAATGGCTTTGGGGCCGATCCTGCCGTTAGGATTGATAGGTTTAATAGTCATTTTATTGCAGAGAAAAGAGAAATTTTATCCGTTTGTATCCTGGATACTGACAGTCGGTCTGCTGTTTGTCGTATTTGAAAATGTTCCCCAGCAATCTCCGTCCCGTTTTACGCAGGCAGCCATCCATATTCCCTTGGGAATTTTAGCCGGATATGTATTCGTATCTTTGTGGACGTGGGCAAGCCAGTTGTCCAGGAAGAAAAAGATTTTGGGTAAAAGTATCATAGGACTCGGATATACGCTCATGATTCTCATGGGGCTCGGGGTTATGGCGTCGATGGTGTTGTGGCTTACCGATCAGGGACGGTCGAAGCGAACCGGGACGTGGGTGGTTCCGACGGGGACACAGCTTATTTATCCACTTAAAGATTTCATGGATGCGATCTTTTATCTTCGGGATTACACGTCCCATAATAAGGTCATTTTGGCCTACGAAACCGCAGGAAATTTCATCCCGGCGTATGCGGGAAATTATGTCTATATGGGGCATGCGAATACTCCGGATGAAGAATATAAGAAAGATCAGGCGGGAAAGTTTTTTGAAGGTTTGATGAAGCCTGAGGAAGCGCATAAGTTTTTATCAGACGAGTCGATCGCCTACGTGTACTTCGGTTCCCAGGAAAAAGATCTGGGGAAAATCCAGGATTTACAAGCGGTTTATCCGTTTTTGAAGGAGATTTATCAAAACAGCCGTGTAAAGATTTATCAAGTGAATTAAAATAAAGGGAGAGCTGCAAATTGCGTGTGATAAACCGGTTTGTCCGGCGATCGATGTGCGCCAATTGGCGCGTTCTGCAAAATTCACAACTCTCCCAATGTTAAACAAGCATTCCCCTAGCTCGCTGTAATATTGTAATGACCTTTAGACCATACAACCTTGTAGCGGCCGAACGAATCTAACCCAGTTTCGATTTTCTCTCTCATGTTGCCGTTATCATTCCTGATGATGCAGTGTCCGGTTTCTCCTGGTTTCAACGTAAATACGTAATAAATAATCAGCGTGACGATGGAAGAGAATATTGATATCGTGAACTGATTTGCCATCTGGAAACCTCCTTGAATGAAATTCAATTGTTTTCTTAGATTACGACAACGTGTACTTTGTAGATTTCACCGTCAGCTTCGACAGCAAAGTGAGCATTGTTTAAGCGTGCGAGATCCTGTTCAAGCGATAACGCTGAATTGCCGTTATCACCGCGAATGGTACATTGGAACCATCCGCTTGTATGAAGACTCTCACAATATTTAATCAATTCCATCGAGTGACGGAAATACTGTTGGTCGGCTAATTTAATTCCTGCCATAAACTACCTCCTGGTGAAAAAACGAACAGGTTTAGGGTTTTGCTTGCGGAAGACGTGTTTTATTGTTGACTACCACTTAGTAAACTGAATCGTAAAAACATCCCCGTTCAGACGAACGGATGTCAAAGTCACGTGGTTAGTATTTTGGATTAAAACCTGAAGTGTGACGATCTGCTGAACTATGCTCAGGATCCTTCAGAAGTCTGCACCTAATTGTTATTTTCCCGTTGCCGGACGTCTTGATATATTTTTCAAACAAGTCACGGATATTATCACACTCGATTACGCTCGCGTTTGTGATCATAAAACACCTTCCTTAATAAGTTAATGTGCTTATTGAATCCGCTGGAAAGCCATCAGTCCAGCTTTAATCAGGCTAAGCCGCTGTATTATATACTAACCGGGAGATGAAACAAAAAGTATAGGGCTAGGGACGAAATCAGGGGATCAGCTCATAAAGGACAATTCCGGATTGCTGGTAAACGGGTTTCAGGATATTCGGGTAAAGTAGTCCCGAATAATAGCTTCTCTCATCCGGACCCTGGAATACGAGGCGGATTTTGTGATCCGTTAAGAACTGGCGCGCTTCTTTTTCCGTCATCTGGTTTTTCAACAGTTTGTTTACCTCCGGTTCCTTAAAGTTCAAATCATACGTGTAGCCGAAGTGGCCGATGTAGCTGATCGTATCGGTGAATGCCGGAAGGAAGTTGCCGGTATAAAAAGCAGATACGGTTATCGTCTGAGGAGAATACGTACGGTTGATGAAATCAAATGCCGGATAGAGCGCCGTATCAAGATAGATATTGCTGTAGCGGTTTTGGAATTCCCGGATCTGGTCTCGCACGCTCCAGGAGATCGTCACGCCGGATTGGATAAGGAAAATTCCGAATATAAGTCCAATCAGGAGAGTTTGAATATTTAACCGTTTGGGCACGGACATAATATTTTTTTCCGTCATTTGGGAAATCCACAGGGTTACGTCGGTTATTCCGATCATCGCCAGTATCGAAAACGGGAAAAACGGAATGCCCTGGATCAGACGGGTATTTGAAATATTAAATACCGGTGCTATCGGAAGGAGGATAAGCGGAATTATGAACCATGAGGCGATCAGGATTCGGGGAAATTTGAATGAAAGAATTGATGAAATTAAACCGACCAAAGCAAATGGTAGGAGAATTCCGAATGCCCCGAATATTTCGTTCAGAATCGATAACTGTTGGTTTTTTTCCCAGAGTATGGCATGAGCCCACAGAGGATCCTGTTCCATGATAAAGATATAGGCAACGGTGAGGAGAAAAGCCAGAAGGGGAACTGATAAAATGATGAGTTCTTTTTTATAATTTTTGCCGAGATAGCGGATCAAATTTGCAAAATTATGACGGGTAGCATGGATAATCATCTGAAAAATGACATACAGAAGTATTGCGGAAGGAATAACAATCATCAGGATAAATAAACTGGGGGGATGGACAAGAATGAGAAACGGAAGAATCAGGATGCTGACCAATACGTCGCGCCATTTTCCGGATTTGTGAAATTTGAGTATAACCATCATCGCAAGAATCAGGAGTGTCCCTCCGAGCATATGGTGAGGCAGATAGGCTCCGCGCCGTACCGCATCAATTCCCGTCCACCAATACAAATAGGGAACCGTAGCCTCCGTACCGTTTGCGGACGTCGTCATGAGGAAGGGCGAAGCAAAAAGAAATATCAGATACGTGAGATTTTTGTGGGGAATAGAAATGGAACGAATGAAGATATAAGCGGAGGCAAAAAATAATATACTCGCGATAAACCTGAATATTTGATACGTCATCTCAAAAGAAATGCCGGTTGTTGCGCTTATTTTGCCGAGGAGTAAAAACGGGAAAAAGTTTATCGAAGGGGAATGGGTTTCGGTCGTATAGGGGATGGTTGTCAGCCATTGAACTCGAGCTCCTTCTCTCATAAGAGACAGGTAAAAATAATAATCCTGAACGTTGTTATGGACGAGTGTATACGTCCGGGTGGGAGTCGAATTCCGGATGTGCGCGGATAGGGGAATGAGATTCAGTCCCAAAATAATGCCGGTGGCCATGATCCAAAACAGGATAGTCACTCCGGAGTTCTTAAGGACTGACTGAAACCATTTTTTCATTTTTAATTATTCATACTCCTTTTGTGGTATATTTCAGAGTATAACATGGCAGAAAAACAAACTTTTCACCTGACATCCTTAACGATTATGTTCCCGTTTTTAAATGACTGGGGAACCGTGGGAAGTCTGGTGGATCTTGCGATTAAAACAGCGGAAACGTATACCGCTAATTGGGAAGTTGTAATCGTCAATGACGGCAGCCGGAAGCAGGACCGCGAGGCGCTCGAGATGGTTGTGAACGTGATAAACTCGAAAAGAATCCGGATTGTGGATCATGAGAAAAACCAGGGGTACGGGGGAGCACTTCGGGACGGGTTCAAGCACGCTACCAAGGATTTTATTTTTTATACTGATTGCGATGCCCAATACGATCCCCGCGAAATGTTAGTTCTTATCGAGAAAATGAGAGAAGGGATCGGCATGGTAAACGGGTATAAGATCAAACGGAATGATCCTGTTCATCGCGTCGTGATGGGGCGTCTGTACCATTATACGGTTAAAACCCTGTTCCGGCTTCCGATCCGGGATACGGACTGCGATTTCCGGTTGATACGGCGGTCGGTGTTTGAAAAGGTAAAATTGTTTGAAAGTACGGGGACGATCTGCACGGAGCTCGTAAAAAAGATCGACCATGCCGGTTTTGAAATCGTTGAAGCTCCGGTTCACCATTTCTGGCGGACGTCCGGCAAAAGCCAATTTTTTAATTTCAAACGGTTATATCGTACGGCAGTCAACTTGGCGGCGCTCTGGTGGAAGCTTATCATTATGCAGAATTTTGATACATGAAGATACGGATTTTTCCGGCACCTGTTCTGATTGGTATTCTGTTAATCTTGGGTTTTCTCTTCCGTCTCTACCTTTCTTCCTTATATCCGCATGTCCCGATTTTCGATGAAAAATCTTATGTCTTATTTGCAGAAAAGCTTCTCAACCAGTTTTGGTATGCCGATTGTTGCGCTTACACCTACGGATACCCGTTTTTCATTGCGCTGGTATTTAAAGTTTTCGGTATCAATAATTATTCCGTATTAATTATCGTACAATCTCTGATCGATGTTGCCACTGCTTTGTTGTTGTTTACAATTGCCGGAAACGTATTCCGGAATAAATTCTATTCCTGGATCATCTTCGGACTATATCTTATAAACCCTCTTACCGCGTCCTATACGGGACTTTACCTGTCGGAAGTCTGGGGAATATTTCTCCTGGTGCTGTCACTGTATATTCTCGTGGTGAAAAAAAATACTCCTCTTCTGTTTTTTCTTTTCGGGATCGTAATCGGACTTTTTACCTTTACCCGGATTATGTTTTTCTGGTGGACGATGCTTTTTCTTGTCATAGTTGCTTACATTATTTTAAAGAAACGTAAAATCGTTTCCGCCGTCGCCCTCACGGCAGGATTTCTCATCACATGGATTTATCCGGTTATATCCAATTACAAAACCTTCAAAGTTATCGCTCCGACTCCGGTTATTCCCGTGTATGTTTTGAGTATGGTGGAAGTGAAGGATGTCGTCCGGTATCCGGGAATTATCGATGATATCTATACGGTTATTCCGGAAGACATCAGAAACCTGAATTGGTGGATTACGACTTCTTCGCCTGACTCAAAAACCTTTATGGAGAAAAGTAAACCGGGCATCGATAACGCTTTGAAATATTTTTCAACCCATCCGTTTGAATACCTTGTTATCCTGGGAAGGAATATTCTTTATTTTTGGGACAAAACTAATCTATTTTATTATGAGGACCCGTTTTATCCGCAGGATAAATACGTCATCCGTACGATCAATATTATATTTTTATTTCTCTCTATGATCGGAATCGCCGCATTTATCAGACTGAAAAAAAGGATGGAGAAGGAAAACCTGATTTTGATCGCGACATTATCATTAATTTTTTATTTGACGATACCGATGAGTTTTCTGGTTCCGGAAGACAGGTTAACTCTGCCTGCCTATCCGATATTATTGTTGTTTCTTCCGTTAGGAATGAATCTGTTAATCATACATATCAAAAAAATTATAAAATAGTGTCTGTCTTATTACGTCTTTACCCTTAGGGTCCTGCCTCTCGCCAGCCCAAAAAACTCTCACCCAAGCCGCCCGAGTTTTTGGGCTCCCGCGCTCGCGTCACCCAGTCGTTTAACTGTTTTATCGAGTTTTGTGATAAATTCGTATCTAAATAAATTATTTTTGCACCCGGTAGAGGGTTACATCTCCGGATTGGAAGAGCGGTTTCAGGAAAAGGTAGGGGAGATCTCCGGACTCGCCGTACCGTTCATCGGGCCCGTAATAGACATAGGAAATCCGGTTGGATCGGATAAAATCATACGCTTTTTCCTCGGACCACTTCCGGTTATAAAAGAGCCAGGCATTGTCTGTTTTCCCCGGGTAATCCAGTGTTTGATTCACGTGTCCGAGATAACTGATTACCGGAGCGTACGCGGGAATGATGTTTCCGACCGATTCATTCGAGAGGATGACCGCGTCTTTCGGCAGGGTATTCTGGATAAATTTCACCGTTGACCATACGCGGGTGGGGATATAAATATTGGTGTAAAATGCTTCTTTTCGTATCGAAACAATGTTTTTATAAAGAAGATCCAGGGAAACCGGGACACTAGTTATAAGGATTAAAACAATCATTGCTGTTTGCAGCAGTTTTGAGCGGTTGGCGTCTTTGATCGTTTTGGCCGCGAGTATCGAAAGCGGAATAATGGGGGTGCAGGTAATAACGCGGATTTTGCCGATTTGAAGGATATCCGCAAAGGGCAAGATGATAAGCGGCAAAATTGCCCAGACGGTAATAAAATAATCCTTGAAACGGCCTTTCATTATCGAGCGGATTGCCGCAGGCAGAGCGATGAGAGACAAAAGGCCGAATGACAGGCAGAAATCCCGGGCGAAGTTTGGTTCCTTGTTCCATTTTGCAATTTCCCACGTGATCCATATTGGCCACGGATATCCCTGTTGGGTCTGCCATTTACTGATAAGAAGAGGTATTCCGGCTGCAATGAGAATTAAACCAAGTCCCAACAAAAAGCGGGGAATTTTGTGCGCACGGATGTCCGGACAGAACATCTTTATAATGGATTTGACTGATGTATGACCGGCCAGTTTACGGATAATCCAGAGCACGCCGGCCAGAGGTAACCCGAGCAGTACCGGAAGAATACTCGGGGGAAGGACGATTCCCTGAATAAGGAGGGAGATGCAGGAGAGAATGATAAAGATGGGGCGCCGGGTTTTTATATATTGAAAAATAAGAATTACCGACAGCAGAAGAAGCGCCTGACCGAGAATATGATGGGGTAGGGAATCAAGACGGTTGAGAGCTTCAAGACCCATCCACCACGGAATGTAGGATGTCAGCGCTCCGGGTTCGTTGTAGATAAACGGCGGCGGGATACTGCCGAATAGGGAAAAAAGTAACGCAACGGAAAAAAACGGTTTGGCGATGAATTTGGATATCAAAAAATACGAAAAAATAAGATAGAGTTCGACATTGAGAATTCTGGCTATATGGTAGGCAACTGGTTGCCAGATATGAAAAAGCCCGGTAACTTTCCCTACCAGAATATAATAAAAGTAAAATATTCCCGGTTTGGTATTTTCTGAGGTGAACGCATCCCGGTTGAGCCAATACCCGTTATTCCCGAGCGTGATTACGGAGAGATAAACATTATAATCATAGGGATAAGCTGAATGGTACAAGGGGAAAACTGTATCTTTCGGAGTTCGGGAGATTTTGGCTACGAGCGGGACATTGGACAGCGCAAAGTAAGTATTGGCAACCAGAAAAAAAAGAATAAAATGAATGGGAAGGAAAAACCTGATTCTTTTTGCCACTGCCGATAAATCCATTAATTCTATTATATGGGTACGTCAGAAAAATACCACACAGAATACCTTTCGTATGATAGCGCAAGAGTTCTTGTCTGGAAAGAAATTGTCCGGTATATCTTTGAGCTTATTCCGAAACCCGAGTCGGTGCTTGAGTTGGGTGCTGGATACTGCAATTTCATAAATGCTGTTCCCGCGTCACGCCGCATGGCTATAGATTATTGGCCGGAATTTAAACAGTATGCGGGAAAAGGGGTAATCTGTCGTGTCGCTGATATCCGAACGGGATTGAAAAAGCTGAAAAAGACAGACTTTGATCTGATCGTTGCGTCCAATATTTTGGAACATTTAGACATGCAGTATGTTGAACAGGTGCTCATACAGTGCCATCGGATTCTTCGTCCCAAAGGTCGACTCATCATTATTCAGCCCAACTTCACGTATAGCTATCAGCATTATTTTGATGACTACACCCATAAGACCGTTTTTACCCATATTTCTTTGGCTAATCTTCTTCTCGAAAAAGGATACATCATCGAACGCGTCGAAAAAAAATTCCTGCCGATGACTTTCAAATCCCGTTGGCCGAAATGGCCGTTTCTGGTAAGACTATATTTCCGAATTCCTTTTAAATTTTTTGCCGGACAGATGCTTATAATTGCAAGAAAATAATATGTGGCAGCATAAAACCATATCCGTGATTTTGCCGACTTTAAACGAAAAGAAATCAATCCGGAAAGTCATCAAACAATTCGAGAAGTTGAAACTGGCGGATGAAATTATCGTTGTGAATAATAATGCCGTAAAAGGAACAAGTAAGGAAGTATCCCGAACTTCCGCGCGGGAAGTTTTTGAACCGGTCCGGGGATACGGTTCTGCGATCCGACGGGGTTTACGCGAGGCCAAAGGATATTATCTCGTAATTTGTGAGCCGGACGGAACTTTTGAAGCCCGGGATCTATATAAATTATTAAGCTATAGTCTCGAGTTTGATTTCGTCGTCGGGACGCGGACAACCCAATCTCTCATCTGGGAGGGAGCGAATATGGGATTGTTCCTCAAATGGGGAAATTATATAGCGGGAAAAATCGTTGAATTTCTTTTCAACACAGCTCAACTGACGGACGCGGGATGTACGTACCGCCTCATTAACCGGCAGGCATACCGGACTATCGAACCGTATATTCATGAAGAAGGAAATTCATTCGGACTCGAGATGATTATTCTGATCATTTTACATAAAATTCCGTTTATCCAGATTCCGGTAAATTATAAACGAAGAGTTGGGGTGAGTTCCGTAACCGGAAGTCGTTCGAAAGCATTGATTCTCGGAATCGAGATGATTTGGATTACGCTGAAGTATTGGTTCGTAGTCAATAAATAACAAATAACAAAATAACAAATAACAAAACACGCAATGATAGGGAACAATTACGCAATGTTTAAGTTTGAAGTCGAATATTTGTTCATTTAGTTCTGTGGCAAAATACTTTGCTATAATCCTAGCACGTCTATGAAAAACACTCGCGTTCTCATCACCGGAGGACTGGGATTTATCGGAAGCAATCTGGCAATTGAGCTGGTTAAACGAGGAGCACGAATACTTATCGTAGACGCCTTAATTCCCGGATACGGCGGAAATCCGGTTAACATAGAACCGGTGAAAGATAAAGTAAAGATCGATTATTCGGATATCCGCGACGTGAACAGTATGGACCGGTTAGTCAGAGGACAGGATATCATCTTCAATCTTGCGGGAACGTTGTCCCACGTTGACAGCATGTCGGATCCTATGACGGATCTGGAAATCAACTGCCGGGCGCAATTATCGCTTCTTGAGTCCGTACGTAAGTTCAACCCGAAAGCCCGAATAATTTTTGCCGGTACCCGGAATCAGTACGGCAAAGCCCGGTATTTGCCGGTTGACGAGAATCATCCCCAGGAGCCGACGGACATAAACGGAATCAATAATATCGCCGCGGAAAAATACCACCTTATGTATACCCGGGTTTACGGAATTAAAACCGTATCGCTCCGGATGACCAACACCTATGGTCCCCGGCATCAGATGAAGCATTCGCGTCAGGGGGTACTGAACTGGTTTATCCGTCAATTAATGGACCGGGAAACGGTTAAATTATACGGTACGGGAAAACAGATCCGGGACGTTAACTACATTGATGATGTCGTCAGTGCCCTCATAACCGTCGCGTCAACCGATACCGGATGGGGTGAGGCATATAATCTCGGGGGAATCCCGTTCTCGTTAAAAGAATTCGTACAAACCGCGATACAGGTAATTGGAAAAGGTTGTTTTAAAGTGAAACCCTATCCGTCCGACAGGAAGAAGATTGAGATAGGGGATTATATTGCATGTTATAAGAAAATGACGGATACCTATGGGTGGAAACCGAAAACGGGTTTGAAGAAAGGCGTAAAAAAAACAGTCCAGTATTATTCCAAGCTGAAACACTATTATTGGTGATTACTTAGTTACTTAGTTAATTTGTCAGTTTGTTGCTTAATTGCTTATAGGACTTACGCAGTAATATTTATTAGGTTCAATCTATGATTCGTATTCGAAAACCATCCAAGGGGACCATAGTATTGATCATTCTGATTGCTGCCGGACTTATTGCGAATTATTTCCTTATAAACCAATCAACTGTTCTTCGGATCGACGAAAATTATCATTACGATCAGATCTTACGGTTCGTTTCCCATAACTACACGCTCCATCCGGAATTGACCATGATGCCCGGTTACCATTTTGTGATGTCTCTCATTGCTCAAATTATCGGACTATCCAATATCCCTTTTATCCGGTTTATGGCGTTTATTATCAATCTCGGATCAATTCCCATATTTTATTTAGTCGCAAAAACGATTGATTCTAAATCCGCGTTCAGAAAAACGGTCTGCTTTGTGTTTTTCCCGGTTATGTTTCCGTATTTTGCGCTGATTTATACCGATATTACGTCCATCACGTTTGTTCTTCTGGGGTTGTTATTCATGCTTCGTAAAAGATACATTCTTTCCGGTCTTTTTACCACGCTGAGTATGGGAATCCGGCAGAACAACATCGTCATTTTTACCTATTTTTTCCTCGCATCGATCTATGAAATCCGTAAAAATACGAAATCAAAAGACCATTTTCTTACGTATGCCCGTTCGCTTTGGACATACGCAATCGGATTTATTCTGTTCGGGGTTTTTGCCCTTGTGACCAAGGGATTTGTACTGAGTTCCTATGCGAGGCAGGTCTATTTCCACATCTCGCCGTCGAATATGGGGAACGTATATTTTTTCTTTTTCGTCATTTTTGTTTTGTTTATTTTTGAAAATTTACAAAGGCTTCCGGACATTATCAAATTATTCAAACGGTCTTTATTGGTAATTCTTTTGATTCTTTTCGTTTTTGCGGTTTATATGGTGACGTTTACGAACGATCATCCGTTCAATCAGGCATTCTGGTACCTGAGGAACCGGGTGCTGGTGTGGGCCGTATCAACATGGTACTTCAAGCTCATATTTTTCCTTCCGGTTTTATACGGTGCGTTATCAATGTTGGTTACGAAGATGCATCGAAAAATTTTCTATCCTCTGATCGTATTCGCGGTATTGTATGTTTTTCCCAGCTGGATGATTGAGATACGCTACCATTTTATTCCTCTTATTCTTTATCTTTTGTTTAAAAAAGAAACACCCAGGCTTGGGTGGATTACAACCGGATATTTTATCGTCCTGGGTCTCTTTTTCATGTACGGACTTGCTAATTGGTGGTTTTTCCTTTAGATACCCGCTCGTGACAGCTCATTTCTCGTTTTAGGCCTTATCCCGCACGTTGGAAAAGTTTATTTATCTATTAAATTAGCAGTGTTTAAGATGAAGTCAAAAATGTACTATAATCATTGGTTAATATGAACAAAATCCGCATTCCGATATTCAACCTTTCCCGGCAAATGAAGACGATCGGTCCTGAGCTTCTGAAGATAACCCAAAACGTATTTGATCAGGGAGTTTTTGTTCTGGGAAAGAATGTTTTGGAATTTGAGAATGAATTTGCAAACTATACGGGATCGAAATACGGAGTAGGGGTAGGGTCAGGGACTGAGGCGTTATCCCTTTCGCTGCAGGCCCTTGGCGTTAATCCGGGAGATGAAGTGATCATGCCGGCAAACGCCTATCCTACCGTATTTGCCATAACCGGAATCGGGGCAATTCCTAAGCCCGTTGATGTGGATCTTGATACCCATTGTATGGATCCAGAGAAATTGGCGAAAGCACTGTCGAAAAAGACAAAAGCGGTAATTATAGTTCATATGTACGGACGGCCCGCAGATATAATAGCGATATCAAAAATTACTCGGGCTATGAAAGTTCCGTTGATTGAAGACTGCGCGCACGCACACGGATTGGAAATTGGAATTAAGAATCACGAATTGGGGATCAAGAATAAAAGTATGAAAAAAGCGGGAACGTATGGAACTGTAGGATGTTTCTCTTTTTACCCGACCAAGAATCTCGGGGCACTCGGAGACGGGGGAATGGTGGTGACGGATCATGAAGAGATTGCAGAGAAACTGAAACTTCTCCGTATGTATGGTGAGAAAAAACGGTATGTAAGTATTACCTTGGGACGGAATAGTAGACTGGATGAATTACAGGCAGCTTACCTCCGCGTTAAGCTACGTTATTTAGACGCATGGAATAAAAAGAGAGCGACGATTGCATCTTGGTATACGGCTGCTTTGAGCAAATGTCCGATTGCTGTTCCTTCCATGGGTTTTAACCAAAGCCACGTATTCCATCTGTATGTGATACGGTCAAAAAATAGGGATGCGCTCAAAGATTATTTGGAAACCAAAGGAATTGGTACCGGAATTCACTATCCGACGCCGGTTTCTCTGATACCTTCGATGAAATACTTAGGATATAAACCGGGTGATTTTCCTAATTCCGAGAGAGCGTCGAAGGAAGTATTATCTTTGCCGATGTATCCGGAGTTGGAAGATTATGAGGTGAAATTTATTACCAATACTATCGGAAACTATTTCTCAAACAAGCGCTGAAATAATTTTGCTGTTTTAGGAGAACAATTCAGAAATCATTGTCCCCAATAGGGTGGGACGTAGCCGAAGTCGATGGAATTGACTTTAACATCCGTATTGAAATTCCCGTCAGGTCTGCCGTTAGACGTGATTAGTCCATAATGGTCTGCCCAAATTACAACATCAGAAGCGGTGATGTGTCTATCTGAATTCGCGTCGGACGGATAGGTACTGATTGTAGGGATCGGAGTTATACCGCTGGTGGGAGTAGGACATGCTGCGTGAGAAGTAATCCCCGCATTCGTCAACAACTCCAAATCTGTGAATCTAGCAATGTTGGTATTGAAATGGGTATTCATCGCTTCGATATACCAATTAGCTATGAGCCCCTCTTCCACCGTTCCCGAATGTTCGTTATCCGCAAGGGTTCCGTTATGAGGTTCATCACCTACTCCGAAGGCATCGATCTGTTCACCGCAGAGATAGATATACCGTCCGTCTACGAGTGTGGATACGATCTGTTGGGTAAGACCAGCGGTATCAACAAACGGAAGTCCTTTCTCTACAGCCATGGTCTGTATCATGGTATTGACACGACCTACGGCATCGGTAACCCTCTGACGCTGGGTATCATCATAATTAAGATAGGCATAGGGTGAATTGCTCCGGTTGTTGATACCGGCAACAATCATCTTTACCGATGGATTTGCCGTAAGGATAGTCTCGGTAGCACTCCGGATGTTTCCGGCAACGGTGGTAAGGAAATTCGTAAGAGCGGTACCGGCAAGCTGGCCATTCGCGATCTCATCATAGTAGCCTGAGTAGTGATGGGTGGATCCATTAAAGTAGTAGTCAAAGTCAAACCAGGCAAAGTCATTGATACCGATCTGGAGGATGGCATAGTTGACTTTACCCTCTTGGACCTGTGCTGCCAGTCCTGTATGTTCGCCTACGTCGAGAAGTGCTTGGGAGGTAGCTCCTGAGCGTGCCCAGTTGTATTCATACCCCCTACGTCTGGGTTCAGTTCGTGAACACTACTCCAGGTACCCATTCCTATCCCTCGGTATTTGACTAAGAGTTCCGTCCAGCCGAGTGTGGTGGATTCATAGAGGGTTCCTCCCGCACGGTCATCATCTCCCCGGTATTCATCGGA
>Ga0172379_10005095_pt1 | contig 18682 bp, 17 predicted proteins | sample GrowelOW334metaG_FD_119756 | JGI IMG/M metagenome (GOLD analysis project Ga0172379, IMG submission 119756) | Groundwater microbial communities from an aquifer near a municipal landfill in Southern Ontario, Canada - Groundwater well OW334 metaG | ecosystem: Environmental > Aquatic > Deep...
AGTATTGTTGCGCTGGTTATTGTAGGAGGAGTATTTATCGTTGAAATATCATCCTCGTTGATTCAGATGGTTGGTTGGAAATTTTTACACAAACCGGTTTTTCCTATAGCACCACTTCACCACAGTTTCCTGGTTTGGGGTTGGGAGGAGCCGAAAATTGTGTTTAGGGCATGGTTGGTTGGTTTAATACTCGCACTTTTTGCTTTATGGCTTTCTGTGATATGAAGAAACACTTTCATGAAGAAAATTGTAAAACTTCTTAAATCTGGCTTTATTTATATTGATTTTAAATTATTAATTCCAATTTTGATTTTGATGATTATTGGGATCCTCGCCGTAACCGATGTGTCCGCACCTGAAGCTATGGATACTTTTTCCGACAGGTTCTACTTTGTAAAACAACAGGCAATTTGGATGCTTATAGGTCTAGTTTGTTATTTTGTTGTTTCACAGATGAACGTCAAAATTTGGGAAAAGCTGGCAATAATGATATTTGCGTGTGCGGTAGTTTTTTTAATTTTGGTTTTAATTCCACAACTGAGTATTATGACTTTAGGGGCGAGAAGGTGGATAAGGATAGGGTTTTTACGTTTTCAACCGTCAGAATTTGCTAAATTGGCGCTCTGTGTTTATCTGGCAAAACTGTCAGCCACAAAGAAGAATATTTTTGCCTATATTGTTCCAATTGCCATTACTGTCGGTTTAATCATGCTGCAGCCAGATCTTGGAACGTCGATTGTCATTATTTTAATTTCTTTTACGCAGATTTTTATTTCCGGGTTTGATTTGCGAAAAATACTTTTAATCGGTTTGGGTGGCTTGGCAATTGTCTCCCTGTTAATATTTACATCGGACTATAGAAGAGAGAGAGTAACTTCGTTTTTAAATCCATTTTCAAATAATGATGCAGGTAGCTATCACGTTAAGCAGGTTTTATATTCTTTGGCTTTGGGTGGTGTGAGTGGGTCCGGGATAGGACAATCCAAACAAAAATATCTGTTTTTACCCGAAGCAACAACTGACTCTATTTTTGCTATCATTTCTGAAGAGACAGGTTTTGTTGGTTCATTTACGATTATTGTAATATACCTGTTTATAACGCTTAGGATGTTGGTAAGGTCTAAAGAAATTAAAAATCAGTTCTTAAAAACATTGGCTTTGGGAATATTTGCTTGGTTTTTTGGACAATTGTTTGTAAATCTTGGGGCAATATCTGCATTGATTCCGTTTACCGGAGTTCCTCTTCCGTTTATATCGTATGGGGGCTCGACATTGGTTTCAATGCTTATTGCTTTTGGTATATTTAATTCAATACTAAAATATTCAGCCGATTATGAATAAAAAAATATTATTAACAGGTGGACATGCAGGATCGACTGCTTACTCACTTATACAGGAAATTAAAAAAAATAAACCAACATGGAATGTTGTTTTTGTAGGAGCAAAAATTGCGATTGAAGGATCTAATCAGACAACTTTGGAGAACACATATTTTCCTAAGATGGGTATTAAGTTTGTTTCAATCGTAGCTGGACGGATACAGCGAAAATTTACTTTTTGGACAATTCCGTCACTTTTGAAAATTCCATTTGGATTTTTACATGCACTGATAATTGTTATTAAAGAGCATCCTGACGTGGTTGTTTCCTTTGGGGGTTTTTCAGCTTTTCCTGTTGTTGTAATCGCAAAATTGTTTGGAATTCCTGTTATTGTACACGAACAGACAATCGCGGCAGGTAGATCAAATATCGCATCGGCAGTATTTGCCGACAAGATTGCGTTAGCCAGAAATGAGAGCATAAAGTTTTTTCCTAAAGACAAGTGTTTGCTAGTCGGGAATCCAATTTCACAAGAAGTTGTTAATTGTGTAAACAAGAAAAAGGCAGCCAGAAATAATTCAATACTGATAACCGGTGGATCAAGAGGCTCATTATTTATGAACGAAGTTGTTAAATCGATTATCCCCGCACTTGTTAGAAATTTTATTGTTTACCACCAAACGGGTAATCAAAGTAATGCCGAGTTTGAAAAGTTAAAAACAGAACTGGACAAAAAATATCGTGATAGATATATAGTTTTTCCAACTGTTGAGATGCGGAAAATGGCTAATTATCTTCAAAATTCTGATTTTATAATATCGAGATCGGGTGCGAACATTGTTTCAGAAACCGTTTATCTTTCAATGCCATCAATATTTATTCCCATTCCTTATTCTTATCAAAATGAACAATATGAGAACGCGATGTATGCAAAAAAGATGGGGTTGGCCTATCTATTTGACCAAGACTCTGTTAAACCAGACCAGCTGTATAAAAAAATCATTGAGACGGACAAAAACTGGGAACTAATTGTGCAAAAGGCAAGAAAACCTCAAATTGATGACAGTAAAGCATCGGAAAAATTATTTCAACTGATTTTGAACTATGCGTAAGGCGGGATTTTTTCTAATATTGGTTTTCGTAGTATTGGTAGTTGTATTTTGTTTTAAAGTTTCGAAAATTAGTTCAATTGAATGTGTAAGTCAGTTTACAAAATGTAACGGCAATACCTTAGCTTCTATAGAGAAAGTCGAAAAGTCCAGCATCGTTGCAACGAAAATTAATTTAAAAAAAGCGCTTTCCGACGATCCCTTGGTTAAGAAATATTCGCTTCAACTTAAACTAAATGGAAAATATATTGTACTTATTGAAGAAAGGATTCCGAAATACTGCCTAAAGAGTAACAACGAGAATTATTTTTTTGATTCGGATAGTGTACTTATAAAAATAAACGGAGGTGAAAACATAAAGTGCATAGAGGAGTCTGGCATATCTTATAAATTAAGAGATCGGCTTAACAATAAAGACAGCTTCTTACAAAATGTTTTTTACAACATGAGGAACATTTCGGATTTGGGAAGAGCATATGTTGAGAATGAGAATTTAATAGTTGAATATAAGGGAAAAACTAAGTTAATATTTCCAACAGAGGGTGATGCCGAAGTTCTGGCAGGAAAGGCCTATTATACGGTCTCCCAATTTGATAAGATAGAAAAGTATATAATAGATATCGGAAATCTTTCCGTATCCGAGATCGATTTCAGATATAAAGACCCTGTTGTAAGATTTATATGATGAGAGCAAAGTCAAGAATAGTCGCTGCTATAGATATTGGATCTGAAAAAATAACGACACTGATTGCAAATATACAAACCGAATTATCGGATTTGTCTACAAGCATAAATGTAATTGGTGTATCGACAAGTGAGTCGGGTGAGGGTAGGGGAATTAAGAAAGGCCAGATAGTTAATTTGGAAGAGGCGGTTGAGTCAGTTGTTGAGTCTGTTGAATCGGCCGAGAGAATGGCCGGTTATAATATTTCAAAGGCCTATGTTTCTTTGGGTGGCGCCCATATACTTTCCCAGAATTCCCATGGAGTGGTTGCAGTATCTAACCCTGAGGGTGAAATTACACACGAAGATATAGAGAGGGTAATCGAAGCTGCTTCTGCCGTTTCCCTTCCTCCTTCAAGAATCCTTTTACATGTTTTGCCGAAAGAATATATAGTCGATGGTGATGGGGGGATTAAAGATCCTCTCAGAATGGGTGGGGTCAGACTCGAGACCGAAGCACACCTAATTACCGCATCGGCTTCTGCAGTAAAAAATATTGAGAAAGTGTTAGATGAAGTTGGAATTAAAGTTGAAGAATTTATTTACTCTGGAATTGCTGCGTCCGATGCAGTATTGACCAAAACAGAAAAAGAACTCGGTTGTGTAATGATAGATATTGGTGGCGGAACGACCTCAATAGCTGTATACGAAGAAGGTGCACTGACTTATTCCTATGTTCTTCCAATTGGTTCAAGAAATGTTACAAAAGATTTAGCGACCGGACTTCGTGTTTCTTTGGAGTCAGCTGAAAAAATTAAATTATCCCTCGGCAATAATGACAAGAAAGTTCCTGAAGGAGAAGAACAGATTGATTTATCCAAATTCGGCATTGATGAAGATAAAAAAGTGTCGAGGAAGACGATTGTCGAAGGAATAATAAGACCGAGGTTAAATGAGATATTTTCAATGGTTAAAGGCCAGCTGGAAAAAGAAAAATTGATTAATAAAGTTCCTTCAGGGGCTGTGATAACGGGAGGGGGAGCTCAGGTTTACGGTGTTGAAGATTCAGGTAAAAGGATGTTGTCTATGGCAGTACGGATTGGAAAGCCTCGTGGAGTTCAAGGGTTAGTGGATGAAATTATCAACCCCTCGTTTTCGGTGCCTATCGGAATTTTGATAAACGCTTCAAAGAAAGAGCCAAAAGATCACTTGACAAGTATATCAAAAAGGATAAAACTACCATCGATAGGGATTGGTGGTAAAATATCAAAAATATTTAAGGATCTTCTGCCCTAGCTTAAGTTAAATAAAAGGTTTCTTGTAATTTGCTCCTGCCTTAGTTAAAATCACGGAAGATAAATTATGGCACTTGTTAAACCAGACTCTGCAAGGATAGCAAAAATAAAAGTTATAGGTGTTGGTGGCGGTGGTGGAAACGCAGTCTCTTCAATGATGGATAGTAATGATATCCAAGGTGTTGAGTTTATTGTCGTCAATACGGACGCACAAGTGCTTCTTGCCAATAAAGCTCCAACGAAACTTCAAATAGGCGAGAAGTTGACAAAGGGTTTGGGAGTTGGTGGAGATCCCAGTATTGGTGCACAGGCAGCCGAAGAATCCCAAGAGAAAATTAAAGAACTATTAGTTGATTCCGATATGGTTTTTATTACTGCCGGGATGGGTGGAGGAACCGGGACAGGAGCCTCTCCGGCCATTGCCCGTATGGCAAAAGAAACTGGAGCGCTGACTGTTGCGGTAGTAACAAGACCGTTTCACTTTGAAGGAACCAGAAGATCGGTTATTGCGGACGATGGAATCGACAAATTAAGAAAAGAAGTCGACACCCTTATTGTAATTCCAAACCAAAGACTGATGGACGTCATAGACAGGAAAATGACCTTAATAGAAGCGTTTAAAGTGGTTGATTCTGTCTTGGCACAAGCGGTTGGAGGAATTTCGGAAATAATTACTACGCCGGGTCTTGTCAATGTGGACTTTGCCGACGTTAAGACAATTATGATGGATGCAGGTTCGGCACTTCTTGGAATTGGAACCGGTGTGGGTGAGAATCGTGCCCAAATGGCAGCAAGGGCTGCGGTTGCATCACCACTTTTGGATCTGTCGATAGAAGGAGCAACTGGCGTTCTTTTCAACATTACTGGTGGACCGGACCTTACAATGTTTGAGGTTGATGAAGCAGCAAAGATAATTTCCGGATCTGCCGAGACGGATGCCAATATTATTTTTGGCGCCGTTGTTAAAAACGATATGGCAGACCAGGTGAGAATCACCGTAGTTGCAACAGGGTTTGATGAAACAAAATCAAGGTTGGCAAAGATGAATCAGAAAGTAGAACCGACAATTCAGGGTGTTGTTAGTGAAAAACCTATTAATACTAATGAACCAGGTGAATCTGAAACAACCGAAACAAGTGTTGATGAAGGGGAAGAGGTTGATGAATTTGGGAAGCGGTTTGAAGTACCCGCATTTTTGCGCAAAATTAAGACCGGTTAATATTTTGCTGTAGCTTCTTCAATTGTATCGAGTTTTATTGTAAAATTTTACCCATGACAGCCAGGAAGCCTCACTTTGAACCCGTCGATCAAAAATGTGATTTTGTTGCCGAGGAAAAAAAACTGTTAGAACATTGGTATAAAAACGGTATCGTAAAGAAGTATCTAAATAAGAACAACTCTTCTAGCAAATATTTCTCTTTTCTTGACGGACCAATAACAGCAAATAATCCGATGGGTGTTCACCATGCTTGGGGAAGGACTTATAAAGACCTTTGGCAAAGATATAAAAATATGAAGGGTTTCAAGCAACGGTTTCAAAACGGTTTTGACTGTCAAGGTTTGTGGGTAGAAGTGGAAGTCGAAAAGGAGCTCGGATTCAGAAGTAAAAAAGATATCGATAAATATGGAGTAGCCCCCTTTGTTCAAAAGTGCAAGGACAGAGTGATGAAATATTCATCCATTCAGACAGATCAAACTAAACGTCTTGGTAATTTTATGGATTGGGAAAATTCGTACTATACGATGAGTGATGAGAATAACTACATGATTTGGTATTTCCTAAAAAAATGTCACGAAAAAGGCTTAATCTACAAAGGAAAGGATGTTGTTCCATGGTGTTATCGTTGTGAGACGGCAATTTCCGAACACGAGATCTTAACGGAAGATTATAAGGAAATCGAGCATATCTCTGTTTATTTGAGACTTCCCGTTGAAGGATCCAATAATGAATATTTGTTGGTTTGGACAACTACCCCATGGACCATTCCTGCAAACATTGCGGTAGCTGTAGATGCAAAAAAAGAATACGCGCTTGTAAGTTTTGGGGGTAAAAAATATTGGTTGTTGGAAAAACTAATAAGCTCCGTTTTTAAAAATGGATATGAAGTAGTTAAAAAAGCAAAAGGCTCCGAGTTGGTAGGCAAAAAATATAAGTCACCATTTGACGATCTGCCTTCAAATGTCAAACTAATGTCGCACAAGCTATTTCACACAGTCGTTGCAACAGACTCCTTGATAATGCCAATTTCCGAAGATGAAGGAACCGGCTTGGTTCACACGTCTACGGGAACAGGCGCAGAAGATCATAGGTTGGGTAAAAAACTAGATCTTCCGGTAATGGCTGCAATAAACGACAGTGCGGATTACTTGGATGATTTTGGTGATTTGACTTATCAGAACGCAAAAAAGAACCCCGAAATAATTTTTAGTGTACTAAAGGAAAAAGAAAATGGTAATTATCTTTTTGAACTAAGGCCTTATAAGCATCGATACCCCGCATGTTGGAGGTGTAAGAGCGAGTTAGTCTGGAAATTGACCGATGAGTGGTATATCTCAATAGATCCCGTCAGAGAGGATATGAAGACAGTCGCAAAAAAAATTAAATGGATTCCTTCATTCGGACTCAAACGGGAGCTTGATTGGTTGACAAATATGCACGACTGGCTGATCTCAAAGAAGAATAGGTACTGGGGGTTGGCTTTACCGATCTGGGAGTGTGAATGTGGCAATTTTGAAGTTATTGGGGGCTATGAGGAGCTTAAGGAACGTGCAGTTGAAGGTTGGAGTGACTTTGAGGGACATACTCCACACAAACCGTATATCGATGGTGTTCAAATAAAATGCAGTGTTTGTGGAAAAAAGATGAGGCGGGTATCAGATGTAGGAAACCCCTGGCTTGATGCCGGAATCGTACCGTTTTCAACAATTTCCAAAGATAATAAATCAGAACCTTTGTACACCGACAACAAAGATGAATTTTATAAATGGTTTCCTGCTGACTTCATAACCGAAAGTTTTCCCGGACAATTCAAAAATTGGTTTTATTCGGTTTTAGCTATGAGTACTATATTGGAAAATAAAGAGCCATATAAAACTGTACTCGGCTTTGCCACTCTTTTGGCAGAAGACGGGAAGCCGATGCATAAGAGCTGGGGTAATGCGATTGAATTTAATGAGGGTGCAGATAAGATTGGTGTGGATGTTATGCGGTGGATGTTTTTATCTGCAAACCCTGCCGACAATTTGCTGTTTGGATATAAGATGGCAGATGAGACCAGGAGAAGATTTTATTTGAAACTATGGAATATTTATAACTTTTTTGTCACTTATGCGAATGTTGATCTGTATGCACCAGAAGATTCAAATTTGGACAATCTTTCCGTATTGGATAAATGGATATTACTAAGGCTCGATGAAACTATTTCCGATGTCGAAAAATACCTGGAAAAATATAATTGTCCTTCGGCAACACAATCTATTGAGGGATTTGTTGATGATTTTTCTAATTGGTATATCAGACGCTCCAGGGGGCGGGTTGGTATGTCTGCCGAAGACGACAAAGACAAAAAGAATTTTTATGACACGACGTATTTGGTTTTGTTGGTTACCGCAAAAATATTAGCACCATTTTTACCTTTTATGTCCGAGCTTATTTATAAAAATCTTACAAAGGGTGAAAGTGTACACTTGGAAAATTGGCCCGATAAAGTATTTGAGAAAGGTGATGTTGAAATATTAAGGAAGATGAGAACGGTTAAATTGGCTGCTGAAGCAGTGCATTCTGAAAGAAAAGCAAAAAATGTGAATTTAAGACAGCTTTTATCTGAGGCTGAAATAGCTTCTCCCGATAACGAACCGGACGGTGAATATATTGGTATTTTGCTTGATGAAGTAAACCTTCAAACTGTCAAATGGTCAAAAAAGGGTAGCCAGTTCAAAATTAAATTGAATACAAATATTACCCCTGAGCTTAAAGAGTATGCAGAAACAAGAACCCTTATTAGAAAGATTCAAAATGAAAGAAAGACGCTCGGTGTGGGTTTGACGGATCAGATTAATGTTAGAAGTGATTGGTTGCCTGAAAATCCGGACCTTTTGAAATTAATTAGGAGAAGAACGTTGGTTAAAAAACTGGAGATTGGCGATAGATTTGAGGTTTCAAAATAATTTAGCGTTGTGAAGTCATTAATTAAGCCCCTTACAAAGGATCTTGTGATATTTGTCATCATATTTATACTTATTTCTATAAGTTTGTATATTCTTAATTCGCTGTCTCCTGAGATATTTCCTCAATACTATCTTTATGTCGGTGTCTCGATAGTCGTATTTTTAGTTTTTTGTCTTCTTGGTTTTGAGATCGTGAAATGTTTTTCTACCCACCTTTATGTGATAAGTATTGTTATGCTTCTACTGACATTAATTATTGGACAGGTTACAAGAGGTACTGTTCGCTGGATTCCGATTGGAGGTTCGGCTTTTCAGGCATCGGAAATAGTAAGGCCGTTTTTAATGCTTTTTTATGCAAAAATTGTTTCTGAATCAAAAGTTAATTTTAAAAACATCTCGACGATTATTTTGGCCGGGATTGTTCCAGTCGTATTAATTGCAATTCAGCCTTCGTTGGGGGTTTCGATTATCACACTGTTCGGTCTGCTGGCGATCTTTGCAGCAAAATTTATTAAAGGAAAGAGCATTATCACTCTTATTTTATTTTCTCTTTTGGCCATGCCTGTTGCATGGTTTACGATGAAACCTTATCAGAAAGATAGGATTTTGGTGTTTTTCAATTATGAAAAAGACCCAAAAGGCGCAGGGTATAATGCCATCCAATCGATAATTTCTGTGGGGTCTGGTGGTATTTTGGGAAGAGGATTTAAGAAAGGGTTCCAGACCCAGTTAGAATACCTACCGGAGAAGCATACGGATTTTATTTTTGCTGGAATTTCTGAAGAGATGGGTTTTGTAGGCGCATTCACCGTACTTTTGCTTTTGTACCTTTTGTTTTACCGCATGCTTAGAAAAGCTTTTAAAAGTAACGATGAGGTGTACAAACTTTTTACAATAGGTGTTGTGGTGGTGTTTTTGGTCGAAACAATAGTAAATGTTGGTATGAATGTAGGAATACTGCCGATAACGGGACTTCCTCTTCCGTTAGTCTCTGCAGGTGGCTCCTCACTTTTGTCGTCAATGATATCGATAGCACTTGTTGTAAGTGGGGTTATTTAATTTACTCTTGTGATAATTAATATTTATCGCTAAAATACCTGTATTGTATGAACTACGCAGTAATTAAAGTCGGTGGAAAACAGTATAAAGTCTCTGAAGGGTTGAGGCTCCTTGTTGACAAGTTTGAGAAAGAGCCAGATCTTCATGTACTTTTGTATAGTGGAGAAGGAAAGCTACTTATCGGAAAACCGTTTTTGGAGAAGGTGAAAGTTTCCTTCAAGAAGGAAGATGACGTAAAAGGCGAGAAGATAGACGTTTTTAAATATAAGGGAAAATCGAGATATCGAAAACATATTGGTTTTCGAGCCCAGTATACCCCAATATTGATAGAGAAAATAACGGCGTAACTATATAGATATATATCAATATATATAGTCTTGACAACCGTGAAAATATTATTTATATTGATGTATGTCAAAAAAGAAACAAGGCGGAAAACTCATTCAACAGAAAAGACCCAGGCCAAAGTACTTAGGAGTTAAGGTTCACGATGGCGAGAAGGTAAAGGCAGGGAGCATAATTGTCAGGCAAAGAGGGACGAAGTTCCTCGGAGGCAAAGGAGTAAGTGTGGGTAAGGATCATACTATTTTTGCTGTTAACGAAGGAACTGTAAAATTTAGCACGAGATTGAGCAGAAAAGTGATTAACGTTTTGTAATATACTTTTCTAATTTTATGGCTGACGAAGTAGTACAAATTCCAGTAGATCAACTGCAGGTGAATCCTTTACAACCGAGGGGTTCAATTACTCCAGAAAGTTTGGTGGATTTGGTAGATTCAATTAAAGAACACGGTGTTTTGGAACCTTTAGTGGTTGCAAAAACGCCAGCAGGATATCAAATAATTGCCGGTGAGCGAAGATGGAGAGCTTCAAGACTGGCCGGTCTTACTCATGTTCCGGCAATTATTCGAGAGACATCGCCAAAGGGAATGCTTGAGATGGCGTTGGTTGAAAATGTGCAAAGGGTTGATCTTAACGCGCTTGATAGGGCAAAGGGTTTTGAAAGACTGATGACTGAGTTTTCACTTTCTTCATCTGAAATTGCAGTAAGAATCGGAAAGTCTGTTGCGTATGTATCTAATTCTATAAGACTTCTCACACTACCAGACGCTTTGAAGGACGGACTGCTTTCTGGACTCATTACAGAAGGCCATGCGAGGGCATTGGCTGCGATTGACGACCCCGACCTTATGGTTGAAGCATATAAGATAATTCTTAAGGAATCCGGTTCTGTCAGGAGAGCTGAGGAATTGGCCCGTAGAATGAAGGCAAAATCTAATCAGGATATGGATCGCTCAAGTGCCAGCAAGGTAATAATGCATGTAGTGTCGGATGATATAGACCGCATACAGGATGATATGACACAAAAGTTTTTTAACCCACAGGATGATGGTTCCAAAAAGAAAAAATCCTCGGTGGTCAAACTTATCCGGTCGCAGAGGGAAACCAGAATTCAGTTTATATTTAAAGGAAATCTGGATGAGACAGAAAAAAGGCTCCAGAAGCTATACAAAGCTGTGATGAAGATCACATCCCCTGAAGAGTAAAGGTTCCTGATTTTACAATACCGACAGACTTTGGTGGCCAATATATAAACCAGGCTTTTCCAGTAATTTTATCTTTTGTGACGAAGCCCCAGTATCGCGAATCGGAGGATGCTTCCCGGTTATCGCCAGATACAAAATAAGAATTTTCCGGCACAACAACCTCTTTGTCGTTCGGCAGGAATATGTTCCCTTTTGTATAAACACTTTCAGGAATATAATTTTCGGACAATTTTTGTCCGTTAATGTAATAGCCTCCGTTTTTGATCAATATCTTTTCCCCCGGTAGGCCAATTATTCTTTTTATATATTCTTCATCAGGGGCAACTGGTGGTTTGAAAACAACAACATCTCCTCTTTGGGGTTCTTTAAACCGGTATGTTAGTTTGTCTGTAAGAAGATATTCGCTGTCATGATAATTTGGTTCCATTGAGTTTCCTCTAATCTTATGAGGCTGAAGTATTAGAAGATAGACGAATAGAAAGATGGCAAATGAGGTCACAAATATCTCGAGCAAGTCTAAAAAGAGATCTCCTAAGCGTTTCATAAACATGTAATAATTATATTCGCTAAATAGAAATATTTACAATTATCAATTGAGATTACCAAGAAGTGATTACATCGTGTGCTCCGTTCTCTTTCCTTCCTGCACTCGAGACTCTCATAAATTTCGCTTTTCTCCACAATTGGCTGACATTTTTAGCACCTGCATAAGAAAAGCCGGATCTGACTCCTGTCAAAATATTATCTATAACGTCGGAAACGGGTCCTTTACATGGTACAAAACTTTCAACTCCCTCAACGTGTTTTACACTGTTTTTTGAAATACCATTGTTTTCTAATTGTTTTAATTTTTCCGGAGCCGAGGTTGAAGCATTGTAGGTTTTGTATTTTTTGCCATTGATTGTAACGACTTTTCCGGGAGCTTCGTCACATCCTGCAAACTGACTTCCGGCAATGACCGCAGAAGCACCTGCAGCCAATCCTTTAACAACATCACCTGAATTTTTTGTTCCGCCGTCGCAAATTACTGTTCTCTTGAATTTTTTAGCAGCGCGAGAAACTTCTAAAACAGCAGTAATTTGTGGAACGCCAAACCCGGTCACAATTCTTGTTATACAGATGGTTCCCGGACCAACGCCTACTCGTACGGAATCTGCTCCGGCCTTGAACAGATCAGAAGCTGCTTCATAAGTTGCAACAACTCCGGAAATCACATCCAGATTTCTATAGGTATTTTTAATGGTTTTAGTCGCATCTAAACATTTTTGAAGATGTCCGTGAGCAACGTCTATGGTTACTGCATCAGCACCTGCATTTAATAACTTTTGTACGTTTTCTAAATACCCTTCACGAATTCCGATTGCAGGCACGGCGTAAACACCAGCCTTTTTAACTTTTGCAACCATTTCAGCCTGTGATTCTATAGAGATAAATCTTGGAAGTAGACCAAGACCTCCTAATTTTCCCATGGCTGTTGCCATTTCTACCCCAGTCACATCGGACATATTGATACTGATAAGCGGAATCTTTAGTTTGAGTTTTGGAGTGATTTGTGTACTTAGATCAACATCTTGTCGGCTGTTAATTGTTGAATGCTGTGGAATCAAAAGAACATCGTCATAGGAAAGACCCAGTGGAAAGTTATGCATCATATTTTTAAACCAAATATTAATCTAGTGCAGATTAATATTTCTGTCAACTTGTTGTTGAGTGACAATAGATGATAAAATTTAAGTTTAATAGGTGCTTTAGGTCGATTAGCTCAGTTGGTTAGAGCGTTCGATTCACATTCGAAAGGTCGCAGGTTCGAGTCCTGCATCGACCACAATTTTAAGCCTCTGTTATAAAAAGCCTATTGCGCGTAGCGTAATTGTTGTTAATAATTAAGTCGATATGGGAAACGATTCTTCAAGGTGGGACGAGATCCATAAAAATATTCCTCAAGATTTAGAAAGGCATTCCCAATATGCCGAAGTTTGTGAAAGAATTTTTCCCCGCTCATCGACAATATGTGATTTGGCGGGGGGGTTGGGATATGACGCGATGTATTTTATTGAAAATGGCCACAATGTAATAATTTTAGATATTTCAAGTTATGCGCTTAAACACGCTACACAACTGGCAAAAAATAATAACGTATCAAAAAAGCTTGTCGTAAAAAGGTGTGATTTCAGTAATAAAATGCTCCCTTTAAAAGACAAATCGGTGGATGTAGTGTTTTCCAGAATTGGGTTTAATTATTTTCCTTACAATGAAACAAGAGCGTTGTTAGCAGAGGTTTATAGAATATTAAAAGTAGATGGGAAAGCTTACATCGCATTCAAATCACCCGACGATACGGAAGATTATAACTTTCTAAAAGCAAACACGGTTGAATTGGAAGATAATGTGTTTATCGAGGGGGAGCAAATAAGAAGTCGTTTTACAAAAACCCAACTGGAACAAATGCTTTCTGAAATTGGAATTGCTGAATATTCAGTGACTCCTTTTAGGGAGGAAAGAGAGACCATTCGAGATGAGTTTATGAAAGCCTCCAAACAAGCACTTTGTTTAAACGAAGTGAAGTTTAAGAAAATCTAGTTTAATTCTTCTGAATACCACAAGCTTGGTGAGATGTCGGAAGATCTGTTTGTACCAACGTCATGTATCCAAAGATAGGGTGAGGTTGTTCCGCAACTACCCAATTCTTTAGATATTGCCCAAGGGTCTTGTTTTGAATCATTACCCCATCCGGAAGGGTCTTGAAATGAGAGAATGTTTCCGTTTGGCACTTTATATGTACAATAGTGTTTTGGAATCTCCTTTTCTTTTGAACTATTTTTTGGTTCTATTTGAGAAAAAAGACTTTCCCAATCAGAAGCGGTCATCGTTTTTTTGTTGTTTAAAGATGTTTTATCTTTGAGAACCCCTAAGTGAATATGTACACCGCATGGATAACAACCCGTGTTCCCCATTTTTCCTATCTGCTCACTAAATTTGACTACTGTTTCGCTTGGAAACTTGTATATTTCAGAGAGATGAGCATAAAGGGTATAAACATCTAAATCCGGATGATACATAACAATGACACACCCGTAACCACTTTTTTCAGGATTACATTTCCCATTTTTGTCCTTTTCTGAAGCATATACTATTTTGCCATCAGCAACTGGGTAGACAAACTCTTTTGATCCATATGATGTAGGTGCAAAATCAGTTCCATTGTGACTGTCGTAGCATTTAATACCAATATCGTTCTTTAGGCAATCCTTTTTCTCATATGGGGTTGTTGTGAAGGGGATGAATTGGTTACCTAGTTTATTATGGTCAAATGAAGCGGTCATTTTTGACCAAAAAGTGTTCTGAAATTGAGATTGGGTGGGGTTGTTTCGATCCCAATAATCAATTGGGAGATTAAATTTTTTTGTGATGTATTTTCCTTTTATTATTAAATTATCATAGGAAACAGAATTTAGATACCAATTTCCCTGAGGGTCTCTTGAACCAGAGGGATGTAAAAATATACCAAAACCACCATCGTAAATAGGTGTGTTGTCTGTACATGTAAAAATTAGGGTGTTATTAATATAGAAATTTATTATATTTTCCACCGCTTCGACCTTTATTTTCTGCGGACTATTTAATTGGGTAGAATAACTAGACACTTGGTTGCAGATTTCATCTTCCTTTCCAAGAAGTTCAACCCTATTTAAATAAAAACTTTCATACCATTTAAAAACGTAACCTTGCCTTCCAGGTTTCAAATAATCGTATCTGAATAAGATAAATCTATCAGGTCCAGATAATCCTGTTACATCGACCTCAATTGAGTTTACCTGCCAATTATTTTTATTGATATAACTTAATGCGTTAGGCTCGTTGATAGGAACGGTTATTTTATATTCACCATTAATTACGGATATAAGAGAAGGACTTAGAGATTCTATCCAGTTAATAGGAACACCGTTTGTGTCTAAATTATCGAAATATTCTTCATACAAGACCACATCCTGGGCAGCCGTTTCAACTGGCAGTGCGAGTGCGATGAGAAAAAAAGATAATGCTGAAAACAGTACCTTAAACATATCAGAAATACACTGATACACCTTCTACTTAATCATTTATGCTATATTTATGTCAATAACAAATATATTTATGAGAAATATTTTATTTTTTAGCAGACTTAATTATCCCCATATTGGTGGGGTGGAAAAACAAGTTAAGGAGTTGAGTAATCGCCTTGTAAAAAAGAGTTTTAAAGTCACCATCGTTACTGAAAAGTATGATATAAATCTTAAGGATGAAGAATTTATTGATGGAGTAAAAATTGTTCGTTTTACACCAAAGAAAATAAAGTATTTTGGTCTTGTTTACATTTGGTTGTGGCTATTTAAACATCGCGATTTGATAAAAAGTGCAGATATTGTTCATGCTCATAGTGTTTATATATGGTATTGGCCATTTAGGTTTTTGTACCCAAGAAAAAAATCTTATGTGACGTTTCATGGGTGGGAAGGCATATACCCAATACCAAAAAAGAATATTTTTATCAGAAAAATTGACGCGCTCCTTGCAAGAAAGAATATTACTATATCGGACTATGTTGAAAAACATTATGGAATTAGGGCAAATAAATTAATGTACACTTCGGTTGATCTTCCAAAAAGTGGTTTAAAAAGAACAGAAGATAAGAATGTTAAAAATATAATTTATGTAGGGAGGTTGGATGAAGATACGGGTTTAAGAAAAATAATAGAGGCAATTTCGTATTTAAAACGACATCACTATTACATAGAATTTTGTGGGGATGGTCCACTAAGAAAAGATTGTGAGAAACTTGGTAAGGTTTATGGGTTTATTGATCCCAACCCCTTTTATCAAAAAGCCTTTATTTGCCTCTCTCCAGGCCACACATCAATACTCGAAGCTTTTACTCACAAGTGTTTGGTTGTCACCACGTATAACAATCCTGTTAAAAGAGACTATTTATTGATGACACCTTTCAAAAATTGGATAGTTGTGAAAAATTCCCCAAAACTATTAGCCAGGTCAATTCAATATTATACGAAGAATCCAAAAAAAGCGGAGTTTATGATAGACAGCGCTTATAAATGGGTGAAAACGCAAAATTGGGATAATGCAACAAAAGACTACTTGGATTTGTGGGGATTTAATATTAATTGACTTCATACGTATAGCTTTCTAGAATATCGGGGAGATGTATGTTTAAGAAGATTTGTGGATATTTCTATAGGTGCCTTGTTTTTAATGGTCTTTTTGTCATCTTCTTTTTTGTACCAATGTTCAATCCCAGGTTGTGTTTTGGTGGTTATAATGAGGAAAATACTACAACGTTTAAGTCTAAAATAAGAACAGATAACTTGTTCAGTGCGAATGGAGAAAAGAGTGAACTAATTTTGGATATTGATACAAATTTACTTCCAATATTCCCCTTAAACGACGCTGGAAACCAACCTAGGCCATACTTGTTTTTGGATAAATTGGATAAAAACAGCGACATCGTAAATGGTGGGGAAGAATATGGTTATGAAATTATTATAGCCAATAGAGGAAATGTGTCTTTTTATGACATTGTTGTTAAAGACGTAATACCCGGTGGTTTTGTTTATACAAGAGGTTCTTCACAGGTTGATGGAGTTGCGATATTAGAGCCCGTTAACACTAGCGGGCAACTCATCTTTAAGATTGGAGAGCTTCCCTCGTATAGTAAAAAGACATTAAATTACAAGGTAAAAGTTATTAATAATACTGTCGATGGAAATTATTACAGTTTGACACGTACTGTGGGAAAATATCTTGACCCGGCAACAAAGGAGGTAAAGTTTTACGAAGGTAAGGATGACGTTTCAGATGTAACTGTTGTGAGAGAGAAATATTACACTGCAAAAGTAAGTAGTGAAGTACTGGGAACATCGGTATCAAGAACATCTGCCGGGGAGAAACTATTTTTTTTGAGTCTGCTGTTGGGGATACTTTTGTTTGTTCTCAACAAGAAAGTTATTCCAAAAGTGTCTAAATCATTACCAATGGTGTTTGTGATATCTGTGTTTTACTTGTTTATTTTTCCAGGCTCAGCAAAAGCTGCTTCGGACATGGTTTTACTTCAGGATTTACCGGAGTACGTAAATACAAACAGTTTCAAATTAAGTTACACAGCGTTGTCGGATTCGCCGGTCAATGCGAAATTTTATGTAAAGAAAGATGGAGATATGTCGTGGCATCAATTTGCATGGCGATTGGGACATTCCGGTTGGGTACAGGTTTCAGAACCTTCGGTAATTTATTCGGGGGACGGGAGGTACTTATTTAAAGTTGAAATCAATGATGGTTTGATCGGTGACGAGTCGGTGATAATTGTTGATAGGACATTACCAAAAGCTGTAAGCGGGTTTAAAAGTGAAAAAATAGATGACACCTATAAACTTAGTTGGAGAAATCCAGATATAGATGATTTCTATAAAGTATTTATATACCGCTCGACCACAAGACACTTTACTGCCGATAATTCCACTAAGGTTGGTGAAGTTGGTGGAGAAAGAAATGCCGAAGTCGTGTGGAAGGATAATTCAGATCGGGGAAAGGATTATTATTACGCCCTTCGTGTAATTGATAAAGCCGGAAATGCGTCTGGTCCGGTGTCTGATCCAAGAATGGTGATAGTGGCAGGAGAATCGGCTTCAACGTCAAATTCGGATGAGGGATATATATCTCCAGAAAGAAAGGAAAGTAATTTGATGGAAGTGAATTCTCCGAAGTCGCGGGGGGATAATAATTTGCCGAAAATGATAATTATTTATATATCGTTGCTGGCATGCGTTACTTTCTATGTGTTTTATGAACGCAAGAAGTTTTTTAAAATTGAAAAGAAACGTCGTTTTTATCGAAAGAACCGCTAATACTGGATATTTTACAGTACATTTTTGTATACTGAATTAATGGAATCTGTCAAGGCAAAGGTCAAAAACACTTCAAGATGGATAGATAATTTTATTAAAGTAATCACACTGCTGTCGTTCTTGTTGTTTATAATTACTTTTTATATATCCAAATATAGATCAGGTGATATCTATAAAAGCCAGATTACTGTTTGTGATACCGTTTGGAGTCAGGGGATGACCGAGGCAAACCCTCTTAACAATCCGATTCACAGTATGTTTTTGGAAAATAAAAATAACTGTTTTGACAACGCAAGAAGAACTGCCCAGCTTTGGGAAAAAGTAAGCTTTATTTCGTTCGGAATTTCCCTTCTTCTACCATCAATATACTTTGGGGGCAAGAAGGTTATAAAAGATACGTCAGATAAAATTATACGAGTTAATAATATAACAAGTTCAAGCTGATTGATTCAGCTTTCTAATTACGATATCATAATTCTTAATGTCTACACTGTCCTACGTATTTAATCACCTCCTACTTCCTGGATATTCAAATAACCAAAAGGCAAAAATACTACACTCTGAATCGATTGTTGTGTTTGCCCTACTTTTGATACTGGGGCGTTTTGTTATAAACAGCTTTCCTAT
>Ga0172379_10005096_pt1 | contig 18679 bp, 9 predicted proteins | sample GrowelOW334metaG_FD_119756 | JGI IMG/M metagenome (GOLD analysis project Ga0172379, IMG submission 119756) | Groundwater microbial communities from an aquifer near a municipal landfill in Southern Ontario, Canada - Groundwater well OW334 metaG | ecosystem: Environmental > Aquatic > Deep...
CAGTTGACCAAAAAATATAAGAACTCCTACTCCGCTTAAATAACCGGCAACAACAGGATAAGGAATGTATTTGATAAATCTCCCTCCACCTAACTTTCCAATCAGTAACTGAACAACTCCTGAGAGTAAAGAAACAATAGTGATATAAATAGGAATAGCATCGGATGGAATAGTTCCTTTATGCAGCATCTCGCTTACAAAAACAGAAAGTACAGCCGCTGCAGGAGCGCACGGCGCTGAGATCAATTTTTTTGTCCCGCCAAAAATAGCTGCAAACAATCCCATGGTAACAGTTCCAAGAATACCGCCGATTGCAGCTCTGCCGGAAAACTCCGTACCTAAGGGGGCGAAGATAATCAATCCGAAAGCAATTGCTGAAGGGATTGCAACTAGCATAGCCGCTGTGCCGCCTAAAACATCACCAAGTAAATTATCCAGAGAAATTTTTTTTTCTAAATTTTTCATATTCTCGCCCATGCTTTATGATAATTACATGTTACTCCAATGTTTTTTGATCACAGTTCGCTGCGCTAGAAAGGATTAACGATTTAATATCTATGAAGTTTTCGAACAATATCGCAAATCAAAAATCATAAACAGTATCCTTTGGATCAATCATTATTCTTAAAACCATTTATTAGAATAACTTTCTGTTTTTAGAATGCTCATTAATATTTTGCCATTTATCTAATGATTTTACTCCTAATGCACTAATTATTATTAAGAACACCTGTCACTAAATTTATAAGCTCATGTTTTTGAAATGGTTTAGAAATATAATGGGTGCACCCGCCTCTAAGGAATTCTGCTTTATCTTTTCCCATCGCATATGCCGTAACTGCTATTATCGGTGTGCTAAAATACTGCGGAATTTTTAATATTTCTTGAACCACTTCCATCCCATTCATTTCTCCTCCAAGTTTAATATCCATTAAAACCAAATCATATTTTTTTTCAGCAGCTAATTGTATAGCTTCCGCTGCGTCCTCTGCCATATCGATGATACAAGTATTTTTCAAGAAAAATTTTATAACGTTTCTATTAGCAAAATCATCTTCTACACAGAGGGCTAAAGGCAAACCTGTCGTTTCTGCTTTTTCTTTTTCAGGTTGAATAACCACGGCTTGTTTTTCTTTTACAACTTTTTCTATTTGTGGAATAACACTTACCGCCGGGAATTTAACCGTGAAAGTAGAACCTACTCCTAATTCACTTTCTACAGATATATCCCCTTGCATTAATTCTACTGCTTTTTTAGAAATGGTTAATCCTAGACCTGCTCCTTCATAACTTCGTGTTAATCCTTCACTCACCTGCCGGAATTCATCCCAGATCAGATCAATTTTATCGGAAGCTATGCCAATTCCTGTATCTTTTATTTTTATATAAAGCCAATCTTTTTCATCAATAATTTCTTTCCCTATTTCTACAATAATTTCCCCTTTGTTTGTGAACTTTATAGCATTATCTAGAAGATTGTGGAGTATTCGTGTAAAAAGATGTTCATCTAAATGAACAAAAATATTTTCTTCTTTTATTATCGTTTCTAATTGAAGATTTCTTTCTGCCGCTTCTTTAGCAATTGAGTTTATGCTATTTTTTACAAGAGGAATCACCTCAACATCTTTGGCTATTACTTCAATTCTATCGGTTTCAGCTTCAGATAAATCAAGGATGAAATTTAAGGTTTCACTCAATCTTTTGCCGGATTGATAAATACCTTGAGCCATTTCATTTTGACCCGGATCATCGATCGATGAAGCGAGAATATCTGCGTACCCCATAATTCCATTAAGAGGAGTTCTAAGTTCGTGACTCATATTAGCAAGGAAGTTTGTTTTTAAGCGACTCATCTCTTCCGCTTTTTCTTTGGCATTAATCAGTTCTTTCTCGGCACGTTTGCGCTCGGTAATATCGGTTGCAACTCCAATAAGAGCAATAGCTTTCCCACTTTTATCGCGTATGATTGTGGTAGAAAGAGAAATTTGAAATTCACTTCCATCCTTTCTTTTATTCCACAATTCACCTTGCCATCCTCCGAGTAATGTAGTTGGTAAAATTTCTTTAACTAATTCCGGCGGATTATTTAGTGAGCGCACTATGCTCATATGTTTTCCTACCAGTTCACTTTCATCGTAACCATAGGTTTTCAAAAATGATTCATTGACAAACAGAATTTTATCTTCTATATCAGTGATACTAACACATTCATTTATACTTCTTAAAGAGTGAGCAAGCATTACAATTTCTTCTTCTGCATGTTTGCGCTCATAGATGTCTCTCAAAATTCCAAGAGACATTCTCTTACCCCTTAACATAAAAGTAGAGAGGGATAATTCAACCGGAAATTCTTCTCCATTTTTTTTGATGGCAGCTAGTTCTAAAACTTTCCCGACAGCTGGTCCTTCCCCTGTCTCTAAATATTTTGCAAAGCCTTTTTCGTAATCGTCGTGAAAACGTTTTGGCGCGATTAGTGCATGAACCGCTTTGCCCGTTATTTCTGAACTTTTAAACTGGAATAGTTTTTCGAACGCCTCATTCCAGTAGAAGAATTTTCCTTCATCGTCCATCATAATGATCGAATCTTTAGCTGATGAAGCGAGGTTCCTAAATTTTTCTTCACTCTCAAGTAGTGCTTCTTCCGCACGTTTGCGCTCGGTAATATCTTGCGCTGTACCTCGAAGTCCCACAATCTTACCTTTATTATCGTACCTAACTTCGCCATGAGCAGTGACCCAGCGAGTCGTACCAGCCATAAGAGCAAATTCAAGATCAAGTTGATACTCTTCACCGGTCTGCATGCTCTTCTTGACAGCAGCATCTAACAGCGCGGCGCTCTCACGCGTGTATATCTTTAGGTGTTCCTCATATCCTGGTGGATTTTGTTTAGGATCGAAACCATAGATGCGATAATACTCTTCTGACCAGATGATGGTATCGGTTGTTGCATCCCAATCCCAACTACCAAACCGTCCTACACGTTGTGCTTCTTTAAGTTCTGCCTCGCTCTTAAGGAGTGCTTCTTCCGCACGCTTGCGCTCGGTGATGTCATCCAAGATGACGAGGGTATCTTTCCCATGTACCGAAGCGTGAAACTTTATATCATGAACAATACCATATTTGTCTGTTGTTTTCCATTCTTGTGGTTTAATAAGTGTCCCCATATCAAGTGACTTTTGTAACTCCTTCTCCAATTCTGATACTACGATTTTGCGGTATGCTTCATTTGGGTACGCTCTGAGCCACCATTGTTCGAGTGTTGGAATATCTTGCAGATTGTATCCGAACGTTTCAATAAATTTTATACTCACAAAAGTAATATTTCCATAATTGTCATTGATCGCGTACGGAAGCGGAGATTCGTTTAGGAGAAGTTTCCATCTTTCTTCGCTTTCTTTAAGGTTTTGTAACATCAATAGATTTGTCAAACTGTCTGCCACACGTCTGCTGATCTCCTTGAAAAGTTGCCGCTCATCATTTGTCCAGACCCGTGCGTGTGAACATTGGTGCATTCCAAAAACCCAGGGTTTACCTATCTTGGGATAAATGGGAACCATCATCTGAGACTGAACGCCAAACTGCTCGGCAGTAACTTTGTTGATTGGTCTATCTGTTCCAGTAAGGTAAGTAACTACATCACTTAGTTCTAGAGCTTCCCGCAAATTATCAGCAAGATCCGGAGACATCGGTACATCTATGTTCTTAACATTGGCACCAGGATATTCATGTTTATACACTTCCACCGGAACGCGAAAAGACTGAACATCGGGATCGCATGGATAGAAAAGCCAGGCACGGTCGCAATCGAAAATCGAAAACACCGTATTAACTACACTCCATAGCATTGGTTCAATATCTACTTCCTTTTTTATAACGCGATCAATCCGATCCAAGCTTTCCAGAAAATGAACATATGCTTTGGTTCTCTCCTCTGCTTGCTTGCGCTCAGTTATATCCTTAACCATTCCCCGCACTATTGGCTTATCAATACCGTGAGTTCGGAGAGAATTGTTATATTCCCAAATACGTCTTTCACCGGTTTTGGTTTGAATTATCATAAGTCCCTGTGCATGTCCAACTGTTTGTATCTTATTCAAATAAGCATTAAAGATTTTTCGGTATTCCGGTACAATCATATTTTGCATATTCATTTTTAATACTTCTTCTTGAGAATAGCCTGTAATTTTTAACGCAGCACTATTTACTGAGAGAATATTTCCATCCAAATCATGAGTGCAAATGAGGTCGCTACTGTTTTCAACCAAATCGCGATAACGATCTTCATTTTCTTTCAACGCTTGGGCTATTTTTTCTTTTTCTAAAATGATTTTATTTTTTTCAAGCGCATCTTTTATCGCCATAGGCAGACGGGCAATGTGTTCTTTGATGATATAATCAGTAGCGCCGGATTTCATACATTCAACTGCAATCTCTTCGTTTACAGAGCCAGTTAAAAGTATGAAAGGAGTACTTGGACATTTTTCTAAGGTGAGATTTAATGCACGCATTCCATCGAATTTTGGCATCTTATAATCGGAAATAATTATATCCGGAGAAAATTTTTCCAGTTCATGAAGAAAATCAGCTTCGGTATCAACAACACGAGATTGATAGACAATTCCTTCTTTGGAAAGAGTCCGTTTTGCAAGTTCAACATCTGTTGGCAAGTCTTCAACAAATAAGATTTTTAATTCGGCTGCCATTTTATACCTTATGGTTTATAACTAAGAAACAACATTAATGCAATTAGGCAATAAGCACGAGGCAATAGTAAAACATCTCTATCACACTATTACCGATTGCTTAATTACTACTTCCTATAAGACCTAAATCTTCGGTAACTGATTAAGCAGTAGCCAATACATCCCTATTTGATTTACTGCAGTCATAAACTGATCAAAGTCAACCGGCTTTTGGATATAACTGTTAACGCCAAGTTTGTAACTTTCAATCATATCTTTTTCTTGATTGGAAGAGGTTAAAACAATTATTGGAATTATCTTTTTCTTTTCATCACTCTTAAGAATTTTCAAAACTTCTAATCCATCTACTTTGGGTAATTTGAGGTCAAGCAGTATAATCTTTGGCACATTATTTGGCAATCGATTTTCATATTTATTTCTACAATAAATAAAATCCAGAGCATCTTCGCCATCGTTTACTACGAAGATGTGATTGGCAACGCCGCTTTTCTTCAAAGCCCGTAAAGCTAACTCAACATCGTTCAGGTTGTCTTCAACAAGCAGAATATCTACAGGTGTTGTTTCCATTTTGTTCTCCTTTTTTTAATTAGGCAATAGTCATTAGGCAATAGGTAAAAGTATTTTACTATTGCCTTGTACCTACTGCTTATTTTACACTGCCTATTTTTGAAATCAATGATGTTAACATTTTACTAATTTCTAGTATATCACTGAGAATTTTTTCGGAATCAATTTGTTTAAAATACTTTAATCTAACACATAATTCAATTTGTGTTTCTAATTCTAAAAGCGAACCTCTGGCAATCGAAAGAAATTGTACATAACTACCTCTTGACTGTCTTCCATATCCTTCTGCGATATTTGAAGGAATTGAAACGGCAGCTCTTCTCATTTGAGATATTAATCCAAAATTTTCTTTCGAAGGAAGTTTTTCAGTAATTCTATAAATAGATTCAACCAAATCCATACTTTTCTGCCAAACAATTAAATCTTTATAACTTCTAATCATACTTTCGTCTCGTGCCTATGCCTATTTACTTAAAGGCTAAAATAGAATGTCGTACCAACATTCAATTCAGATTCTGCCCGAATATCTCCGCCATGTCTAGTGACAATTCGTTTGGCAATTGCCATACCAACACCGGTGCCTTTATATTCTGTTTCACTGTGCAGCCGTTGAAATACACCGAACAATTTATCGTAATACTTCATATCGAAACCAACACCGTTATCCCGAATACAATAAACGTTTTTTCCATTTTCTACTTTACTATTTATTCCGATAACGGGCTTTTCTTTCTTTGATGAAAATTTTACAGCATTTGATATTAAGTTTGTCCAAAGTTGTCTTATCATTGTGGCATCACCCTTAGCGCGCGGCAAATCAGAAATTGAAAGAAATATCTTTTCTCTTTCTTGTTTAGAAGTAACTTCATGGTAAATTGAATTTACTAGTGTCTTCATATCAATTTCAGATTTATCCAGTTCGCGTCTGCCAATCCGTGATAAAGCAAGAAGATCATCAATTAAATGTCCCATCTTTTGTGTATTACTTCGAATTACATTGAGAAGCCTTTGTCCTTCTTGGTCTAACTTATCAGAATAGTCTTCAAGCAGGATATTTGAGAATCCATCTATTCCTCTTAGCGGCGCACGCAAATCATGAGAGACAGAATATGAGAATGCTTCCAATTCTTTGTTCGAGGCTTCTAGTTTTTGCCTTTCCTCTTTAAGTTCTGAGGTAACTGTATTTAAATCCTCAACCATGTAAAGCATAGCTTTTTGGCTTTTATCAAGTTTGTGAATTTTTTCATCCAGTTCTTTAGTGCGTTCTGTAACTTTTATTTCTAATTCATCTGTTAATTTCCTCAGTTCTTCTTCGGTCTGTTTCTGCTTTGTAATATCCATGATGTTGCCGAATAAACGGACAACTTTTTCTCCATTAAATTCAGCTTTGGCGGCTGTTCTAACCCATTTAGAAATTCCATCAGCTGATTTGAACCTTAATTCCAGATCATAAGGCTCTCCATTTTCCAATGTCCTTTGAAAAGCGGCATTAAGTATTTTCTGATCTTCTGGATGATAGAATATTATATCTTGGTCTTTGCCGGATGGATCAAACTCAGCTTCTGATACTCCGTAAATATTGTACACGCCATCAGTCCAGGTAATTTGTTTTGTTTCCACATTATATTCCCAACCACCGATTTGTGAAACCTTCTCCATTTCTTTAAGTAATATTTGTTGTTCGCGAAGGGAATTAGCTGTTTTTTTATGTTCAAAAATTTCTTCCCGCAACTTATATGTTCTTCTTTTAACTTCCGAACGTAAAAAAAGAATCGAAACAATAGAAAAAAGAATTATTAACGGGATAAAAATATAGAGTGCAATTCTTACCACATCCTTCAGAGCAAACTGTTTCAGTATGCTTGGTCCAAACCATTTTAAATGAATCCTATCATAGGTTCCATTTGCTATAACAATAGAGAGTCCTTCATTAAGCCGGGATAGTAGATCTTTATTCCCTTTTTTAACAGCAAAACAAAAATCTTGTCGAAATCCATCAAGCTGTATTTCCAACGGAACAACAGATTCTATATCCAAATCTTGTAAGAGATGGAGACCCATTACTCGTTGTGTAATTACGGCATCATGCTCTCCGTCTGCCAAAATGCGAAAAGCCTCTTCGAATGTATGGGTTGTAAAAATATTTTTTGATATATTCTTCCGGCATACAAACTCCTCAGAATTGTCCCCTTTCATAACAATAATATCTTTATCCTTTAGATCCTCCACAGTTTTAATATCGGTGGTTCCCTCTCTAACAAAAATAGCTCCATGTAGTGTTAGATACGGAAGAGTAAAATCATACAGAAGTTCTCGCTCCGGAGTTCTTCCTACCAAAGGAAGAGCATCTATCTTCCCTTCAGCTAAATTTTGTTTTATCTGATCCCAAATGCCAATTTTAATATCAACTTCAATGTCCACAGTTTTAGCAGCAGCTTTGAAGAGATCAACGGAAAATCCATCGGCTTTACCGTTTTTATCAATAATACAATATGGAGGATAGTTTGGTTCTGATGCTATACTGATCCTTTTTATTTTATCTTTAGTAGTTATATCTGGAGTAATTAATTGTGCATTTATGCCGGATAGTATGCTGAAAAATATTATTAAAAAAAATATATACTCTCTTTTGTAATTATTCATTATTTACACCGTCTGTTTTTCTCTTTCAGTAATCATTGCGCGCATCTTGAATTTATAAACCATGATTTTCTTATATGTTTTTATAATTATAGTATTGGAAAAAATATACCTAAGATTTACTTTTTAATTTCTCAATTTCGTCTCTCAATTCCTTCATTCGCAATTCGCGGTTAATGGTTGCGTCGTGGAAACGTTCTAATTCAGAGACTCTTTCTCTTAATTCTTTCGTCTTTTCAACAACTTTTATTTCTAATTCGTCTTTTAATCTGCGAACTTCCTGTTCTGCCAATTTGCGTTCAGTGATATCGCGTGCCGCGGCGAAGACGCCTTGTATCTCCCCCTTCTCGTTTTTATAGACTGTTGCATTGTAAAGCACATCAGTTGTTTTTCCCAAAGTATGCCGAATTGTAAGCGGATAATCTCTCACTAAACCCTCTGTCAGCACCTTCAGGTATCCTTCAGTAGCCTTCTCAGGTTCTGTAAAATAATTTGCAAAATCGTCACCGATGAGTCGTTTGCGCAGAACTCCGGTTACGATCTCTGTCGCCTCGTTCACATCGTTGATTTTGCCATCGGGACCAATGGTCACTAGTGGATCAATGCTTGCTTCAATGAGTCGTCGATTATATGCACTTGCAGCTTGCAACGCTTCTTCCGCACGCTTACGCTCGGTGATATCTTGAACAGTGCCTACTGAGCGAATTGGATTGTCGTTGGTGTCATAAAATGTCCGGCATTCCTCGTATACAAATTTTATTCTGCCGTCAGGAAAAAGAAGACGATGATCTATTGAATAAGGTGTTTTGTTTTTCACAGAGTTAGTATAAGCAGAGTTAACTGCTTCACGGTCTTCAGGATGAATTGCGTCAAGAAAGGCATCGTAAGATGCACCAAACTTTTCATGGTCAATTTCAAATATCCGGTAAATTTCATCCGACCAGATAAGATTATTATTTACAAGATCTAGTTCCCAGCTTCCAATATGTGCAACTTTCTGAGCTTCATTAAGTCTTGTTTCGGCAAACTTTCGGATTTCTTCTGCATGTTTGCGCTCAGTAATATCGCTAATAGTCCCGATTAATTTTGTTGGCTGGTTATTCTTATCAAATTCAAGTACTCCTAAACCGTGCACCCATCGTTCTTCACCGTCTGCTTTCCTGATGATTTTATATTCTTTATCAAATTTTTGACGCTTTTCTATAACTTCTTCAGCAACATATTTGGTTATTATGGTACTCCAGTCTGGATGAAGTAAAGCAGCCCATCCTTCGAGAGAGCGTATATAATTTTCATCTATTCCAAAAATGTCATCAAGAATTTTAGAACTACTCCAAAATCCCTTTGACAGATCAAAAACATAACTTCCCAAATGTGCTATCGATTGAGATTCCTTTAGAAGACGTTCGCTTTCTTCCAATGCATTCAAAGATTCCCGTTCTTTTGATTGATCTCTAAACACAAGAACGACTCCGACAATTTCATTGCGTTCATTCTTTATAGGTGCGCCGCTATCGGCAATTGGTATTTCATTTCCGTCTCTGGAAATTAAGAGAGTATGATTTGCAAGTCCTACAACTAATCCTTCCCTTAGAACTCTTTTTACAGGATTTTCAACTTTATTCCCCGTCTTTTCACTTACAATTTGAAAAATATTTTCAAGTAGTTTGCCTTTTGCATCGGCTTCACTCCAGCCGGTTAATTGTTCAGCAACAGTATTCATCTGTTTAATAATACCATTTTTATCAGTAGTAATTACTCCGTCGCCAATGCTGTAAAGTATGGTTTTAAATTCTTCATGAGCTTCACGCAATTCTTTTTCTTTAACAAAAAGTTCTCTGTAAATATTTCTTTGGCGGGAAGAATAAATCAAAGCTAAACCGGCACCGGATAATAGAATTAATACTAAAATAAATATGCTGATAAAGACTGCTCTGAAAGTAAGTTCAGAATAAATTTCACTTTTATCAACTTTAGCAACCATAAACCAGGGTGTGCCGGAAATTGATTGAACATCCGATAGAACCTTTACACCGCGGTAGTCTATTCCTTCCCAAATTCCTTTGTACCCTAAAGCGGCTTGCACTGCAGGGACTTCTTTTTTGGTTAAAGGAATCCGGAGTTTCAAAGCAGTGTTCTTCCAGTGTCGTAATTCATTTAGGAAGAGAATGCTGTCGCCGTCTTTTCGTAATAGTAATGTCTCGGCTGTTTTACTAGGTGTGGGCCATGTTTGTATAAAAGGATATAAATAATCATCCGGGTCAATTCGGAACAGCAATGCTGCAATTGAAATATTTTTATCATCAATAACCGGCGCAATAATATCGTAGTGAATTTTTTTGTGTGTAGGACAGTAATAAAAATCTGTAAATGTTATTTGCTGTCTTTTAATTGCCTCCCGAATAATGGATGATGTAACCGTACTGAAGATTTCCTCTTTAGAATTGAAAGAGAGCAGAATTTCTCCTTGTAGTGATACAAGAAAGATATCTTCATAATCATAATTAATTTTAAATTGGGTGAATTGTTTTAATATATCTTTTTTAAGCGAGAGGTTTTTTCTAATTCTAAACCACTGTTCAATTTCTCTATTAAAGAACGGCGCTTGCATTGCAATGGTTGCATCTTCTAATCTTTCTTTTCGCCATTGTATAATTTGATTAATCTTTAATTCAGTAACTGCTTGGATTTCTTGGAACTTTTCTTTGCGGATGGATTTTTCTTCGGATGAATAATAGAGATACCCACCGAGTATAAACAGTGTGCTCAAAACCCCTGCTAAAACAAACAAGTGCCATTTTTTAATTGCAGTTGGTTTGGATTTCTTTTCCATAGAACTCACCTAAAAATATTTTGCTTTTAGTTTGAATCATTAAATCAAAAAACATCTATGCAAATTTCGTTACATTTTCCCCTTTATGCAACATCGCGCATTTTCGTGTATGAGCAAAGTTCATTCCCGGATTTATCTGCATCGGTGAGAGATACAAAGAATTTTTAAATAAATTATAATATTGTTAATCATCTTTTAGTATTTTGTAGAAAGATTTTGTATCGGCTTTTTATTTTATAAATTATACTTGCGGTTTACTCTGCTCTAAATAGGAAAGAAGAATGGCACTTACTGAACTAAAAAGACCAACAACCATACTCCCGTTAATTACTGCGGGATTTTATTTCGGCATTCTACAAGCTGCGCTCTATTTTGCTATTGAAGTTTTCGTAACTGCAACCTTTACGGGATATTTTATTTTAATCTTGACCTGGATGTGCGGCGTCGTTTTTTCGATGAAGACAAATGTTGTTGAAGGACTTTTTAAAAATATGGTTCTCTCGCTTGCTTCGTTTTATTTACTCCTGCTTTTTGTTATGCTGTTTACTTTCTACGAACCGGCATATTTTCTTCTTGGTTTATTAATTTTTGTAGCAGCGTTTCCAGCCGGGAAATTTTTTAAGGAATTGGGAACTGTTATTGCAAGTGATGCACTTTTTTTACATGAAAATAATGGTTTTGTTTTCGGCACAGTGTTGGGACTTTTATTCTTTGTAAAATTTGGAGTGCTCTTCATCTACACTGCCCCGCTTGTTGCTTTTATAATTATGTTTCTCTCTTTCTCCGAAGAATCTTTTGGAAAAGAAAACGGCGTAATGGTTATCATTTTTCTTTTTGTACTTTTCTTTATTTCTCAAAGTTATTGGACCGGAGTTTTCGCTCTTCTAATTTTTTTAGGCGTCCTATTTTGGTCAAGGTATGTTTTCTCAAAACCGGTCGCTCATGAACAAACCTATTCAACTCAATCGCAGCCGGAGATATCAAATAATAAATTAAAGGCTGTCATATTTATAGCAGGATTCAATCTCATTCTTCTCCAATATTTTATCGTACGGGAATTTTCAATAATAATTTCTGCAAATGAGCTAAGCATTTTGCTTGTGAGCGCAGCTTATTTTGTCGGCTTCTCTGTTGGTTATGCCGTCTCTTCCCATATATCATTTACTTATTTAAAAGTGATTTGCTTCGTTACGTTTATCGTTCATTTAGTAGTTTTTGCCGGGATAAAATTTTTTGCTTCATACTTGGTGTTTAGGGGATTTAGCATAGAAGCCTTACTATTGCTTCTTTTTGTTTCGTCTTTTTTAACGTCTTCTTTTTATTCAATCTTTTTGCCGAAGATCATTCATATAAAAGGCTCAAACAAGCTGCCTTCGTTCTACAGCATTGAACTTCTCGGAGCTGCTGCCGGAGTCATCTTTTTCCTTTTGATTATCTCCTTTTCCCCGTTTTTTCTTTTGCCGGTTTATTTTCTTTTTTTAGTCCTCCTCTATTTTATTTTGTTCGATAAAAGTTTATGGGCGCATCCTCTTTTGTTGATCGGAATATTTTTAACCGGAGTTTACAGCATTCATCAAGATAGCTTTCAATCAAAAACGACATTAGATTATTATCAATCGCGCGGATTCCGGAATCCAACTCTATTATATTCCAATAATTCTTTTTATCACACGGTAGATGTTATAGAAACTTTTCATGATGAATTTCATTCTATGAAGCAAAGTAAAATTTCGTTTCTTAACGGGCAAAAATATTTCGACTACAATTATTCACCTTCCGGAAATATTGAAGAAGAAACTTCGTTGAGTGAATTCACTTATTTTCTTGCAAAGCTTCCGGCAGAATTTGCTTTTACACGAACAAAAAAGAAACAACGAATTTTAATTCTCGGCGGTGGGTCTTTATATTCAATTAGCCGGGTAGCTCCTTACTCATCAAAAACCACAGTAGTAGAAATTGATCCTTCGGTTATTGAATCTTCTAAAAAATGGTGGCATGAGTTTAATAAATATGATCAACTTCGGAATTATGAAATTATTATTGATGATGCAAAGCGATATTTAAAAACAACTAATGAGTATTTCGATCTCATCATTATGGATATTTCCGCCCCTTACTATTTGGGTTCTGCTCTGCTTCACAATAAAGAATTTTTTGAGCTTGTGAAAAGTAAATTAAAACCTGACGGAATGTTCTCCGAATCAACACAAGGCAGACCTGATCCCGGTTACCCCGATGGTACATCGATGAAAATACTTAAAGCAGTCCATGATGTTTTTCCCAACTACTGCATTATAGATTGCCAATCGGCTCCAAGAGGAATAAGAGGATTTATAATAGCTTCCAAAAACTTTACTATATCTAAAGATGAAGTGGGTGATATATTAAAAAAGGATAACAAATTTACCGGTACTGCATTATACCGGAAGGAGGATGATCATTTTACTTTTGCCGATGTGAAACCTTACTCGATTTATTCGATGGAAAGTCTATGGGAAGGAAATATAAAAAGAATTAAAACCAGATTAGCTTTTGGTGAAACACGGAAAGAAAATGCAATCGCAAGTAAATTGGATGAAGTACAGAGAAGAGAAACAGCCTTCCTTTTCCCCGATTATCTCCGGCAAGAATTTCTCAACTTCCGTTTTCTAAGCATCAGTTTTATAATTTTAGTTTTAGCAATGATGCTTCGTTATTATCCCGAGAAGAAAAAGTCCGAAAGCAACAAGGATTAATTGAACGCCTAAAAAATGTTTTACACTTGACGGAGGAAGCAAACGATTGATTCATTTTGAATGGTTTTGTATAAAATTCCTTGATTTGGAGAGTTAAACAGAAGTTAAGAGATGACATAATTTATAAACGATGTCATCTCTTTTTTTAGTTATTATTTCAGAAAATTATTTTTTTTCTTCCTGGGCGTTGGAAACATCCGGAACAATTTCATCTTCAATAAAAATTAATTGCTCGGTTTTATCAACATGCTTCGCAATTATTTTACTTCCTTCCTTAAAGGTTCCTCGCAATATTTCTTCGGCTAATGGGTCTTCAATGTACTGTTGAATGGCTCTACGCAATGGGCGCGCGCCGAACTTTGGATCAAATCCTTTTTCTGCAATAAATTCTTTTGCGGAATTTTCTAACACTATTTCCATTTTATTATCGTGGATGTTATTCAGCAAATCTTTTATTTCGATTTCAATAATTTTAAGAATGTCTTCTTTTTCAAGACTTCTGAAAACGATTGTTTCATCAAGACGATTGAGGAATTCCGGGTTAAACAATTTTTTCACCGCATCTTCAACGGTATTTTTCATAGAGGAATAGTGGTTCTCGCCACCCGGTAAATTAGAAAATCCAAATGAACCGATTGACTTTATATCTCTCGCACCGATGTTCGAGGTCATAATTATGATCGTGTTTTTGAAATCAACTTTTCTTCCCAGACTATCGGTTAATATTCCTTCATCTAAAACTTGAAGGAGAATTGAAAAAATATCGGGATGAGCTTTTTCAATTTCGTCAAAAAGCACAACAGAATAAGGTTTGCGTCTAACTTTTTCAGTCAACTGACCGCCTTCTTCGTAACCGACATATCCGGGAGGCGCGCCAACTAAACGGGAAACCGCAAACTTTTCCATGTACTCGCTCATATCAATTTTGATAAGGGCACTATCAGAATCGAATAAATATCTTGCGAGTACTTTACACAATTCAGTTTTGCCAACACCGGTGGGACCAAGAAAAATAAAGCTGCCTATCGGACGCTTTGGATTTTTCAACCCCGCTCTTGCCCTGCGGATAGACTTCGTTAATTTCGAAACAGCTTCATCCTGTCCAACAATCATTTTTTTGAGTGATTCTTCCATATTGAGCAGTTTATCCGATTCTGTTTGCGCAACACGTGTAACCGGGATGCCCGTCATCATTGCCACTACGGTGGCAATATCTTCTTCGGAAACATCATAAATAATATCTTTAGTCTTCGCTTCCCATTCTCGTTTTGCAACTTCCAAATCAGATTGAATACGGCGTTCTTTATCGCGCAGCCGCGCGGCTTCTTCATAATCCTGTTTCTTAACAACTAAAGATTTTTCCTGTCTCACTTTTACAATTTCATCTTCGAGCGTAAGAATGGTTTGCGGAACTTCAAAGTTTCCCATGTGAACGCGGGAGCCGGCTTCATCAAGCACATCAATAGCTTTATCGGGGAGATGTCTATCGGTAATGTAGCGTTCGCTTAATTTTACCGCAGCTTCAATACCCTGATCGCTGTATTTAACGTGATGATGTTCTTCATATTTAAATTTAATGTTAAAAAGTATCTGGATGGTTTCTTCAGCGCTCGGTGGTTCAACCATAATTTTTTGGAATCGTCTATCAAGCGCCCCATCGGTTTCAATATATTTTCTGTATTCATCCAATGTTGTAGCGCCGATGCACTGAATATCTCCGCGAGAAAGAGCAGGCTTAAACATATTTGAAGCGTCAAGTGAACCGGATGCTCCGCCGGCGCCAACGATAGTATGCAGTTCATCAATAAAAAGAATAACATCTTTAGCTTTTTCAAGCTCGTTCATTAACGCTTTCATTCGTTCTTCAAATTGACCGCGATATTTTGTACCTGCAACAAGCCCGGCTAAATCTAACGTAACAACTCTTTTATCCTGAAGAATTCGCGGGACTTTTTTCTGTACGATACGCAGAGCAAGTCCTTCGGCAATTGCGGTTTTACCAACACCCGGTTCACCAATTAAAACCGGATTATTCTTTTTCCTCCGGCTTAAAATTTGTGCAACGCGTTCAATTTCTTTTTCTCTACCTACAACAGGGTCCAATTTATCTTCGTTTGCAAGTTTTGTTAAATCTCTTCCAAAATTATCAAGTACGGGAGTTTTAGTCTTTTCAATTTTTTTATCCATCTGAGGAGGCGTTCCTCTAAATTGCTCTTTAGGATCTTTAGCAGATAACATCTCATTCAATTCCGCGCGTGTAATATCATAGGTAATATTAAATTGATGGAGGATTTGCGTGGCAATATTTTCTTCATCTCTTAAAAGTGAAAGGAGTAAATGTTCCGTACCGATAACATCAGCTTTATAAATTTTTGCTTCAATTTGTGTAATCTTTAAAACCTTCTCAGCTTGCTTTGTTAAAGGGATATTCCCGATTGTGAGCGTTCCGCCGGTGGTTCTAACAGTATCTTCAACTGATTTTTTTAGGCGGACTAAATCGCAGTCCAGGTTTCGTAAAATACGGACGGCAACACCTTGCCCTTCGCGGATAACGCCGAGGAGCAAATGTTCCGTACCAATATAATCATGACCGAGACGAAGCGCTTCTTCGCGACTTAATCGAATTACATCTTGAAGTCTATCTGAAAAATTTCCGTCCATATTCTTAGTTCCCTTGTTTTATTCTATAACAATTTTAATTCTAAAATTGTTTCAATCCCAATATATTAATTGAAAAATCTTCAATCAAGTTAGAAATAGTACGATTAAACGAATTTTTGTTCCTTTCCTTGAAAAACATCAAAATTTATTGTAAATAGAAGGAAGAAAAAAATATATTTAGGAGTAAATATGGAAGCATTAGCAGGCTTATCAGTAATTCTTATTGTTGTAGCCTTAATCGTTCTCTTCATCATTCTCTATTTCGTACCGATCGGTTTATTTGTAACCGCATTCTTTTCCGGTGTTAAAGTTAGAATATTTAAAGATTTAGTCGGAATGCGTTTGCGAAAAGTCCCGCCTCACGTAATTGTTCGCGCAATGATCACAGCAACCAAAGCCGGTATCATGCTTGATGTCGGTAAATTGGAAGCGCATTATCTTGCCGGCGGAAATGTTGATAGAGTTATCAACGCACTTATCTCAGCAGATAAAGCAAATCTTGGTTTATCTTTTGAACGCGCAACGGCAATCGACTTAGCAGGTCGCGATGTTTTGGAAGCGGTGAAAATGTCGGTCCTTCCAAAAGTAATTGAAACTCCGCTTGTTGCCGCAATGGCAAAGAACGGTATTCAACTTAAAGCAATTGCTCGAATTACTATTCGTACAAATATCGATAGACTTGTCGGTGGCGCTACTGAAGCTACTATTTTAGCAAGAGTCGGTGAAGGAATTGTTTCAACCATAGGCGCATCCGATACACATAAACATGTTTTGGAAAATCCGGATTCTATTTCTAAAGCTGTACTTGCAAAAGGACTTGATGCCGGAACTGCGTTTGAAATTCTTTCAATTGATATCGCTGATGTTGACGTTGGTGAAAATATCGGAGCCAAATTACAAACAGATCAAGCGCAGGCGGATTTACAAATTGCCCGCGCAAGAGCGGAAGAAAGAAGAGCAGCCGCAGTTGCACTTGAACAAGAAATGGTTGCCGAAGTTGCCAAGCAAAGAGCGCGCGTAACGGAAGCTGAAGCTGAAATTCCAAAAGCTATTGCAGAAGCTTTCCGCAGCGGCAGATTGGGAATTATGGATTACTATAATTTGAAAAATATTCAGGCTGATACACAAATGCGCGAATCAATTGCAAAACCGGAAGAGAAAAAAGGATAACGTAAATGGATAATTTGATCAACATTCTTGTTGCCGCAATTATTATTTATAGTTTTCTTGCGCCTCTTTTAAAGAAAAAAAAGATAGGTGATTCTGATCAATCGTCTTCACCCGGAAGCAACCCGAACAGACCGGCTACCAAACAGAAACCTTCGTATCAAAATATGGATTTAGATATTTTTACCGAAATAGAACAGATGATGAATCGCGGTAAAACTCCGCCGGTTAAAACGATTCCACAAAAAGAAGAAGTTGTTCAAAAATATTCCGATGAAAATCAAGCAACTGCTTCTGAACATAGATTGGAAGACTGGGATAAGGATTTGAAATCCGCACATCAAAAGTTTAAAATCTCTGAAAATGAACGGTTAAATATTGAGAGAGATTTAGAGAAAAAGTTTAGCGCGCAGAGAAAGGTCTATTACAATCCGATTTTTGCGAAAGTAAAAAGTTCTTTTTTGAACAAAGCTGAATTCCGTAACGGATTTATTATTTCAGAAATTTTAGGAAAACCTAAAGCCCTGAGACGATGATCCAGAAAAAATATCAACTCAAACGAGTTAATCAAACGGGCTTTATTACTAGTAATATTGATGAAGCCCGTTTTGTTATAAATTATAAAAGCGAATTAAATCCGGCGCAGTACGAAGCTGCAAGTGCGGTTGAAGGCGCTTATTTAATTATTGCCGGAGCCGGTTCGGGGAAAACCAGAACTTTGGTTTATCGCGTTGCACGACTTATAGAGCTTGGTTATCAGCCGCAATCAATCCTGCTGCTTACCTTCACTCGAAAAGCCGCAAACGAAATGATGAACCGCGCCGCTCTTCTGCTTGATAACCGTTGTTCAAAAATAAACGGCGGAACATTCCATTCATTTGCAAATTCCATTTTACGCAAGTATGCTAAAGCTATAGGATTTGAATCTTCTTTTACCATTCTTGACCAAGGTGACAGCCAGGATGTTATCAATTTAATTAGAAATCAATCGGGGCTTGCAAAAAAAGAAAAGCGGTTTCCGAATAAACAAACACTCAACAAAGTTTTTAGTTTTTCGGTAAATACAGAGAAAAAAGTTGAGGATATTATTCTTGATGACTATCCACACTTTTACGAGCAGATAGATCAAATTCTTGATATTCAAAAAATTTACGACAGCTACAAAAAGAAAAATAATCTTCTTGATTATGATGACTTGCTAATTTATTTGCGGGATTTTCTTTTAAGCCTCTCCCCTTCTGCAAAAACACTTCTGCAATCTTTTAACTTTGTTATGGTGGATGAATATCAGGACACGAACAAACTTCAAGCGAGCGTTGTTCGCGCGTTAACTCAATTGAAACAAAACATTATGGTTGTTGGCGATGATTCAC
>Ga0172379_10005097_pt1 | contig 18678 bp, 19 predicted proteins | sample GrowelOW334metaG_FD_119756 | JGI IMG/M metagenome (GOLD analysis project Ga0172379, IMG submission 119756) | Groundwater microbial communities from an aquifer near a municipal landfill in Southern Ontario, Canada - Groundwater well OW334 metaG | ecosystem: Environmental > Aquatic > Deep...
CGGGATTTTCTTCGGAACAGCATATCTATAAGCCGAATTCTGTATCTGCCCGAGGGCAGACGACAGTCATTTATCTAGGGTGTATGTTGCCATACATCTCAAGCGGCACTTCCTGCTTTGCTTACGCTCCGCAGGACACGACCTTGCGCATAGGTAAGGATTTAGCCGTTTCACCCCCGACATTGCTATCGGGACACACCCCAAAGGGTGCTCTCTCCTTTCGGATAAAGCGTCTCTGCTCGCACCTCGTGACTTACGTCAGACGGGCGTTACCCGCTACCGTGCTCCTGCATCACTGCAGGATGTGTTCGGACTTTCCTCATTTTGCCTAAAGCAAAACGCGACTGTCCGATATGCTGCTCCTCGCAAAATATACAATACTTTCTGTATTGTGGCAATACTACCGCAAAATCCCTTAAAAAGTTCCACAGATCATTTCAAAAATACGACATCCGACTTGAACGCAAAATTATATTTCTTTGCTGTTCCGGCGGGAAATTCAAGAACGTAGAGAGAGTCTTCATTCGTTCCAAATTGTACCGGATATGAATCAGGTTTTACATCTTCAACCATATCCATAATCTGCTTTTTCTCATCGATCCAAATAATATCAAGCGGCATTTTAACACCTTTCATCCAGAAAAAATGAGCAGCGGGTGTGTCAAAAACAAAAAGTATCCCGTGATTTACACCGAGATATCCACGACCCGAAAGACCGTGTACGCGACTTTCTTCGTTTATCGCAAGATCGACATCAAAAACAGCACCCTCGATTTCAACCTGTTTTACCTCGCTCATCACTATTGCAATAGGTTTTTTTGAAAAAAATGGATTCGGTATTGTCCCATTCACGAACAAAAATATTGCGACACCGCCAAAAAACAATATCAGCGTCTTTAAAAATATCTTCAAAATTTTTTTTATCATCTGTATATTGTTAAAAGAATATAAAACACAACATACTGCAAAGGATACAAAACGTAGAAGAGGTATTTCATTTTCGGACCCTGTTCCCCATTGTATAAAGCTATAAAAATAAGTGACCCAAGACCGAAGACCTCATAGAATGTAACAAACGTTTTTTGTGTTACCGAATGCGTCAAAATATCATTGATCGCAGGTAGAGAAAAAAGTACCCCATAAATAAATACCTGCGAAGCGATCATTGCTTTTATATTTTGAGAGAATAAATAAAAAGCGACGATCGACAATACTCCGGGACCGCCATAATCGGTAAAGAATATCTCCGCCAAGCAAAAAGCGACGAATGAGACCAACACCCACAAAAATCGGTCATTCGTTCTTTTGATAAGTATGATCGCTCCCAGACCGATCGAAAGCGTAAAGACGGCATTCAACAAAAAGAAGTTCGGATCGATCAAACGATTCGCAAAGAAGAATGGCACCTGCGAAACAACGGCAAGCGTTATCATTCTCAAAAGATACTGTTTCATATCCTTCGAGTAACGCGCGCCATTGGCGATAAACCAACAAAAGATCGGAAAAGAAAGCCGTCCGATAATCCTCAAAATAACGAATTGCGGAAAAAAGAAGACACCAATATGATCAACGACCATGGTTATTGCAGCAATCATTTTCAAATGAAAAGCACTCATGTTCCCTTATTATATACATTCCCTCGTTTTCATACAAAGAAAAAACCGCATACGTTCAAAGAACATATGCGGTTTTGTTTTATCTGAGCTATTAATTATTTTAATCTTGTTTCTTTTTGCGACGAAGCAAAACGATCAACAACAAGAAGAAAATTATCCATGACAACCAGACGATCCCGTAAAGAATGTCGATCACGATGTTTCCGATAGTCTCCTCAACCGACCCGATCTGTTTTGTTTGACCCGCGGTCGCAGTCAGTGATACCGGTACTTCCGACTTTGCTTTTTCAACGGCTTTCTCCAATGTTTTTTTGATAGAAGCAACGGTTGTTGTTTTCGCTTTCGCTTTCGGAGTCGTGACAACAATGTTATTCTTCTTCAAACTTTCTTGAAGCGCGCGAAACGCGGCAACCTCGGCATTCTGATTTCCATCAAGCGGAAACGCCGCTTTGCAATAGATCTCATTCACTTTCTTTCGAGTCGTCAGATACACGAATCCTGTCGAGGTCTTTCCCCACGGATCAAGAATATCCACCTTGTACTTCTCTTGAAAAGCGCTTGTTTTATCCTCGGTCACTCGATCGTAGATACCGGTCACCAGAAGTTTCGCACCTTCGAATTCATTCAGAAATACCTGCAGTTTTTTCACCTCAACGGGATTATTCGGTCCGTACTTCTTAAGAAGTCGCTCTGGTTTAACGAACTCTCTTAAGTACAAACACTTATCCGGCAACGGTGCGGGAGCAGCGGGTTTTTCGATCTTTCCGAAAAGTTCCGTACTCACATCGCCCTCCGTTTCGGGGGCATTCGATACCGCACAGAAATAATATTTCACATCTTGTTCAAGACCTGAAATGATCATCGAGTGCGTTCTCGTCAACTCCGTCACCAGTGACGTTGTTTTTTCATGTCCGTAATTCGAATCGTCCGCAGACGGAAGACATTGCGACGGTTTCGTACCGTATACCACGCGACCATCCGCTTTCCTGTTCGTATCCCATGTTACCGTAGCTGTCGATGAACCCATTTTTACTTGTTCATTCGTTATCGTGAGCAAATAGACTGTGGGTCCTCCGCCGCCACCTCCTCCACCTCCACCGCCGCAATTGGATGTACATCCGGGCGGTGGTGGCGGAGGCGGAGTGGAATCTTTAACGAACTTAAATTCGCCAATGAATTTCGTTCCGGTATCAACCGCAACATATTCATATACTCCGCTTGTTGGATCTACAACATGAGATCCTGAAAATGAAGCCGTATACCTGCACGGAACTCCGTTGGCAGACGTTATCGCTATTTCTGCGCTATAATATCCCGCTTCACCGGATGTCGGTGTTAAAGAATAATTAACACCTCCATCACAAGAAGCGGACACTGTAGCGTTTGTAACCGGCGTTCCTTGTTCTGTCACATAAACCTTCACGGTTTTTTTGCTCACATATGCCTGTGTCACAGGAACCATGCTCAACAAAAAAAACATCAACGTCAGCGAACCTATGATTTTTTTCATAATGAAAAATAATTATTTTTCAACGAACGATAGGCCTCCTCTGCAGAGAGACCTATCAGCCATTGAAAATGGTTTATAAGTCCTCCTTCGAGGAAATTTCATTATGTTTTTTTATTTACATAATGAATGAATAATTTTGTTTTCGACCTCTTTTAACTGTTGCTCAAACTATCATATATTTCTATATTGTCAAGCCCCCCACATCAATTTTACCTCTCTACTACGCGGTTTTTACTCAATAAAAACTACACACAAACATGTCGATACAAAAAACCCGCCTCGTTGTTTGGCAGGTTTTTTGCTTTTTAAAAACTCCTAAAGGATAAAATGTATTTTTTATTCAGATTTGTTGTTACGTGTTCGGATGAACAGTACCAGAGCAACAAATACCAAAGCGGCTAGAAGGAAGAGGTACCAGTATGATGTCATGAATCCGCCGACACCTCCCAGAAACGCAGCAGCAAGATTGCCGTTTTGTTGTGTTTGTGGCACGTTCGTACCTTTGGCATCATCTAAAAGTCCGACGATATTGTTATAATCGATCGTCGTTGTCGCAGGAAGGGTCTCAACGACAAGATTTCCATTCACACCCGCGTTCGCCGCAGCTTCTGCAGCTGCAATCAAAGCGGCCACCTGTTGTTCAGCGATCTGTTTCAAGAGTGCTTTGAAAGCAATGATCTCAGCCTCTTGCGCAGTATCCAACGGGAAAGGTTTTGCACAGTAGATCTCGTTCACTTTTTTCTTTGTGGTGATATAGACATACCCCGTTGATTTGTCATACCCCCACGGAGTCAGCACTTCTCCACCATATTTTTTCTGGAATCGAGTTACCGCATCGTAGTCATTCCCATCGTATACTCCGTCAACTGCGAGGTTTTCATTTTGATACGTATTCAAGAATCGTTCCAATTTCTCAACTTCAACACGATTGTTGTTCGCACCGAGTTTTATATATTCAAGAAGATAATTGCAAGCAACTGGTTGAATAACAGGCGCCACCGGTATAACAGTGTATGTAACCTCCTTTCCAACGGTGATATCTACAGTCGGATCAAAAGAGATGGGTCGGAACCAATATTGCACTCCCTCTTGCAAACCGGAAATAGCCACACTGTGTTCAATGACCGGAGTCATATTTTCAATCGTCTTCAACGGATATCCGAATTTTGGAGCCGGACCAGCGACCGGCACTGAAAACGGTCCATAAGAAACAACACTGCTTGCGGGAATATTCGTTGTCCATGTTACTGTAGCTTTTCCCTCTCCGAGATACATGACTTTTTCATTTGTTATGACGAGAGAGCGTACTAAAGAATTACCTCCTCCACAATTCGAAGTACATCCTGACGATGGATTCTTAACCTCAACAAAAAGCGTTTTTTCATCGGCTGAAAGTCCTTTTGAATCCTGTACGTTGTATTTGACCGTATAGTTTCCAATCACATTCGTATTCACCGTACTCGATGCAGTCATGAATGTTGTTCGATCTCCATCTTCAAAGTCATATGACGTTGCATGTCCCGAAAGCGGATCAAAAGATCCTCCGACGAAAAGTGAGTACGTATTGTGAGCAAGAATAATAATAGGTTTTTGATTATCGCAAGAAATTGAAATATCAAGATCGTTATACATCGCTGCAATGGCCGAACTTGTCGGTGCTCTTCGATAATATTTTGAAGCTGGGTCGGAAGAGATCTGATCCAAAACATTCTCATTCAAGTTCGCACCGAATCCGATCGCGTAAATAAGAATACCGTTCATCTTTGCCTGATTGGCTGAATAAACAGCGCGGGCAAGTGCGTCTGCAGGATCCTCGTCAAACAATCCGGGATTTCCATCGGATATGATCACCATGACCTTTCGAGCGTTGGTGCGACCATGCGCATTCAACTCAGCACGAGCGGCTTCGATAGCGGCACCCGTATTCGTCCATCCTTCAGAACCGGCACCTACCCAATCAGTATTAACCTTGGTTCGTACATCTGAAAAATTATCGGTGAGTGAAGATGATGTTATTGCACTTGTGTTGAATTCAACAAGACCCACTTTATCCGTCGAAGTATTGAGACGATCCAAAAAAGAAGCTGTCCCGCTTTGAACATCAGAAAGAGGTTGCGCCGCTGAAATAGGAGTTGAAACACTTGTATCGTCCAGCATACTGTTCGATCGATCCACAACAAGCACAACATCGAGTCCAACAGGACATTCATCAGCAAGTACTGTTTCATTCAACTTCGCAAAAAGAGTGCCAAAAGCAAAAAACAACATCACAATAATGGTGATACCCGCGAAGGTTTGGTATATTTTTTCGAATGAATTTTTCATGTAAAAATGATAATAATTATATAGCTGATAATTTTTTAATATATGCTACATAAAACTACTTATTTTTAGCATTTTGTCAAGTACCCACCTTAAAAACGCCAATACCCGTAAGGGTTTTTAAAAAAACCTTATAAAACAATACTATATTAAAGGACACGCTTCAGTGCGTGCCCTTTGTTCAAAAGTGTCCTTTTGAATGTCTTATCCGTTCAAAAGAGTGATAGAAATTTGCAATATCGTTGCGATCGAGACCCAGAGCATATACGGAACCTGCGCGTACGTTATCCACTTTTTATGCGGATAGATCGCGATCATAGCCCACGCCAGAGTCCCCCACACAAAAAGAATATCAAGTAATGCGAGCGGATTATTTTGCAAACCGAATTGTATCGGTGTGAACATAAAATTGAAAAAAATATTGAGTACAAAAGGGATCGTCACTTCGATCGGGATCTTTTTCTTGAAAGCCAACCAAAAAACTTTTCCAAATGAGATCGCAATCACCACATAAAGGAATGTCCACACCGGACCGAACGCCCATGCGGGCGGAGCCCAAAAAGGTTTAATCAACTGTTGGTACCATTCGAATGTATTATTCATATAATTTTGATGATAAAAAATATTTTAATAGAAAAATAGAAAGATTAACAACGTCGTTATTTTTCTATTTTTGAATCTTTCTATTAATTTTTTTATTTAATTCCATGTTCATTAAAAAACTTGGTGTACGCTTTATCCAAAACCAAAATATGCCCAAGTAACCACTCTCCCGCATAATCTGCAAATTCATCAATGATCTTTTTTACATCAGCATCCGGAACTTTCGCGCGTTCCATGAATTCTCGGATCCGTATCCTGAATTCATCATGTTCTTGTATGTGTTCGATCGCACCATCATATTTTGTTTTTGCAAACAATTCTTCTTCCGCATACAGATGATAATTCGAATAACTTTCCAATTCACCTATTTTCGCCAGCATCTCTTCTTTCGAAGGAGCTTCACTTTCAGCAAGCGCGAATAACTGATTACACACATCGAAAAAAACTTGATGTTGTTCATCGAATTCCTCCACCCCGACTCCATACTCTTCTTCTGTCCAAATAAATTTTTTATGCATATATTTTTATTTTACTATAAAGTTTATTCTATTTTATCCCGTGTTCATTGAAGAATTTCGAATACTTCTTATCCATGAATAAAATATGATCGAACAACCACCGAGCCGCAAACTCAGATACCTCTCGTGAAAGTTTTTGAAGATCCGTACTTCCATCTCGAGACCTGTTAACAAAATCCAGCACGGATGTTCTGAACATGTCGTGTTCTTGTACATGTTCCGCCACTCCCGGATATTTTATTTTTGCGAACAATTCTTCTTCCGCATACAGATGATAGTTGGCATAACTTCCCATTTGTGAAATTTTTATCAGCACCGCGTCTTTTGAAAAAGACGTGCCGTTGGCCAGTTCAAACAGATCATTACAAATATCGAAAAAATGTTTATGCTGTTCATCGAACTCGGCAACACCGACACTATATTCTTCCGTCCAAACAAATTCTTTATGCATATATCTTCACTCTTTAATAAATATTAAAATAACTTTTTAATACTGGAATTATACCATTTTAAAAAAGAATGGTATGTGCAAAAAACGAAGTTTTCCACCTCGCTCTTAAACGTCTGTCCAGATATATATTATCTCGGGAAAATATCCACTAATTCTTCAGAATGGTAAAAGTTCGTCCCCAGTTGTCCATAGAGATATGTTTGCCCCCCCAATACGATCTCAGAACCTCCCGCCACAGGAGAAGTGTTCGGTTTTGACTTATCAAAGCCGATATTAAAAAGCGTTACGACCACTTCAGGTTTTTGAGTGATATCATATCCTTCTCTTTTCCATTGAGCCTGAATTTCTTTTATAAAAAGCGCCGTATACAAATACGAATAATAATGATCTTTCGCGTCGGTCAAACGATAATATAATTCTTTTTCAGGATCGGTACTTGATGCATAACGTACGAGTTTTGTCATATTCGAACCCGGATAAAAAACAGAATGTTCATCACCCATATTCTTTTCAATATCTTGTGCCGTTTCAATCTTGATACCCGAAACACCAAGCGAGAATTGTGACATTGAACCCAGTATCTTCATCGGTTCGAAATAGCGTTTAAAAACCTCACGATTTGAAGTAAAAAAACGAGATTGTTCCGGGATGACCACAGCTGCGATCATTCGTTTAGATACGCCCGTTTCTTGAGACACGCGCAAAATGACCGCTTCATCTTTCTGCAAAGCGCTCTTTATAACCATCCATTCAGGCGTTTCATTCCATAAACAAACTTTTTTACTTGCATTTACACACGGTACATCGAGTGTCAGGTCATATTGAAAAGTCGTTGTCGCCGAAGAAAGGCTGTCTGTAAAAAATTTATTCCGCTCCCCAATAGAACCACGAACATTGAAAATTCCGAACTGCATGCCGACAAACACCACCGTAAAAGTCATTCCGATACATGCGAAAATCCCAACAATAACGATTACTACTTTTTTAAAAATTGGTTTCATTCTTTATTTATTTACAAACAAGCCGCGAATAAAGGTTCCTCGGCCTGAAGGCACGAGGTATTACGTTGGAACTCGCTAAAGGCTTCGTGCTGTTCCGGCTTGAAAGCCGGGGTATTGAACCTATATTAGCTTCTCGGCTCGGAAGTATAAAAGTTCCGCTACTCGCTACACTTTTATATTTCTCTCGCTCTACGTCGCTAATAAAATATCCGCGACACTTTAAAATACCATTAAACACCGCTACGGGTCAAATATTGATAACCGCAAAGAATTAAACCTCGATCTTTGAAAAGAAATATCCGCCCAAGATCAAAAAAATGATCGTGGTCAAAGTCAATACAACAAGATCAAGTCCCAAACCATAATGCGATACACCGGTCAAAAGAGAGCGCAATGCATCCACTCCATACGACAGAGGATCACACGCAACCAAAACCGCACCGCCTTTTGGCAATCCTTCAATTGGAAACAAGGCACCAGACAAAAAGAAAAGTGGCATCACCAAAAAGTTCATGATAAGTTGAAAACCGTGCATATCTTCCATAAACGATGCAATCATTGTTCCGAGGGCGGTAAAAAGCGTGGCAATCAAAAACATCACAAACACCGCGGGCAAAAATGCCGACCAATTATCTATACGAAAACCGATGAGCATAGAAATGAAAAATACGATAATTCCCTGACATGTCGCAACTGTTGCGCCACCCAAAGTTCTACCCACCATAATTTCCAAACGAGAAACTGGAGCGACCAATGTTTCCTTCAAGAAACCGAACTGTCGATCCCAAATAATTTCAATACCGAAAAAGATTGCTGAAAAGATAATACTCATTGCCACAATTCCAGGTGCCAAAAATTCAGTATAATCTCCCTGCCCCGCTTTTTGAAATGTTGATCCAAAACCAAAACTCAAAGAAACCAAGAACAAAAGTGGTTGTGACAAAGACCCAATCATCCGTGATTTTGAACGATAATATCTTTTAATTTGTCGCAACCATAAAATATAAATAGTACTCATAATTTTTTATATTAGTATCCGTTATTTCTTTAACCCCATACGACTGCGATGCATTCTGCGCATTGTATCCAAACTGCTTCCACTATCTTCGCGAATATCTTTACCGGTCAATGCTAAAAATGCAGCTTCCAATGTGTCAGACTTTGTTTGTTCTTTCAATTCCGCAGACGTTCCCATAGCAACAATCTTACCGTGATCAATAACCGCGATTTTCTGAGCTATTTTATCAGCTTCTTCCATATAATGTGTCGTGAAAAAAATAGTCATTTTTTCGGTCTTATTCAATTCACGTAAATAGTTCCACATATGATTTCTCGTTTGGGGATCCAGACCCAATGTTGGTTCATCAAGAAAAAGTATTTTTGGATTATGAAGAAGTCCGCGTCCGATTTCCAAACGGCGCTTCATACCACCAGAGAATTCTTTTACAAGACTGTCTTTACGATCCCACAAATCAACAAACTTCAACATTTTTTCTATACGTTCTGCACGAATCGCTTTTGGAACTTTGTAGAGTACGCTGTGAAATTCCATATTCTCCCACGCCGTCAGGTCATCATCCAAACTCGGATCTTGAAAAACAATTCCAAAAGAATGGCGAACGCTATTCGAATCTTTTTGCGGATCGAAACCATTGAGTGTGATCTCACCTCTCGTGGGATGTAAAAGCGTCGTTAACATTTTGATCGTCGTTGATTTTCCTGCTCCGTTCGGACCCAAAAATGCAAATATTTCACCCTCTGCAACATTAAAAGAAACATCATTCACCGCCGCAAAATCGTGGAATTTCTTACTTAAATTCTTAACTTCTATGATATTCATAATGTTCTATTATATTCCTAAAAACCAAACTTGACCAAATTTCATTATCTCAAAAAGCACGTGCCATATTTGAAATCTTTTTCTAGAAGCGTCACACAATAGAATGGTTTTTTTGAAGAAATTTTGAGCGTGCCGATTTGTTCGGAAGGGACTGAAATGATGCCGTTTTCAATAGTGCCATTTTCGATGGTTATTCCTTTATTGTTTGGCGAAATTTCCACATCTTTGCCGTCGATGACGATCCTTATGATCGGACCGGTTTCTCCTGTGTTATTTTTTAACGTTGCCGTGAAAACATACTGATTCGTATTTTGATCGAACAACATATGGGTCGAAGTGTTGTTCATCGCAAAATGACTTACGCCATCGCCACCTGTGCCACCGCTCGTATCTTCCCCAAAATGGACTTGCGGTTGATAGAGAAAAGGAATACACAATAATAGTATTGCTAAAAATAAAAAAGTACTAAAATTAATGAGTCCGCGAAAACGGTAAAATGTTTGATTCTTTATTTTAACCAAAAAATCACCTATCAAAAGCCAGCTCGCCATCATCATAAAAAGAAATTTTCCACCCGCAGATAAGATACCAAATAATAATCCTAAAAATAATGATGTTTGATCACCAAAATGAGGAATCACAGATAACTCAGTTAACGCATAATATTGAAAAAAGTTTCCATTTATAAAAAAGTAAAAATAGATTGCAGGTAACATAAGCAAAAAATCAAAAACGATATGACGTCGACGACCAAAAAATAAATAGAGCGCCAATAAAATATATGGGATGCTGATAAAAATTCCAAGAAACGGCATTAAAACACTGACGGCAACGATGCGAACACAAAGCAATAACGCGATAATTATTCGAATTACCTTTTCTGTTGTCGTACAGCGTTTTCCTTCAACGACTTCTTGTTCTATACTCTCTTTCTTAATTTTAAATTCCTCACTTGAACGCACTCCGCGAATCGACTTAATCATTCCCGTAAAGAATATAACGATCGCAAAAACAAGTACTGCTGTTGCAGCGATATGTACTTGTGAACTCTGTTGTTCAAAAACCAAAGCATTTCCCAACGTCAAAACATCCATCACCACCAAAGCGACTCCTGACAACATTAAATAGAGACCGATGTGTTTCATAATATGTGAGTTATAAAGTTATAAAGTTGAAAGTTCATAATGTTAAAAGTTACGCTATCGTCGGACTTTATAACCCGCCCCGACCATGGTCGGTTCGGGCAGGCTTTTAACTTTCTACTTTGTAACTCGTTTATAATCCCATTCCGTTGCCGGAAGTTTCTCCCTGATATTCTTGCGGATTATTAACCGCATCCTCATTCGCTTTTCTTATTTTTTCCAATTCTTCCGGAGGAATTTTGTTCAATTCTTTTTGCATGTCTTCATTCAATTTCTTTATTTCTTCCGCAGTGAGGGTTTTTTGATCGGAAGGAAGCGGTTTCCCTTGCGGGATCATTCCTCCGTTTTGTTCTATCACTTTTTGGAGTGCGTCGCGGTCTTTTTCGGATAAACTTGTACCGTAATATTCCTGCATCTTTTTTAGCATTTCCACTGTGATCTTTCCGTCGCGGGTTTTTGTTCCCGCAGGCAAACAAATTTGCGAGATCGTTTGAGTATCGATCGATTCGCCCGTTTTCATTTTCTCAACAGCTTTGTTCATGACCGATTTGATACAATTTTGCATTTCAGGAGGTGTTTGTTTCAAAACTTCTTCCATTTCTTTGATCTTTTCTTCGGCGAACAAGTTCGCTTCTCGAGCGAATGTCAAACACTCATTCTGGTTTTCAATAATATTGCAATACACAGTACACGAAACGGTTGAATTACATCCTCCAGGGCCTTTCCCGCTGATCTTTTTTATGACCATGGCATTTTCTTTGTTCACAAAACCGACTTTTTCGGAAAAATCCGTACATTCGGAAATATTCTTTTTGTCGTTACAGTATGTTTTACATTCATCTCCATTTTTACATTTTCCCGGAGCGCCCCCGTCTTTCATAAGTGACAGAATTTTTGTTGTTGAAGCTGTTTGTTTTAATGAAACATCTGAGAGCTTTTCAAAAGGGTTTATTTCAGACAACTTCTCAGTTTGAGCTTGTTGCATCTTTTCAAATAATTGTCCGCCGAAACCGACTGACATATTTGCCGGCACACTCGAATCTTTTTGAGAATTTTTAACAAATGCCACGCCGATACCAATGATGGCAATTAAGATCACTCCGATAATAATTCGTTTTTTCATACAATAATAGTAACACAAAAAAATATTGGCACTTCCACTTATCCACCGAGCAGTTGCTTTCCCATTCTTTGTTTTTGCTATAATAAATGCATATTAAAAACTAGCGAATTAATATTTAAAACAAAATTATGAATAAAAAAGTAATGTGGATCGTCGTGTCTGTTTCTGTTGTCGTTGTTATCGGAGCGGCTTATGTTGTGTTTGGAAGAGGTTCTTTTGGGGGAGGAGTTTCCAGTGGAATCGACAAAACGAGTCTTATGGGAATGATGAAAGAAAAAGGCGAAACCGTAATGAGTAAATCGGAATTCATCGCAAAATGTAAAGAATCTGATGCAGACACTCAAGATATGTGTTATGGAATGGGAGCGTTCTATTATAAAGATGCTGGTTTTTGCGGTTACTTAAAAAATACTGAAACAAAAGGAAAATGTAATAAAGAAAGTATCGACTCTTGGTATACCATGATGCAGGTGGGAGGAGGAACACCTTTTGGTGCTTTCGGTACGGGAGTAACTATTCCGGGCGGTGGATTTGTTCCGGGAACGGGAATACCTTCTGACAATGGAGATGTTACGGAACCACCACCTTCTGATGGAGGCACGGTTACTGAACAACCAACGGATTATTACGGAATAGCAAAAGAGATCTCAGCTCCTGGGGCTCTTACCAGTGAAATAAAATCAATTCTTAACGACGCGTGTGGCAGCGTAAAATTAACGGCTGTGTATAATGACTTTGCGGGTCCCGGAAATAATATGTATGTGTATGTTTGGAAAAATAAACCGACCGCAGAAAAACTTGAAAGTGCGTTTGTTAAAAAAGGATACACTGTAGAATCATCCGGCGAGGCGCTTATATTGAAAAAAGATAAGCTTATGATCGCAGTCAGTTGGGCAGAAGAGATTGAACGCCAAGAAATCGGTATAAATACAATCATAGAGGAATAAAATAAAATATGATATTCGATATTGAAACGGGAAACATCAGGATAACCGCAAGCGGAGAGAATGCGGTTATTGTTCGCAAAGGAAAAAAGATAAAAATTCCTTCGGTTGAAGTGCAATCCAAACTGATCGAAGGAGTTCAGAAAGGCGGAGATAGAGCGAAACTTGATGCGTACACGAAAGAATATCCAAAACTTGAGGACGGCGACACAATTCTGTGCGGTTCAAAAACAATCGTAAAAATAACAACCGATTACAACAAAGGAAAAGAAAAACCGATCGACGATTGGAAATCTCGCGCGTCAAAAAGTGTTGATATGGGGCCCAATAGTGAACTTACCGTGAGTGGATTTGAATCATGGGACGAAACAGACAAAGATAAAAAAAGAAACCACGGCGAGCTCATAAAAAACATTGAGCTGAAAAAAGGTTTCTTTTCGGCGTCTTATTCAAATACGGATGATGAACTTATCACACCGACAGCCACGATAAAATTCTTGGGGAGCGGTGGTACGAATGGTTTGTTTGATGTTTATGACAATGTTTTATACAGTAATGCCGGCGGAGAAAAAGGGGTGGAATATACGAATCGACAAACAAAAGGTTCCTATATCGCAAAATCCGGCACGGGCGGAGAGATCATCGTGAATCGTGATGGTATTTATAAAAAAGGAATTTTGAAAATGGACGACATTTTCAGCCCGATGAACGGTATCGGGATCAATACTTATTTTGCCGGTACGTTATATAAAGCTATTCCCGAAATGGACGAAAAAACCGTTGCGGATTCATATAAAAACATACCGAATGTTATGCAACAAGCGGCTGGTGCCTTTGAAATGTATGGACAAATGACGCCCGAGGATCTCGAACGACTTATGAAAATGGGAGAAGAAAAAGGCGGAGCAAAAGTTACTCCTGAAATGATGCAACAAATGAAAGAACTTCCCGAGGCGATGAAAGCAATGCAAAAATCGGGAATGATGGATCAAATGAAAAAAGCGATGGCGATGAGCAAAGGAATGATGGAAGGTTTAGGAGATAAAGGAATGGATCAGTTGGTAAAAATGCAAACCAAAGGAATGAAACAAGCGAAAGAACAACAAGGTCAATTATCACAAGTATACTCGGCCGAGGGTAAAACTTCAGACGTTGGATCGCTTCTTGAATCCCCTCGAACATACAAACCTTTGACCGATGCTAAAAAAGTCGCGTAACAAAAAAGTATGGTAAAAAAAGAAACAAATAAAAGTGGTTCTGAAAAAGAAAACGACGCGGATTTTCTCCAAAGGATAATGAAGATGAAAGAAACAGCGGACAAAAAAGCTGGGGAAGGAATGAATATGTTTGCGAGCGAAATAGCGGAAGCAAAAACGAAAGGAAAAGAAATAGCACAAAATTTTGCTGAGATCGAAGAGTGCGAAAAGATCGCCGAGGAATTCAAAAAAGATCCTCCCATTTTTATATCAAAAACTATCAGTGGAATGTCTGTGGGATATCGTTGTGAAGAAAAGTACCAAGAAAAAGTTGCATTTCTGAAAAAACGAAATTTTTCATTCGTTCATGCAACGCACAGTACGTCTATTACACCGCTTGAATTTAATTCGTACGGAAAAGCTTATATTAAACGCGGTGGCAGAAAAGCATATCTTCCAACAGGTTCAAAAGATTTGCCATTCATTATACGAGATGGCGATATTATTGGTACTGAAAAGAGTGCGTTTGTGCTTGAATTAAAAGATGAATTTCAGGATGAAGAAAATAATTATTGGCACATTTTTATTTTCCCGAACAGTGAATTGAAGATTGGCGTGAATGAAAGAACGAACAAAAGAGAGCCTGCATATATGGAGCCGGAAAAAGTTTCGCCGGCAATAAAGAAAAATTCCACGTCAACTACTATTGAATATTCAATACGAGACATTGAACTTTTGAGCGGACTCTTTAATTTGAGAATCAAAAGAAGAGGTAAAAATATCAACAACTTGGTACATTTTGCTCCCGGATTTCCGGCAGTGGAGTTTTCGGGAAGTGGCGGACTTGCAAATGAACTTGTTAAAAATGAAATGGAAAAAGCTGTGGCGAAATTGGGAGCGACGTATTTATCAAAAGTCGCAGGTACACTCGCGGAGGTTAGATCTAAAAGTAGTCAGCACGGTGGAGATGATATTTCAGCGTTCATTGAACTTTGCAAAGACGGTTCTGTTGTTATTTTTTCTACGAGCAATAGAGTTGCCCTCGCAGGTTCAGATAGAATGACAAAGAAAATTTCAACGGATATGTATAATCCTGTAAAGATAACGGCAACAAAGGGTGGGTTGTTTGAAACTGATGGAAAACAAAATCCTGATTATCGAGTTTCGGAAATAATGAAATTATGGATGGCTGTTTCTCAAGTCGCCGGTTCTTTAACTACACAAGAAGAACCTCAACTCGGTATGGGTGGAAAAAGATTGGACACGGATGACGCAAAAGAAATGCTTGAATATGCGAAAGCTTTGGGCGAAGAAGATATTGAAAAAGCTGCGGAAGAAATTCTAAAAGATCAAGAAAGACGTCCAAAGTCAACGGAAAAGCAACCGCGAGATATTGAAGCCGAAAAAGAAAGTCAAAAAAGAGAGGCTGCTGAAATGTTGAAATTCGCGGAGGAATCCGGCGAAGAAGAATTGATCGCAGTCGCAAAAGCACAGGTGGCGGTTGCGGCAGACGGAGGTCAATCAATGTATTCCGGTGCCGACATTGCAGAAATGGAAAATTCCGCACGGAGAGCAAAGGATTATTTCGAACAAAATATCGCAAAGAGCAAAGCACAAATGGAAGATTCGTTGCCGGATTATAATAGTCCGATATCAAGCGACGCGGTGTAGTAGTATTATTAGCATAAAAATAAAAAATGAAAATTAAAATTTACTTAATTTCAATTCTTTGTTTGTTTGGGTTTGTGCCCATGGATTCTGTTCTTGCAGCACAAATTTTGCCTGCCGGTGGAAGCGGTTTTGAAACGGCCGTCAGTTTGTCGCCGGGACAATATCAAGGGGAACTATCACAAGAATATACCTATTACTCATTTCAAGTAAAACCGGGTCAAGAGGTCACTATCGGCGGAACTTTCCCCGATGACCCCAAAGATGAAGTGGAAATGTTTGACGAGAATAAAGGAGAAACATTATCGTTCGGACCGTGGCTACTCGGTGCTCAAAAAAATTCCTACACCTATTATCTTAAACTTCATAGCTGGTCGTATCCTGATGAAACGGTGCCCGGAAGTTTGGATATTTCTTTAGTCGACCGCTTTGATGTGGGAATGCAAACGGATGCTGGCAATTCTTTTGATAAAGCGTCTGCTATTATTCCGGGAAGTTATAAAGGTTATTTGTCCGGAGAAGCTGTTTTTTCCGTCTATGGAACTGATAATGTTGACACATATAAAATCTCAGTTGAAAAAGGGGTGACCTATAAATTCAAACTGACACCACCATCAAACGAATCATTGGATTTGGGACTTTACGATCTGAACAGAACAGAAGTGCAAAAAGAATCTTCTGCGAATGACGGTGCCATGGTCACATTTTCTTTGACTCCGGTAGCAAACACAAATGTTTTTTTGACCATTGAACGCGGAACCTATACCAATTCCAGACTCATTGAATATGCATTGGATATCACATCGTCTGCACCGCTCTCAAAATTCTACACGTGTCAAAATAAAAGTTGCGGAACAGCAGGAGAATATACGTCATTGGCAGAATGTCAAAATACCACGACAAAAACATGTTACAAAACAGCGACGTGCGACGAAGCCTGCGGAATAACCATAGCACTCCCGCTTCCTCGTTGTGACAAAAATTCAGATTGTTTTTCGGGGAAAATTTGTCAGAGTAATCGATGTGTTAATAAACCCGACGTCCCGTCCGTACCGCCTCCTCTCACAAAATGTGTTAAGGATTCGGAATGTAAGACAGGGTTGGTTTGCAAGGACAGTAAATGCCAGACACCAATAGTCACTGCCGGTTGTACAAAAGATACGGAATGTCCAGCAAAAAATATTTGTAAAAACGGAAAATGCGAAGCGACTTCAACATTGCCTGATATACCATTGAAACCCGACGTACCACCATCAGGACAGAAAAATTTGAATTTTATGTATGCCGGTATCGGAGTCGCAATAATTGTTCTTTTGATTGTTATCATCGTCATTCTCTTGCGTAAAAAAACGAAATGATCAAAGGTTTATTAATTATAAATATAATAAAAAAATGACAGAAGAAACTAGTTCGACCCCGCTCACCACGGGAAAAAAACCTTCAGAGGAAGAAGTGAAAAAAACTCCTCAAGAAAAAAATACGGGCATGGCGATCGTTGCCTACCTGCTCTTTTTCGTCCCGCTTTTGACGGATGCAAAAGCAGACCCGTTTGTGAAGTATCATGTTAAACAAGGATTTGTTCTTTTTGTGGGATGGATACTCGTCGGTATTTTAAATTCCATACTTCCTTGGTCGTTGGATTTTGTAGCCTCTTTGTTGGATTTGGGATTGTTTGTACTGATGGTTATGGGAATTATATCAGCATCAAAAGGCGAACAAAAACCCTTGCCGTATGTCGGAATATATGCCGAACAATTTAAGTTTTAATAGTTAAAAATCATATAAAATTATGGGAACAAAAAATATAATCATTGCAGTTGTTGGTATCGTCGTCGTTGGTGCGGGCGCGTTTGCGTTGAAAGGAAGTTTTTCCGGAAAAGATTCGGACGTAACACCAGGAACTGGCAATTTTCCAAATGAAAAAATAATACCAATTTCTGATCCGGGAGGCATAGTAACTGACAAAAAAACAACAGACGAACAAACAAATACTGGAGGCCTTGGTAAAATGACTGATGATATGTATGTAGAAATTTCAGCATGGACGATGTATTATGCAGGGCTGGGACGCTATGGGGAAATAGCACCAAAAAGAGATGAATTGTATAATAAATATGGCATAACGCAAGAAAACATGGACGCGTACGGCGTACGTATGGAAAACGATCCAAACATCAAGACGGTGTTGCAAAAACAATCTGTGCGTGTCGCTGAAATAAAAGCAATGGGAAAATAATAAGATAATAATAAAAAAATTATGGGATTCAAAGATGATATTTTAAATAGAATAAAAAATGAGGTGAGTTGGAAAGCGGGACAACAAATTTCAAAAGGAATTGATGCGGCCGCTTCAAAGATCTTGCAAAAGAAGACTCCGGAAAACAAGTGTCCAAAATGCAATAAAGTAATTACCGAAACAGGTCTTAAGTTCTGCCCCGATTGCGGTGGCAAATTAATGTACACTTGTTCAAAATGTAATGTTGACTACCCTACGACAAAGAAATTCTGTACACAATGCGGAGAAGCTTTAAAATAAAGGTTCCTCGGCCTGAAGGCACGAGGTATTACGTTGGAACTCGCTAAAGGCTCGTGCTGTTCCGGCTTGAAAGCCGGGGTATTGAACCTATATTATTTCTCTACGAGAACGGTCAACTTATTGGATCTTTTGTTTCGTACCTCACAAAAGCTCTCAATAAGTCTTGCAGAATGGGTCCCACCCCATTCTTCACCTCGGCTCGGAAGTA